>PDVJ01000930.1_pt1 | contig 9995 bp, 8 predicted proteins | sample 1369811 | NCBI WGS metagenome assembly PDVJ01 (sample SAMN07795376, study PRJNA414565) | Alkali sediment metagenome, whole genome shotgun sequencing project. | reverse complement strand
GTCAGTAACCCATCAATAATTGCAGAGTGTGGGTTGCCGACGATATCAACTGAAACTAACGGTTCTTCAGTATATTGCAAAATACCTTTTAGATAGGTATCTGCTGCCTGTTTGAATGCTTGATTTATTTCTTGTGCGGTCGTCGGTGTTTTTAACACACAGGCAAAATCAGTAATCGACCCATCCGGTGTTGGAACACGCAGTGCAAGCCCGTCGATTTTTCCTTTCAGATCAGGGATCACCAGTGCCACTGCTTTTGCAGCTCCTGTAGACGTCGGAATAATAGACACCGCGGCAGCGCGTGCTCGTCGGAGGTCTTTATGGGGAAAATCAAGGATACGCTGATCGCCGGTATACGAGTGCACCGTAGTCATGAATCCGTGCTCAATCCCAAACCTCTCATGTAAAACTTTGACGGGTGGCGCAAGACTATTGGTGGTACATGATGCCATCGAAATAATATGGTGTTTGCTAGGGTCGTATGCTTTCTCATTGACTCCTAAAACGATAGTGAGATCAGGGTCTTTCCCAGGGGCAGAGATAATTACTTTTTTTGCTCCAGCATTTAAATGTTTTCCTGCGCCATCACGGGTGCGGAAGACACCAGTGGATTCAATGACAACATCGGTGTCTAATTTTCCCCATGGAAGGTTTGAGGGGTTCACCTCTGAGAAGAACGCGATAAGATGCCCGTTCACTTCGATTCCTTCGGGTTTTGCAATAATATCTCCACAGAATTTCCCGTAGATTGAATCATATTTGAGAAGGTGCGCAAGTATCTCAGTGTTCCCAAGATCATTGACCGCAACAAATTCAAATTTCTTTCCGTACTGGGAATGCTGTAACGCAGATCGTAGTACATTTCGTCCTATTCTTCCAAAACCGTTAATAGCTACTCGAATCATCTCCAAACCACGAAGCCTACAAACAAGAGAACATTATATAAGTTTTCCGACAAGATAGGTCGAAGCCGCATCAATAATTTCGACGGAAACAAAGTCCCCGATAGCGACTGGTTCTGTGAGAACAACCTGTTTATAGTTCTCAGCTCGTCCTGTAAAAGTCTTCTGTTTTCCTTTATCAGTCACAAGTACCATGTATGTTTTTCCGATGTGTTCTTGATTTTTTTCCCGCGAGATTTTCGAGCAGATTTCTGTTGTTCGTTTTGATCGTTCTTTGACCACATGCGTGGGAACGCGTCCTTTCATTGTTTTCGCTGTGGTCAGCGGGCGAGCGGAAAACCTGGTGATGTTGATGATATCTGGTTTTATTTGTTTTAACAGCTCTATCGTCCGGTTAAATTGTTCCTCGGTTTCAGTGGGAAACCCAATAATCACATCAGTGGAGACTGTGAGAGTGGGGATTGTTTTTCGGAATCGTTCAACAAGGCGGGTAAAATCCTTTGCGGTATATCCTCGATTCATTTTTTTTAGGATCTCATCATCGCCTGATTGTACCGGTAAATGAAGGAATTTATAGATTTTGTGATGCTGATATGCATTAAGAATCGAATCAAGGTTTTTCTGGACTGTTGTAAGGTTCATCATGCCGACTCGAACACGAAACGCTCCATTAAGAGTACAAACCTGCGTGAGTAGCATCCCAAGATTCATACCGGTATCAAGACCATATGATGCTGTATCTTGTGCAGTGAGTTGAATTTCTTTACAACCTTGTTTGATTGCGGAGCAGACATCAGCAGTAATCTCCTGAATCGGAAAGCTTCGTAAAGCCCCTCGCGCAAAATGAGTGATACAATACGAGCAGGAAAGCAGACATCCTTCTGCGATCGCAATCGGAGCAATCACCGTATTGAAATATTTTGGAAGCATCGTCTTTTTTGTTTCAAGGAAGGATGGTTTGTTGCCTTGAATAATATTACTTATGTACTGTATATATTGGGGGGGGAGCAAGAACGCATTTGGAGCAACGGATTTTATTAGATCTGCTTGTACCGTTGGCATACAACCGGTTACAACTATCTTTTTGTGTGTCTTTTGAAAAACTTTTAATCGTGACAACATGCGCTGCTCTGTTGTTCCAATGACGGTACAGGTAAGAAGTACGAGCACGTCAGCGTCTTCGATGTTGCCAACGATCTCATGATGATCATGTTTCAACAGACCCATGAGTAACCGTTCATCGCTCTTGTTTGCAGTACACCCATAGGTTTCAACATAGATGTTCATGGTAAAAACGCGAAGAGTTGCTGCCTTATTTAACAGCTTCTGTCACGCGCTGTCGGACAAACTGTTTCTCGAGGTTTGATAAAAAGAATCCAGCACGTGGTCCTTTCTCCTGACCAAGGATGATTTGGTATATTGCACTAAACGCGGTTTTAATAGGGATCTTCGTTTCTTCTGATATCTCATAGATTGCGTTGTGGATCGCCTCAGGCTCCCAGGAAAGATCAGGGATTTTTTCTTTAAAAATCGACAGAACCGTTTGTTGTTCTTTTGTCAGCGTCATCTTCGGAAGTTCTTCTTTGACCTCAAACTTGACTTCATCTGGTGCGAACTTGTCAAGCCAGTATCGGACATGTTCTGTCCGTTGTCGTAAATGTTCCTCGTCTTCTTTTTTTAATATCTTCGAAATCTGCTTTGTCCGTATCAAAATCTCTTTGACTAAATCCCAGGTTTTCCCAATCTGGACTAGAGTAACGAGATGTCGATACGGCAGGTGAAGCGGCATGGTCTTTGGAATATGATACGGCTGCGATAACTCATAGGTTTTTTTGAACTCCTTCATTCCTTTGATTTCTGTTTCTTTCCCGAAATAGACTTCCTCTTCTTTGTCGTATTCATCAACCAAGGTCAGCAAGCCTAAACCAGAGTCGAAAACAATATGTCTATTGGGTTGATTTCGCATGATTAAAAACCGGAGTACCTCAGGGGGCGTCATCTGCAGCATTTCCTCACCGCTCACCGCAGTACCTTTGGAACTATGCATCGCACCTTGTCCTTTTAACATGATAAACTCATAAACGAGTAATCCCGGGTGTGGATAATGATACACTTCTTCGGAGATTTTCGCGCCAGTCTCTCGCGTACCCCCAACGGTCGCATGGTCTTTCCCGCAGGGTTCAAAGGTAACCTCAAGCATTCTCCAGCGTGCTGGCCAGTCCACCCGCCAGGGAAGCTTCCCCTGCCCGCCCTTCCGGATATCAACCTCACCAGCATGACCGCAATCACAAGTGTAATCAACCATTGGATATTCGTACAGACTTGGATGGGTCGTCGAAAGACGACCGCATGTTTCACATTTCACGTTATATGGTAACCAGTCCTTCGGCATCTGTCTGCCAGAGAGGGTCTCAAGAATATCTTTGATTTTACTGGTGTTTTCTAACGCGATTTGAATCGACTCATTATACTCCCCGTTGGTATACATCTCACTTGCACGATACACTCGTGGGTTAACCCCAATCTCATGTAATGAACCTAAAAACGAGACTAAATAGTGATCCGCGTAGCTTTTATGTTTGCCGCAAGGACAGGGGATCTCAGAAAGAGCTTTCCCTACATGCTGTTCATATGACGAGGGGAGATGAGGGTACACTTTACGTAATGGATCATAATCATCACATACGTAGATGAACTCCGCGTCGCCGCCTTTCTCGACAAGACAACGGTACACTGCATCGGTGGTAAGGATCTCCCGCATGTTCCCGATGTGAATCGGGCCAGATGGAGTAATGCCTGTCGCCAGCACGTGTTTTGTCTGTTTTTTTAGTAGTTCATCTGCTAAAACATCTGCCCAATGCATAAGTAAATCTCCAACGAGTATCACGTTACAATGGCCGTGCTCTGATCAACGAACGAAGTGGCACACCAGACGCATAAGACAGGGGTTCCTTTCTCCGCCTTCACTGCTTTTATTGCACTTTTCAGGGTTTCACCGGTTCCAATAACATCATCAACAAGAACTACGTTTTTATCAGCAATGGTTGCGTAGTTCGAGCAGAACGCACCGGTTTTTTCATAGTGCGGTCGGAATACGGCGAGATCAAGACCAAGCTCCTCAGCAATATACATTGCGTAGGGAATCCCGTTGATCGCAATACCGACAATTACTTCAACATCGATCTCTTTTTTCTCCATTTCTTCAAGGATAATATCTGATAATGCATAGGAAATCGATCCGATACGGGAAGGAGACACACCAATGGAGCGCCAACCAACTTTTAGTTCACCTGTTGGTTTCTTTTCTTTTCCTCGCGTTAGAAGCCATGCTGCTGTTTCTTTTGACACGTTGAGTTCTTCTGCGATCTCATAATCTGAAAGTCCACTTTCTTTGAATTTTAACGCTTTCTTAATAAGAGAATCTGTTTCTTTCATATCGGTAACACCCTCGGAACTACGTATCTACCTACGATATTTAGATGTTTGCTCTTCCCACCTATAATCGGTGAAAAAAGGTATCGTAAACCTAAAATAGTACAAGAGCATGCTCTACTCTAACGTGATCGTATGGCAAAAGAGAAAAAAGGAGAAGGATTTCACTCTGGAGCCGGGTTAATCCGGTATTTCGATGCAGAAGAAAAAACCGCGTTTAAGATACCACCATGGTTTGTGGTTTTTTCTTGTATTGCTACGGCAGTTGTCGTCATAGCGATCCAGATGTGGAAACCGCTCTAAAAAATATACTTTTTTTTATTGTTTTTTTAATTTCTTTATCGTCAGTTGTTTTGCTTTTTCTAAGGCCTCAGGTATTTTGTCTTTGTTTGGTCCTCCACTCTGTGTCATTTTTTCTTTTCCGCCACCACCGCCACCAAGAATTTTACCAAGTTCGGGGGCAATCTCTCTGAGATTAATAGGAACATTTGCAGAAGCTGATGAAATAATGTTGTTTCCGTCATACAGATGAACAATATAATTAGGTTCGTTGGTTATTGCTCCAACCGTCGCCGTGGAACCTGCAATTGGATATTGTGATAAGATTAAGTTGTATTTGACGCCTCCATCCCCATTTATTATTTCAGCCTTACATTTGAGTCGCTCAACTTCATCTAATGATAATGCCTTTTTTTGCTTCTGTGCATTTTTCCATTCGTTGAACAGATGATTACACGCGTCGGTAAGACTTGGAACAGTTGTTTTATCTTTGTTTCCAGCCTCGTTTAAAAACCGTTGTAATGTTTTTTCTAGTTGATTCCCTGAGACTGAAAAGGTTTTTTCTGCCTCGCGCAATTGTTCAGCTATGTTCTCATGATGTGTTATGGTATACACCGGGCCAAGAAGCATGGTGACACGATGATACAGCTCGTTTTCTTCTTTCTGGTAGACATCTGCCATCTTTCCCGCCGCGAAGGTAATTCGATTCACACCATCTTGAATTCGTTCTGTTTTAAGGATACGAATTTTCTCGATTTCCTTTGTGTTGTTCAGGTGTGTTCCACCACAGGCTTCCACATCGATACCAGGGAGGTTCAACACACGAATCAGGTTCCCTGGCGGGACGCCTCCTTGGTATAATCGGAACCCATGTTCTCGTTCTGCTTTATTCCTTTCCATTACCTTTTTTTCAATAGGAACCGCTTGTTTCACAAACTCGTTTGCTATGCTTTCGATTTTTTTGATCTCATTGTCAGCAATCGGTTTATAATGAGCAAAATCAAACCTGGCTTCGGTCACCCCGAGTTGTGAACCAGCTTGCCAGATATGCTCCCCAAACAATCTGCGGAGGGCACCGTTCACCACGTGAGTACCGGTGTGATGTTTCATGAGTGTATAGCGATGGTCCCAATCGAGTTTCCCATGGACCGTTTCACCTACATTCACATGATGTTCAAGGACATGGATGATAGAGTCTGCTGCTTTCTCAACATGTACGACCTGCAGAGGTTTCCCATGAACGATCAGGACTCCTTTGTCTGCTGGTTGTCCGCCACCCTCAGGGTAAAACGCAGTTTTATCAAGGATCACCTCAGTTCCCCGTGCCGTGGATTGTTTCCAGACAATCGTCGCATCGAATTCTTTCGTATAATGGTCATCATAATAGAGGGGGCGCGTTTCAGGAAGATTGGTGCGCACATCCGCTGTTTCTTCCTCTGGTTTTTCATGCGAATGCAGTTCTGCAATCATAGAATCGAAATTCGGTGGAATGGTGACCGGGACGTTTTCTTTCTGTGCGATGTTCTGAACAACATCAGGGGGCATCCCATGGGTATCATACAGCATGATTAATGCATGGGGATCAATGGTTTGTTTTTCTTTCAGAATCCTTTTAATAAGTCCTTCTCCTTTTGAGAGGGTATCGGAAAATCGTCTTGTCTCAATGTCTAGAATCTCCCCAACTTGATCCTTGCGTTTCTTAAGTGACGGGAATTCTTTTCCAAGATAGTCCAACTGCTGTTCTACAAGCTGTCTTAAAGTAAGGTCGAGCTGTAATTTTTCAAGGAATCGTAACGATCTTCGAATGATTAATCGTGCAAGGTACCCTGCTTTCACATTCGAGGGAACGATACCATCACCTAGCATGAACGAAAGGCATTTGGTATGGTCCGCAAGAGCGTAGATGCTTCCTTTATCAAATTTATCTTTTATCGCGTCGAGCAGGAACGTAAGCATCTTTGGAACTGCAGTCTCATACACCGTTGGTGTTCCGGTTGTAAACCATGCGATTCGTTCCAATCCATACCCGGTATCAACGATGTTCAACGGGTTTGTGCATAGTGTTTGCCTTCGAGGATTGTTCCGCCATGGACATCCTCTTTCATGTTCATGAACACGAGGGTCGCTATTTCTAGTCCACCAGCAAGGACCTCAACACAGGGTCCTGCGTTTCCCCCGCCAATCCAGAGTTGTTCCTTGTAATTGATAGCTTCTCGAGGGATCCCGATTTTTGTTCTGAAAAATTCGTCACAGTATTCAACAGTTTGTTCTTTCCAGTAAATTTCATCGATATTTTTATTAAACGCATGGTGTCCCATCATCTCAAACGTAGTGAGATGTCGTCCACTCTTTCCTACTTCATCAAGGTCATTGAGTCGAATACAAGGCTGTGAGATGACCAACGGGTTCGCTGGTGGGGGGACCACTCCTGAGGTCACATGAGGTTGAAAATCTGCAATCGAGGCAATAGTGAGGTAGATATCGGAACGCCACCGAGCAATCACGGGGCAGCGTTGTCCGGTTTCAGGGTAATGGAGTCGTGAATGATCGTGTTTTTCAAAAAAGGAAAGAAAGCTTTCTCTGACTTCTGGGAGGGTCAATGGTTTTTTTGCAAGAGAATTCCCGATGAAATTAAACTTAACGCAGGGTTGATCTCCACAGAACTCTGTATGAGTATCTAGTGTCCAAAAATAGTCATCGCATGCTTTGCATTTCTTCCGTATATAGCCGTTTGAATGAAAGAATTGTAGGTCGTATTCCTTTTGCATGGTTGAATTTGTCATAGGTCTTGACTGGTCTGGAATAGACAAAAGGTTTAAAGTTTTATCTTTAGAACAAACGTGCTTGGTTGATACATAAGGAACGATATATTTATATGGGGTTAAATCCTAAAGTATAGTAGGGGTAATATGAAGAAATTAATTCCTAGTATCATAATAGTTTTTATTGTATCGATGAGTAGCATAGGGATTACCAGTGCATTAGATCATCAGGCCAGTAATGATAACAAACCCTCAACTCAGGTTACGAACAATGGATATGGTCTTCAATGGAGGATGGAGTATGGGAATAACCCAGGATCAGGAGCACGATATCAAGGACCGCAACCGATTGGAGATTGTGATAACGATGGGAAGAATGAGTTGCTCATCAGCGGAAGGGATTGTACCATCCGTGTTATGAAATGGGATGAAAACGAGCGGACATATTCGCAGGTTCATGCATTGCATCCACCGTTCTATCCATTCAAACGTTGTTCTGCCGGTGGGATGGCAATTGGCGATGTGACCAATGATGGGAAAAATGAGATTGCTGCGACGTGGTACACAGCGTTTTATACATATTTCGCGGGTAAATATTGGTTAAGAGGAATGAATCCCTGGATTTTCTTTAATAACGGTGGCAGTGCTGATTGTCTTATCGGGGATTGTGATAACGACGGGAAAAATGAGTTAATTTTAAGCGGTGGTGGTAGCTGGCAAGCGTCAAGTCCAGTTGGTGAAATCACGGTGTTTAAATGGAATGGGTTATACCTGAAACGAGTCGCTGAATGGAACGATCCCAATCCCAATGAGGATGGATATGTGTACATGGCTGGTCTGGGTGACGTGGATGATGATGGTGAAAATGAGATTGTCTGCGCCTATGCCAATAAAGTTATCGTTTTGAATTGGGATGCCCAAAACAAGGCATTTATTCCCATGGAGATCTATAGAACACATGGACAAAATTACCCCTTTGGCATTGTCTGTAAAGACTGTGATAATGATGGGAAAGGGGAGATTCTTCTGAGTTATTACAACCCTCGGATAACGATCTTTAAATGGAATGGGACAGGGTATCCGATACAATTTGATATCACATGGCCTGGGGGAGACCCAGTGATTGAAGGAATCGATGTTGGTGATACCGATGACGATGGACTCAATGAAGTGGTCGTGGGGGCGGGTTTGACTCATATCTTGCAATGGAATGGTACGACATATGTCGAAGAAGCGGTGCTTCCTACCTTTGGTTGGATGGCGGTCGTGTGCATCGGAGATTGTGACAATGACGGAAAAAACGAAATCAACGCAGGGAATGTTGATATCGAGTCTGGGCAACAGTTCACGGAATGGGTTTTTAAATATGGTTGGAATACGTGATTCTTAACCTTTTTTCCTTTTTTAAGAAACATATTAATAGATTGTCGATATATCTATCGACATTCATGGTAGGTTCTTGGAGATTATGGGCGTTAAGGAAGTACTAGCAGAAAAAATCGCAGGGGAGATCACCCTGAGTCCAAAACCGGGGGAGACGCTCCGCAAATGGCGAACTACGTTTAATATCGCTCAATCGGAGCTTGCTCATTTTTTAGGTGTTGCCCAAAGCGTGATTAGTGATTATGAGTCAGGGAGACGGAAATCGCCTGGGATTCATTCCGTGAAAAAAATAGTTGGAGCATTCTTGGAAATCGATGAAAAGAAACACGGCGGCACTGTCATCCAGCAATATCAGTTCATGGTAAAAACACAAGACGGCATCATTGACATCATGGAATATCCTTATTCGATTCCAGTTGAGAAACTGATAAAAGAAATCGATGGAAAGGTGGTCACCTCCTCAAGCATCAGCCTTGACCGCGCTATAAAAGGGTTTACGCTTATCGATGGGATTGAGACGATTAAGACGCTTACGTCAGCAAACTACCCGAACCTCTATGGATGGAGCACAGAGCGGGCGTTGATTTTTACGAAAATCCAGTTCGGTCGAGGCCCGATGATTGCGATCCGGATTCATCCCGTTAAACCATCTCTTGTGGTGTACCATCAACCAGGCAGCGTGGACCCACTCGCAGTACAGCTCGCAGAACGGGAGAACATGCCATTGGTGATCACGGAGATGCCACTGGAAGAACTACGAAAAAAACTGATTTCATTAGGGAGGTGAAGACCTATGCCAGATGTAGTTGGGTTATGTTCCATGTGCGGACGACCAGGTGCTATGTTCGCCTGCCATCTCTGCGGACGACTTGTCTGCGAGAGATGCTATGAGCACCGTCATTCGATCTGCATTGAATGCAAACATCAGAAAACCCGATCAGATTCCCCCTCGTTCCCAGTGGATTAAAAATCATTCCAGGAACAAATGTAATCACTCATAAGAAAACCCGGGTATTTTCGGTTTTTAATTACGCGTTAATTTAACGACTTTATAATAATTTGAAAAAGTTCACTGGTATTAAATAAGGCTGTATTTGTAGTAACTTTTATAGTGGTCAATTATATACGTCTACAGTACCTTTGTATTTTAGAGTATTTTTTGAGCAACAGTGAATTATTCTGTGGGTAAAAAAATAGTAGGTATGGAAACGAAGGATCCATACCTCCTACTACTGTT
>PDVJ01000929.1_pt1 | contig 9996 bp, 10 predicted proteins | sample 1369811 | NCBI WGS metagenome assembly PDVJ01 (sample SAMN07795376, study PRJNA414565) | Alkali sediment metagenome, whole genome shotgun sequencing project. | reverse complement strand
TGATGTTGTAACTCTTGCATCTGCGCCTCATTCCTGGTCCTGGGACCTGTCCCAGTAAAGCGCCTTCAGTCTTTTCAAAAACTCCTCATCTCGTTTTCTAACGACTTCATCCAATTCCGCCTTGGAGAAATCCAGGGTGTAATCGTAGAAGCCCTTCCCGGTCTTAATCCCGCAGTGGCCTTGAGAGACCAGGCGCTGGAGTGCCTTGGGCGCTTCTATGGAGCTCTGAATCCTGGGAATCACGTTCTCATATACCTTGAGCCATACATCCAGCCCTCCCAGATCCATGGTGAGCAACATCCCGATGCTGGCCAGGCGAAACCCGATGCTGCCCTTGATCGCCTTGTCGATATCCTCGGCGCTGGCCACTCCCTTTTCATAGAGGTCAATCACCTCTCGGGCCACAGCGATCTGAATCCGATTCACCAGGAACCCCGGCAGCTCCAGGTTGATCTTCACAGGAAGCTTTCTGATTTTGGCCAGAAGTCCGACGGTCGTCTCAACCGTAACCTCGCTCGTCTTCTCGCCCTTCACCACCTCCACCGTGGGGACGATGTGGGGGGGATTGAACCAGTGGGTGATGACCAATCTCTCCTTGTTCTTTACACGGGTGCCGATATCCGTCATCCTCAGGGAGGAGGTGTTGCTGGCGATGATGGCATGCTCAGGGCAGAGGGATTCCACTTGCAGGAAGAGATCCTGCTTCAGTGCCAGGTTCTCTGGCGCCGCCTCCACGATGAACTCACTACCCTCCACTGCGGCACGCAGTTCCGTTGTGGTGGCGAGTCTCCGAAGGGCCGGCGCGATCTCTCGTTTTTTCATCAGACCCGCATCATGAAACAGCTCCAGGTTCTTCTTGATATGCGCCCTTGCAGTTTCAAGTATCGACTCTTTGAGATCATAGAGAAGAACAGGGTATCCTGCCATGAGAAAGGTCTGGGCGATCCCGTGTCCCATGATGCCCGATCCAAGGACCGATATGGTCTTGATGTCTTCTAACTTCATTCTAACTCCTGGATTCTTGTACAGTTTTTCTAAGGTCTTCTGGACTCCCGCCTCCGCGGGAGTGACGACCAGGAGGTCTTCTTGCGAAGCCATCAAGTTTCTTGTTCGATCAAACTGGCCGGCCCAGGGGCCAGCGGCTAGGCTGTCTCCTGTCTCCTGTATTCTGTCTTCTAATAATTGACCTTATCCAATCCCTTCAGCCCGAGAATTTTCCTGGCCTCATCAGGCGTCGCAGGCTCGATCCCAAGTTCCCTGGCGATCCTGCCGATCTTCTCCACCTGTTCGGCGTTGCTCTTGGCCATGCGGCCTTTTTCCACGTAGAGGTTGTCTTCAAGACCCACCCGTACATTCCCTCCCATGAGGAGGGACATGTTGCACATGTTCATCTGATGGCGGCCCGCAGCGCACACAGACCATTGGAAGTCCCCGATGGCGGCCCGCGCAGTCTGGTAGAGGAACATCACGTTTTCCAAGGAGGGCTGGATGGCCCCGAGTATCCCCAGAACGAATTGCAGGTAAACCGGCTTCTGGAGATGACCGGCCTCAATCATGAAGGCCACGTTATTGATCATTCCCACATCGTAGATCTCAATCTCGGGTTTGGTCCCGCTCTCCCTGAAAAAATTACAGAACTCCTTGAGGGTCTTGAAGGTGTTGGGGAAGATGAAGTCCTCGGTCATGCCGATATACTGGGGCTCCCAGGGGAACTTCCATTCCTTGTGCCGGGAGAGCTGTGGAAACAGGGCGAAGTTGATGGATCCGAAGTTGAGCGAGCCCAGCTCCGGCTTGAAGGCCCGCACCGATACTGCCCGCTGCTCCGCAGTCATGCCAAGCCCGCCGCCTGTGCTGAGGCACAGAACCATGTTGCAGCGGGACTTGATATTGGTAATCACCTCCCTGAAAAGCTCTGCGGAAACAGAAGGCGCCCCTGTTTGAGGGTCCCTCACGTGGATGTGGGCCACGGCTGCCCCGGCCTCATACGCCCTCACAGCCTCATCCGCAATCTCCTTTGGCGTGATGGGCAGATGAGGGCTCATGGTCGGGGTGTGGATGCTTCCTGTGATCGCTGCGGTGATTATGGCCTTTGACATTCCTCTCTCCTCCCTCGTTTTGATTGTGAAACTCTATCTCAGCCCAGCCCCGTTTGTCCTTAATGATAGACGGACGATCAGTGTGACAACACCCTCGGCAACCAGAGGCAAAGCCCGGGGAACACGATGCAAAGCACGGTGATCAATATCTGAAGAAGCACGAAAGGCACGATCCCCTGGTAGATGTCCTTGAGAGGGATATCCGGCGCGATTCCCTTCAGGTAGAAGATGGAGTATGCAAAGGGTGGTGACAGGAACGATATCTGCAGGCTGATGCAGACCACCAGCCCCACCCACAGGGGATCGAATTTCAAGCTGAAAAGGACGGGGGCGAAAATCGGCACCATGATCATGAGAATACCGATCCAGTCAATGAAACAGCCCAGGATCAGGATGATCATCAGCAGCACGATGAATACCCCCCAGCGGCCCAGGCCTAAACCCAGCAGCAGGTCTGTAATGACCTGGCCGCACCCGGCGTTCAGAAAGGCCCCGGTAAAGATATTGGAAGCGATGGCGATGAAGATGATCATGGCCGTGATGCGGAGCGTCAGATAGCAGTTCTCCCTGAAGGACTTCCAGGTGATCGTGCGGTACATGAGCCCCAGGCCAATGGCCCCGATGGAACCGACGGCGCCGGCCTCAGTGGGCGAGGCCACCCCGAAGAAGAGGGATCCCAGCACCAGGAACACCAGGCCCAGAGGAGGAGACAGGTATTTGACGCCCTGAACAAGGGAGTCCCGGGAGAAGAACTTCAGGCCCATCTCCTTGGGCAGGCTGGGACCCATCTCCGGGGTAATCATGGTCCGGATAATGACATAAACGATGTAGAGTATTCCCAGGAGCACGCCGGGGATGAATGCCCCTGCATACATGTCCACCACCGAAACCCCGGCCATGGGCGCATACAGGATGAGCATGACGCTGGGAGGGATCAGAATCCCCAGGGTGCCGCCGGCGCAGACCACCCCGCTGGCCAGGGCATTGGAATAGCGGGCCTTTTTCATAGAAGGGATGGCCAGAAGGCCGATGGCCGTCTCCGAGGCCCCTACCACACCGACGCAAGCCGCAAACATCATGGCCAGGGTGATGGTGGCCACGGCCAGCCCTCCCTTGAGCCCGCTCATCCACCGCTGGAGTATCATAAAGGACCGCTCGGCCACGCCTGAGGAGCCCATCATGGCCCCCATGAATATGAACAGGGGCACTGCGGCCAGGATGTATTCCGAGAGGGTGCCGTTGATCACCCGCTGCGGGATCATGTAAAGAAAAGCGTTTCCCCCGGTCAGGTAACCGAACAGGACCCCCATGGTGCCGATACCAAAGGCCAGAGGGAACCCTGCCAGGAGGATGAACAGGCTGAGAAGCATCAGGACGGTAGTCAGCTCAGGACTCATGGGCACCTCCTTTGATGGCGACGCGGAGGGCTCGCAAGAAGCTCACCAGGCCCTGAAAGATGAACAGGACGAATCCGAAGGTGATGATCAGCTTGAACGGCCCCAAGAGCGGACGCCAGACGCTCCCGGAGGATCGCTCCCCGGACAGGAGGGACCACAGGGCATGGTCCCCGCACTTGTACGTCAGGATGATGAGGAAGGGAAAGAACAGCAGGAGATAGCAGACCACGTCCACCCACGCCTTCCCCCTGGGCGACAGCATGGTGTAGACCAGGTCCATCCGCACATGGCCCTTCAGTTTCTCGCAGTACGCCACGCCCAGCATGGAATACGCACCATACACCATGTAGGTGAGATCAAAGCCCCAGGCAGCCGGTTTGTTGAAGATGTAGCGCAGGGCCACGTCATAACATATGGCCGCAACCAGCCCGGCCATAAGGAAGCTGGCCAACTTCCCTGTCCACTCGCTGATCGCGTCCATGACACGGAAGACCTTTTCCATGAAGTCCCTCCTCCCGTTCTCTCGGAGAAAACCACACGTGAGGGCTCTATCCCTATGGGTGTCAAAGGGATAATAGCCCTCACGAGGACATCGCTATTTTCTCTCCCCTCTCAGTGGGGCAGCGAGAACATCTTGGCATAAGGATACCACTTGTCGCCAAAGGCCTTCTGAGACTTCCACACCTTGCCATAGAACTCATCCTTGGCGCCCATTTCGTCCAGGTAAGTATTGGCCCACTTCATGAAGGTCTTTATCGTCTCCGGGTCCACCTGTACGATCTCAATGCCCTTCTCTTTGAAAAAATCCATGGCCTCCATACTCTTGGACTCCATCCAGAGCCAGTTCTGGAGCCGGCTCTTCCAGATGGCCACATCCATCAGCACCTTCAGATCCGCCGGGAGGGCCTCCCAGGCCTTCTTGTTGACAACCACTTCCAGCTGGGATGCAGGCTGGTGAACCCCTGGAAGATGAAGGTACTTGCAGACCTCCCAGATGCCCAGGGTCTTGTCGAGACCAGGGATGCTGTATTCTGCGGCATCGATGACTCCCCTCGACAGGTTGGGCATGATCTCACCCGCGGGCATGAACACGACGGAGAGACCGTTTTTGGTCAGCACATCCCCCATGACGGGCATCATGCGAAACTTTATGCCCTTAAAGTCTTCGAGCTTGCGAAGGGGCTTCTTGGACCACATGAAGATCTCCATGGCAATGGGCGAAGTGATGAAGACCTTCACGTTGTAATTGTACTTGTCATACATCTCCTGATACAGCTCTTTTCCGCCGCCATGTTCGAACCACATCTGCATGTCCAGGGCGTTCATGCCCCCAGGGGCGGCTGTGAAGAGCGGGGACACGGGGATCTTCCCCACCCACTGCCCCGTATAGCCGAAATTGGCTTCATACACGCCGTCGCTCACGGCCTTGAGCCCTTCGAACGGGGGGACCAGGGCGCCAGCCGGGAAGACCTCCCACACCAGCCTGCCTCCGGTCACCTCTTTGACTATGTCAGCAGTGCGCTGGAGGGTCTCATGGTAAAGCATCCCGGCAGGGACGAATCCCTGGACCTTCCACTTGATGACCTTGTCCTGGGCCAGGGCGGGTGTCATCAGGGCAATCAGGATCACAAGTGCGAATACGCCAACAAAAAACTTCCTTTTCATGGCAACTTCCTCCTTGTTTCGTAAGTTGTTCCGTGGCGATGGTGCCGGCAAACCCCTAAGTTACGTCCCTATCTACCCTACTTAAACCCAATTGTTGCAGCGAAAAGCGATTGACGTTTATCTACTACCCTTTTCGAAAACCTCCTGTCAATATCTAAAGGTTTCGATCTTTTTCGGAAGCTACAAAAACGCCTAATTCCATAATCCAATTCTGCAGAGAAAACTCCAAATTTTCTCATTTTACAATAGAATCGAATGGGATTAGAATTCTCTACCTGTAAGGTCAGGAATTAGATCAAACCTTAGCTATTGCTTCGATCTTACCTGGGCAGATGATCCGGGTGATCACTTCTTGGAGACAATCTATGCAGCGGGAACATGCATTGACGATACGCCTGAATCCCAATGACAACGTGGTCGCTCCCTGGCAAAGCGGGGTGGTGGTCTAGCGGAGCCTCCTTCCACCAGGGGCTCCGCTTCATTGTTTCATGTGAATTAACGAGGGACGTCACACCCAGGTTATGTGTCTAATCAGAGCTGTGGACATATTCCCCTCCTTCCCATCGTGACAGGAATAAATCAGGGCTTTTCCTGCCTCATCAATTCTCTTGCTGGAGTAGGGACGAAGGTTCTCTACCCCGCTGCCCGCTCCCTCAGAACCTGATATCGACCTGTTTCCTGGCTCGGGCCGATTCCACGATCGCGTCGCATATCACGGCTGCGCGATAACCGTCCTCGAAGGTGGCGGCGAAGGGAGCGACTTCCTTCTTGTTGACGATACAATCGAGGAAGTGGGTCAGTTCGTGGATGAAGGAGTGCTCCCAGCCGATGATGTGGCCTTGCGGCCACCAGTTGGACCAGAAGGGGTGGTAACCCTCGGTCACCAACACGTCGCGAAAACCCTGCGTTTCTTTCGGCTGGTCGCCCACCCAGAATACTTGTAACTCGTTCAAGCGTTCCAGGTTGAAACGGATGCTGCCTTTCTCGCCGTTGATTTCCAGCACCTCGTAGTTCTTGTGGCCCGCGGCGAAGCGTGACGCCTCCAGCGTGCCGATGGCGCCGTTCTCGAACTCCACTATCGCGACGAACGCATCATCCACATCCACTTTACCGGTCCCGCTGCCCTCGACCAAGGGACGCTCCTCAATGAAGGTGCGGGTCATGGCACTCACGCTCTTTACCTCGCCCACCAGGAAGCGACCGAGGTCGACGATGTGCGCGCCCAGGTCGCCCAGCGCGCCGCTGCCAGCCACCTTCTTGTCCAGACGCCAGATTTTCGGCGTGCCGTAATGCGGCAGGATCCATTCCTGCAGATAGGCCGCGCGGTAGTGGTAGATCTTCCCCAGCATGCCGCTTCGGATGAGATCGTATGCCTGACGGATGGCCGGTACGAAGCGATAGTTATAGGCAACCTGGTGTTTGACGCCGGCCTTGACGACGGCATCGAGCATCTCTTTCGCCTCTTCGCCGCTCCGGGCGAGAGGCTTTTCGCAAAAGACATGCTTGCCCGCTCTGGCGGCAGCCATACACGGCTCTGCGTGTGCGTCGTTTGGGGCACCGTTATCGAAGAGCTGGATCCGATCGTCTTCCAACATCCTTCGCCAGTCGGTGTAGTATCCCTCGTAGCCATAGCGACGCGCGGCCTCGGCAGCGGCCGCCTCGTTTCGCCCACAGATCGCGATCAGCTTGGGGATCGCAGGAGGCGGATACATCATATAGGGAATTTTCTTGTACGCATTCGAGTGGGCCTTGCCCATGAACACGTAGCCCAGCATGCCGACGCCTATCTCGGGAGCCGAGCTCCCGGCCTTCGGGCCGGCCATCCTGGTGAAACCGGTTTTCTCACTCATAAGACCCTCCTGTCCACGGTCCAGGATCACTTGGGTTTTGAAAACGCTGCGTCGAAGGCGACCGACGAAGCAGTGAAGTCCTGTTTGCGGATCATCGCCAGCGCCTCGGGTGCACCCCAGTCGCGATCCATGCCGCTATCTTCCCACTCGATGGAGAGCGGCCCCTTGTACCCGATACGGTTGAGGGTCCGGATGATCGGGTCCCACTTGACGGCGCCCCGGCCCGGCGAAACGAAGTCCCATCCGCGGCGCGGATCGCCGAAATCCAGGTGTGAGCCGAGGATGCTGTTGCGCCCGGTGAGCTGCACGCGCGAGTCCTTGACATGGCAGTGGAAGATGCGGGCGGGGAACTCCTCGATGAAGGCGACCGGGTCGAGGAACTGGTGGATGAAGTGGCTCGGATCGAAGTTGAAACCAAAAGCTGGGTGATGCTTGACTGCCTCCATGGCGCGGTGGGCCGTGATGATGTCGTACGCGATCTCGGTCGGATGCACCTCCAGGGCGAATCGGACCCCTTGGGCCTTGAAGACGTCCAGGATCGGTACCCAGCGCGCCGCGAAGTCCTTGTAGCCCGCGTCAATGTCCTTCTGGCTCGTGGGCGGGAAGAAGTAAAACTTGGCCCAAACGGAGCTCCCGGTGAAACCGTTGACCACGTCCACCCCGAAGAGCTTGGCGGCCTTCACGGTTTTCTTCATCTCCTCGGCGCAGCGCTGGCGGACTCCCTCGGGCTTGCCGTCGCCCCACAGCTGAGGCGACAGAACGCTCTTGTGGCGATCGTCGATAGGATCGTCGCAGACGCACTGCCCCACCAGGTGGGTGCTGATGGCGAAGCACTTGAGGTTGTACTTGGCCAGCAAATCGCGCTTCTCCTTCAGGTACGCATCTTTCTCAAGCGCCTTGTCGACGTCGAAATGATCGCCCCAGCAGGCGAGCTCCAGACCGTCGAATCCCCAGTCGCTGGTCTTCTTCGCCAGGGTTTCAAGGGGCAGGTCGGCCCATTGGCCGGTAAAGAGCGTGACTGGTCTTGGCATGGTGTTTTCTCCTTTCTCTTAAGCCATTAGCTCTTTCAGGAACGCCAGCCCTTCCGTGGCCAGCATCTCCTGGGTTGGTGCCACCGGGCGCCAGATGGCCGCCGCGCGGGCGATCTCCTTCACCGTCGTGGTGAACGACTCGATGACGAGAGCGCCACTGTACTTGACCTTCTTCAGTGCAGCCGCCACCTCCTTCCAGGCCACATGACCGCTGCCGGGGATGCCCCGGTCGTTGCCTCCTGTTCTGGAACGGTGATCTGAAGAAAAGCCTTCAGAGATTCCCATGCACAGTGACTAAGCTCCGCGAGGAGTCTGCGGTCATACAAGAAATAGCGCCGGAGGATCTTGGGTATGCTGAAGATGAAGTGGCGATGGGGAACGGCCTTGAGGACTTCCTGAAAAAGCCACTCCGCAAATTCCACTACACTCTTCTGATGACAAGATGGGCAGGAGTGGCGGCGTTTGCATGAAAAGGCAAGATTGAGCTCAATTGTCACCACCTCCTTTCTTCAACATATGCGGCATCGCTTTCGAGATTGGCAATCAAGAAATCGATTTTTGTTTTGGCCATAGCATCTTGTCCTGATTTTTTGGATGAGCAGTTACTCAATCCGTAAAAAATTTGCCCTTTGGATGGCTGAACCGAAGTCCATCATGGTCATGATGGGTCGCATATTCGGTGACTATCGCCCCATCAGATCCACCACGCATCCAGTGCCTTTCTGTGGGATTGGAAAGACGGGCAACATCACCTGGCCTCACAATGATTTCATGTCTTGCAAAGGTGCAGTCTCTATGGGTGGAGGGTATCCTTGCTTCAACCCCTGGGGTTGGCTCTCCTTTACTGTAAATGTAAACCCACCCATGACGAACGTGCCAGGCCTCCAGCTTCGGTGCGCTGTCTTTTGTAGCGACATGGTAATGTTCGGGGACACTCTGATTTGGAAGGAGGAACATTTCGTGCCCGCTGATATTGTACTTGGGATCGGTAATCCAGAAGATCCCGGCCATCCCGGACTCCATGAACAATCCTAGATTGAAGTCCTTGGCCCAGAAGTCTTCTCCCTGCAATTTGGCCGGGATGGGATAATGATAAAACTCCATCATTTCAAAGTAGGCCTGTTTTGCCGCTTTGACATTGAACTTGCCGTCAAGCGTATAGAAGTCTTCGTTCTTGTACGTTTTGAATTTGGGAACTGACGCCATTTCCATCACCTCCATCGAAATTAGCCCTAGACGGATCTAAAGCCTTGAATTTTCTCTTACGCAACGCCCTCAAAAAATCCCTGGAAGAGCAAGGATATCGATGTAGCCCCAGGATCTTGGAACCCCAGGGTTCGATCCCCAAGATTCTTGGCGCGACCAAAGCGAGCTTTGAAGTCCTTCACCAATCGCTGAGTCCAGCTTTGTCAATTGATCGCAATTGACCCGGATCTTATTCGCGGCCGCGTTCAGCATTTGGACAATCTCATTGGGTGATAAGAAGTTGCTTCAGATGTGGCTGAGTATAGGGGAAACCACCATTGTGTGTCAAGAGACCAATGGCCACATCATACTGGAGGCCTGAGGATCGCGGTGGACGTGGACGGCGGGGGATGATATAGTCCGTTGCGAACCGAATAGGAGGGAAGGCTGATTTTTGCTGAGAGACGGACGTTTTGATCGTTAACGAAAAGCTCAGCTGTTGGGGGTTAACGGACGCGAAACGGCCAGCAATACCCAATCGGCTGGAGCGACTTGTTAACCACTCTCTTCGTTTCTCTTGCCGATGATGGCGAACCCAAATGTCTTGACAAATGTCATCGTGATTTCTATAAGAGGACACTCACGGGGAGGCTCTGGCGCATGCCCACAGGAAACAGGCCTTTTGAGAACTTAATATCCAAGGAATTCTTCGCAAGAAAGGAGGTGTTGCGTTCCCGCAGGTTGAAACCCATGCAATCTTACCCGTTCTTTT
>PDVJ01000928.1_pt1 | contig 9999 bp, 11 predicted proteins | sample 1369811 | NCBI WGS metagenome assembly PDVJ01 (sample SAMN07795376, study PRJNA414565) | Alkali sediment metagenome, whole genome shotgun sequencing project. | reverse complement strand
GTGAAGGCGTCCGGCCGTGTCGACGATGAGGGGATCGAACCCCCGGTTGGCCGCGTGCGCCTGGAGATCCCGGAGCGCCTCCTTAGGGGCGGCCATCCGGGCCGATGTCATCTCATAGAACGGGATGTTCAGGGAGCCGGCGATCGTCTCGAGCTGCTCCTGGGCGGCCGGCCTTTTCAGGTCGAACGATACGAGGAGAGGGTGCCGGCCGATCCCGGAGACGTAGCGGGCCAGCTTGCCGCATGTCGTCGTCTTGCCGCTCCCCTGGAGCCCGACGAGCATGAAGATGGACGGGGGGCGGCTCGAGAATTGGAGGGGCTTCTGGACCCCCCCGAGGATCGCGGCCAGCTCGTCGTGAACGATCTTGATGACCTGCTGAGCGGGATTTAGGCCCCGGAGGACGTCCTCGCCCAGGGCTTTTTCCCGGATCCTGGCCTCGAAGTCCTTGACCACCTTGTAGTTGACGTCGGCCTCGAGGAGGGCCAGGCGTATCATCTTCAGGGCCTCGGCCATGTTCTTTTCGGTGACCGTGACCTCGCCCCGGAGGAATCTCGTCATCTTCTCGAGGCGGCCGGAGAGCTGTTCGAACATCTGATCGTGCCCTTCGGCCCATGATAGGCCATGCCCCCAGGCCCGTCAAATCAGCCGGTGAATCCACCCTGCTGCCATCGGGGTATTCCTTCCGTCGGCCGATGGCCGGCTCAGATGACGGCCTCTCCCTCCTGGAAAAGTTCGAAGACGCCGGTCCGTGCGCCGGCTGAACTTTTCCAATGTCGGGTTCGGCCGTCCTCCTCGCCGCCCTTTAGCGGCCTCCCTCTCCCTCTAGAATATGGGGCCGAGGGGTGTCCCGGAGTGAGCATCAAGCGGTGATTTAGCTGGCATCGGGACGGAGACGTCCAAGTCGGCTCCGGACCGGGCCAGCGTGAAGAATCACCGCAGCGAACGGAGGGATCCCCGAGGCCCGGCTTGACAAAGGAGGGTGATGCCGTTACCGTAGGGGCACCTGCGCGAGGTGGGAAAGGGCATGAGCGACAAGAACAGCAAGTCCGTCGGACCGGAGGAGACCCCCATGAGCGGCAAGATCGACTACGACGAGATCCGCAAGCTCGTCTCTCTCCTGGAGGAAAAGAACCTCTCGATCTTCGAGCTCGAGATCGAGGGTCTCAAGGTCAAGATCGGCCGGAACGCCCCCGCTCCCGCCCCCGCCGTCCCCGTCGCCGTTCCGGCCGCCCCGGGCCCCGCAGGCGGCCGCCGCCGAAGCCCGCGCCCATGCAGCCTCGGCGGCGCTCGGCCATCATCTCGTCCACTCGCCGATGGTCGGCACGTTCTACCGGGCGCCCGACCCGACGTCGGCGCCCTTCGTCGACATCGGCGACACGGTCAAGAAGGGTCAGACCCTCTGCATCATCGAGGCCATGAAGCTGATGAACGAGATCGAGGCCGACGTCGACGGCACGATCGTCGAGATCTTCGTCGAGAACGCCAAGCCTGTGGAGTTCGGGCAGAAGCTCTTCGCCATCCTGCCCGGGACCTGAGGCCCATGATCCAGAAGATCCTGGTCGCCAACCGCGGGGAGATCGCCCTCCGCATCATCCGCTCCTGCAGGGAGCTCGGCATCAAGAGCGTCGCCGTCTACTCGGAAGCCGATCGCCAGTCGCTCCACGCCCTCCTCGCCGACGAAAGGATCTGCATCGGTCCGGCCAAGGCGTCCGAGAGCTACCTCAACGTCGCCAACATCCTGAGCGCCGTGGAGATAACCGGCGCCGACTCCATCCACCCCGGCTACGGGTTCCTGGCCGAGAACGCCAAATTCGCCGACATCTGCAAGACCCACGGACTGACCTTCATCGGCCCGCCGCCGGACATCATCCGGCTCATGGGCGACAAGGACAAGGCCCGCCAGACCATGAAGAAGGCCGGCCTGCCGATCCTGCCGGGCAGCGACACGATCATCAAGGCCGCGGCCGGCGGCGGCGGCAAGGGGATGAGGATCTGCCGCTCCGCGTCCCAGCTCGAGGACCAGTTCCCCATCGCCCAGGGCGAGGCCAAGGCGGCCTTCAGCGACGCCTCGCTCTATATCGAGAAGTACGTCAGCGGAGCGAGACACATCGAGATCCAGGTCATCGGGGACCGCCAGGGGAAGGTCACGGCCTTCGGCGAACGGGAATGCTCCGTTCAGAGGCGCTACCAGAAGCTCATCGAGGAGACGCCTTCGCCCTTCATCGACTGGAAGACGCGGCGGCGGATGATCAAGGAGGTCGAAGAAGCGGCCTCGGAGGTCGGCTACCAGAGCCTGGGCACGTTCGAGTTCCTGGTCGACGAGAACCACAAGTTCTATTTCATGGAGGCCAACGCCCGGGTCCAGGTCGAGCACCCGATCACGGAGATGGTCTACGGCATCAACCTCATCAAGGCCCAGATCCGGATCGCCGCCGGGGAGAAATACGCCCCGCCCTACGCCCTCGAGATGCGCGGCCACGCCATCGAATGCCGCATCAACGCCGAGGACCCGGTGACTTTCGCGCCCTCGCCGGGCAAGATCGATTTCCTCGTCCTGCCGGGGGGCGAAGGGATCCGCGTCGATTCCGCCGCCTACGGCGGTTGGGTCGTACCGCCGAACTACGATTCCCTCCTGGCCAAGATCATCGCCCACGCGCCGAGCCGGGAACTGGCCATCCGCAAGATGCGCGCGGCCCTGGAGACGACGACGGTCGTCGGCATCAAGACGAACATCCCGCTCCACCTCGACATCCTGTCCAATTCGGACTTCCTGGCCGGGCGGTACACGACCCAGTTCATGGACGAACACCTGGCCGCGAAGTCGGCCGAGGACGCCGAAGCGGTCTGAGGCCGGCCCCGCTCAGCCGGGGCGCCGGGTGACGATGACCGAGAACTCCCCCCCGTTGTCCTTGACGACGTTCTCGTTGACGCCCAGATAGAGCCTCCCCGTGAAGGACGCCGAGACCGCCCGCTCCGGCCCGACGAGGAACAGGATGAAGACCTCGTCGCGGACCTCCTGGCCCGAATCCGCGTCCACGCGGCTGGCCACGAGCTGGGCGATCTTGCCGATGAGGGCCCCGAGGTTGGCGTTGGGAACGGGCTGTTCGACGGTGACGATGTCGAGGCCGCCGGGCCCGCAGGCCGCCTCCGGGTTCCCCCGCTGCAGGACGATCTCGCCGGACGCCTGGATCAGGATCTCTTCGCCGGGCCCGACGTCGATCCCGGTGTCGAGCCAGCCGCCGGCGGCGGGGACGACGAGCTTCTTCTCCATGGGGAGCGCCACCGGGACCTGACCGGCTTGCCGGAGCGCCGGCCGGGCCGAGGCGGCGGCGGTCACGGCGAGGGCCGCCGTTCCGGCCGCGATCGCGAGCCTCAACATGGTGCGATCAGACATCGTCCCCCCCCTTCGTCCCATCGAGCCCCAGGACATCGAGCATCGCGGCGTGGACGAGACCGTTGCTGGCCACGATCCCGGGCGCGTCCAGGGAGAACAACCCGCCGTCGACGCCGCTCACCCGGCCGCCGGCCTCGGCGACCAGGAGGGCGCCCGCGGCGATGTCCCAAGGCTTGAGCTTGAGCTCCCAGAAGCCGTCGAAGCGCCCGCAGGCGACATAGGCGAGATCGAGCGCCGCGGAGCCGCAGCGGCGGATGGCCTGGGCCCGGACGATGAACCGGCCCCAGTGGCCGAGATTGTTGACCGGGCTGGTCCGCAGGTCGTAGGGGAAGCCCGTGGCCAGGAGGCTCTTGCCGAGATCGGCCACGGCGGAGACGCGGACCGCGGCGCCGTTCAGAAAAACGCCCCGGCCGGCCTCGGCCCGGAACATCTCGTCCCGCGTCGGGTCGTAGACCCAGCCCGCGACGAGACGGCCCCGGCATTCGAAGGCCGCGGAGACGCTGAAGACGGGAAAGGCGTGGGCGTAGTTGGTCGTGCCGTCGAGCGGATCGATGATCCAGCGGCAATCGGAGCTCCCCGGCCGGGCCAGCCCTTCCTCGGCCAGGAAGCCGTGCGCCGGGAAAGCGGCGGCCAGGCGGCCGACGAGGATCTCCTGGGCCCCGAGGTCGAACGGCGTCACCAGGTCCACGGCCCCCTTGTAAGCGGCCTCGCCCCCCCGGCCCAGATTCTCCCGAAGGTAGAGGCCGGCTTCGCGGACGACGTCCTCTCCGACCTTCAGGAGCCTCTCGCGGTCCTCCATGGGCCTATCTTATCGGGGAAGCGGCAGAAAATCCAGGGACACGGTTTTCCCGGGTTCCCTGAACGGAAAGCCGGGATTTCCGTAGTATAATAGACGGATAACCTTTGAACGTGAGCGGAAAGGCCACTACCCATGACTGAAAAGACGGGCTTTTTTAGGCGGCGGAAGAAGCCGCTGATCATCCTCGGGGTCCTCCTTGTCGTCGCCGTCGTCGTCGTCGCGAACATGCAGTCCAAGCGCGAAAAGACCGTCAAGGTGACCATCGACAAGGTCCAGAAGCGGGACCTGACCTCCATCATCTCGGCCTCCGGCGAGGTCAAGCCCAAGAAGAACATCAACATCAGCGCCCAGGTCCCCGGCCGGATCATCAAGATCGGGGTCGTCGAAGGGCAGGAGGTCAAAGCGGGCGATTTCCTCCTCAAGCTCGACTCGACCCAATACGAAGCGATCGCCGACCGCGACCAGAACTTCATCCGGGCGGCCAACGCCGACCTCATCCAGGCCGAGGCCCGTCTGCAGAGGGAGAAAACCTCCCTGGCGCGCCAGAAGAAGCTCTTCGCGGACGATCTCATCTCCCAGGACCAGCTCGAGGCGGCCCAGGCCCAATACGATATCTCCGACGCCCAGGTCAACGCCATCCGGTTCCAGATCAAGCAGGCCGAGGCCTCGCTCAAGAGCACCCTCGACAACCTGTCCAAGACCACCTACGGCTCCCCCATCGATGGCATCATCACCAGTCTCCGCGTCGAGGAGGGCGAGGTGGCCATCATCGGGACGATGAACAACCCGGGGACCGTCCTGCTGACCATCGCCGACCTGTCGGTCATGGAGGTCGAGGTCGAGGTCGACGAGACCGACGTCGTCGGGGTCACTCTGGACCAGAAGGCGGCAAGGTCACGGAGAGCGGCAGCTCCGCCCTCCAGCAGGCCACGAGCGGCCTCTCGACCCAGGAGTCCAAGGACTTCAAGGTCGTAGTCACCTTGGAGAACCCGTCCGAAAAGCTGAAGCCCGGCCTCTCCGCCTCGGCCGACATCGTCGTCGCCGAGAAGACCCAGGCCCTGTCCGTGCCCATCTCCTCGCTCGTCCTGCGGGACAAGCCGGAGGCCGACAAGGACGCCGCGGCCAAGGAAGAGGAAGGCGTTTTCGTCGTCGAGGCGAGCCGGGCCAAGTTCGTCCCCGTCGGAAAAGGCATCACGGGGGGGATGATGATCGAGATCACCGCCGGGCTCGCGGAGGGTCAGGAGCTCGTCACGGGGCCCTACGCCTCGCTGCGCGAGCTCAAGGACGGGGTCCTGGTCAAGGCCGAGACGAAGAAGGAAGCGCCGGCCAAATGAGCGGCTCCGGGCCCGTCATCGCCGCCGAGGACCTCACGAAGGTCTACAAGCTCGACGAGCAGGAGGTCGCGGCCCTCTGCGGCGTGTCCCTGACCGTCGAGCGCAACGAGTTCTTGGCCATCATGGGACCGTCCGGATCGGGCAATTCCACGCTGATGAACCTGATCGGCTGTCTCGACACACCGACCTCGGGCACGCTCCATCTCAACGGCAAGCTCGTCAGCGCCATGTCCGAGGACGAGCTGGCCTTCACCCGGAACCGCGAGATCGGGTTCGTCTTCCAGGTCTTCAACCTCCTCTCCCGGGCCTCCGCGTTCCGCAACGTCGAGCTGCCGCTCGTCATGAAGAAGGCCGAGCGCGAAGAGAAGGCCCGGCGGGCCCTCGAGCGCGTCGAGATGAAGGCCCGGATGAACCATAAGCCGTCCGAGCTCTCGGGCGGCGAGCGCCAGCGCGTGGCCGTCGCCCGGGCCCTGGTCAACGAGCCGTCCCTGCTCCTCGCCGACGAGCCGACGGGGAACCTCGACTCCCGGACCGGCCGGGAGATCCTCAATCTCTTCCACCGCCTCCACGAACAGGTCAACACGATCATCCTGGTCACCCACGACCGCGAGGTCGCCGGGCAGGCCCAGCGGATCATCCATATCCGCGACGGCCAGATCGAGCGCGACGAACGGAAAGGAGCCCCATCATGAACCTCTTCAAGCGTCTCGAAGGCGTATTCTTCGATCCGAAGCGGACGTTCGACGGGCTGGCCGGGAAGCCGGTTTGGATCGACGCCCTCGTCGTCGTCCTCCTCGCCCTCATCGCCTTCAACCTCCTCGTCGCCCCCTACATGCAGAAGGACCAGCTCCAACTGATGAAGGGCAACGCCGCCCTCATGGAGAGGATGGGCGAAGAGGCCTACGCCAAGATGATCGAGCGGACGGAACACCCCTCGCCGAGCGGCCGCATCGTCCAGACGTTCGTCGCGACGCCGCTCTTCTTTCTGGCCGCCCTGCTCCTGCAGAGCCTGATCCTGCTCATCCTGGGCCGGCTCCTCTCGACCCAGGGCGTGTACGTCCAGGTCCTGGCCGCCCTCATCCACGCCAACGTCATCGACAAGCTCCTGGGGAACGGCGTCCGGCTGGCCCTGGCCTTGACCCGGAGATCCCTGATGCAGACGTCGACGGGGCTGGCCCTGTTCTTCCCGAACCTGGAGGTCACGTCGACGGCCTATATCATGCTGAGCCAGGTCGACCTCTTCCAGCTCTGGATGTTCGGCGTCCTGGCCCTCGGCCTGGCGGCGATCTTCAAGATCAGCCTCCGCAAAGCCCTGGCCCTGTCCTACGCGATGTGGTTCCTCAAGGCCGCGGCCAACGTCGGCATCGGCCTCATCGGCATGAGCTTCTTGCGCTGAAGCAAACGCCGGGCGCGCGAATTCCCTCGCCGCCACGAGAGGGCATCCCGGCGTTTGACTTCGCCGGGGACGGGCTATAAATTAGGGACATGGACGATTGGTTCGCCTCCGAGGAGTTCTCCCGCGTCCCCTTCGCCCGCGTCCTCGCCGAGATCTGGCGGCAGGGGCTGAGCGGCTCGCTCTACGTCAAGTCCGGCGGCGTGCCGAAATGCCTCTCGTTCGAGCGGGGGACCCTCGTTCTCGATTCGGTCTCCTTCGAGGAAAAAGATTTCCTACGCTACCTCCTGACCTCGGGTGAGGTCGACCTCATCGCGTTGACCCGGGTCGAGGAGCACGCCCAGAAGACCGACGGCTCGGCCCTGCGGGCCCTCGTCGAAACGTCCGTCCTGGAGCCGGAGCGGCTCTGGACCGTCCTCGAGGCCTTCGCCCGGGCTGAAGCGCTGGCGCTCGTCGGCGGGGCCGGCGCGGAACGTGAGTTCCATACCCGGAGCGGGCCGCCGGCCCGCGTCTACGTCGACGCCATCGACATCCCCGGGCTCGTCCTCGAAGGGATCCGGTTGATGCCCGAAGGCCCGGCCCTGGCCGAGGCCCTCCCCGCGGGGAGCGAGAGCGTCCGCCGCCTTCAGACGTCGTCGGCCGACGCCTTCGGGCTCACGCGGACAGAGCGTTACGTCCTCGGCCTGCTCGAGCCGCCCAAGAGCCTGGCCGAGGTCTGCGGCGCGAGCGACATCGGCGAGACGGCGACCCGGCGGGCCCTCGCGGTCCTGCTCCTCCTCGGGCTCGCCGGAACGACGGCCCCGAAGCCCAGGACGGCCCGTTTCGGGACCGAGCTCTCGCTCGCGGGGATGGACAGGGTCCTCGGCCTTTTCAACGCCAAGTGCGCCTTCATCTTCAAATACGTCTCGAAGGAGGTCGGGCCCGTCGCGTTCCCCCTCATCGGAAAGGCTTTCGACGAGATCCGGGGCCGCCTCGACCCGGCCTTCCAGACCGCCGAGCTCAGTCCGGACGGCCGCCTCGAGCTCAAGGCCCTCCTCAAGGTGAACGCCAACATCGTCGGCGACGAATGCCGGCGCAGCATGCTCCGGAGCATGGACGAGGTCCTCGCCGCCGAGGTCCTTGTCGTCAAGCGGACCCTCGGGCCGGACCACGAATCCACCCTCGTTCGAAGCCTCGAGAAGGTCGGAGAGACATCATGAGGAGGCGCCAGGTCCTCGCCCTCCTCGTCTTCGCCTCCCTCCTCGCCGCCGGGATCCTGATCCGAATTGGAACCTGAAGCGTCCGCCCTCGTCATCGTCATCGGCCCGACCGCCGTCGGCAAGAGCCGCGCCGCCATCGACCTGGCCCTGCGCTTCGGCGGCGAGATCGTGAGCGGCGATTCCATCCAGGTCTACCGCGGATTCGACATCGGCACGGACAAACCGACGCCGGAGACGCGCCGTGGCGTCCCCCATCATCTCATCGACATCGTCGGGTCGGAAGTCCAGTTCACGGCCGCAGACTTCGTGCGGGAGGCCCTCGACGCCGCCCGAGGGATCGCGGCGCGGGGGCGCCTGCCCATCGTCGCCGGCGGGACCGGGCTCTATATCAAGGCCCTTTGTGAGGGCCTCTTCCCCGGCCCCGGCCGGGACCCGGCCCTGCGGGCCGCGCTCGAGGCCGAGGCGCGGGAGAAGGGCCTCGAAACCCTGTTCCGGCGGCTCGAAGCCGTTGACCCCGAATACGCCCGCAAGATCCGCGGCCGGGACCGGGTCCGGATCATCCGGGCCCTCGAGGTCTACGCCGCCACGGGACGGCCGATCTCCGAGCACTTCCGGGCGACCGAATCGCCGGTCAAAGGGCGCACGGTCGTCCGCCTCGGCCTCCGGCTCGAGCGGGCGGAGCTCACCGCGCGCATCGACGCCCGCGTCGACCGGATGTTCGAGCGGGGCCTCGTCGAGGAGGTCCGGGGGCTCCTGGCGAAGGGCGTTCCGGAGGCGGCCCCCCCCTTCCGCGCCCTGGGCTACAGCCATGTCCTGAGGCACCTCAAGGGCGAGATCGGGCGCGACGAGGCCATCGTCCTCACGAAGGCGGACACCCGCCGCTACGCCAAGCGGCAGATGACCTGGTTCCGGAAGATGGCCGGCGTCGTCTGGTTCTCGCCGGACGACGGCCGGGCCCTTGAGGAACACGTCCAAAAGCGATTACAATAGAACCCTGCGCCCATGGAAAAAGCGATCCTCGTCAACGTGGCCGTGACCAAGGCGGAAAAGGACAACGCTGAGGCGTCCCTCTCCGAGCTGGCCGGCCTAGCCGCGGCGGCCGGGGCCGAGGTGGCCGGAAAGATCTTCCAGGCCCGGCCGCGCCTCAGCCCCCGCTGGCTCGTCGGCGAAGGCAAGGTCCAGGAGATCGCGCGCGAGGCCCGCGCGACCGGGGCCGACATGGTCATCTTCGACCGTAACCTCAACGCCTCCCAGCAGCAGAACCTCGAGGACGAGATCAAGGTCAAGGTCCTCGACCGGACCCAGATCATCCTCGACATCTTCGCCCAGAGGGCCCGGACGAACGAGGGCAAGCTCCAGGTCGAGCTGGCCCAGCTCGTCTACGCGCTGCCCCGCCTCCGGGGTAAGGGGCTCAGCCTGAACCAGCAGGGGGCCGGGATCGGGACTCGGGGCCCGGGCGAGAAGAAGCTCGAAGTGGACCGCCGCCGGATCATGGACCGGATCACGAAGCCGCCGGAAGAGCGCCATCCCCACGGTCTCCCTCGTCGGCTACACGAGCGCCGGGAAATCGACGCTCTTCAACCTGCTCACCGACGAGCGGCGATACACCTCGCCGAACCTCTTCTCTACGCTGGACCCCTTGCTCCGGCGCGTGTCCTTCCCCGACGGCGCGTACTTCTTCCTGACCGACACCGTCGGCTTCATCAAGAAGCTCCCCGTCGAGCTCGTCACGTCCTTCCGGGCGACGCTCGAGGAGCTCGGGGAAGCGGATTGCATCTGTCACGTCGTCGACGTCTCCTCGCCCTCGTGCGAAAGCCAGCGCACCGCCGTGGAAGGCGTCCTCGACGACCTCGGCATCGCCGACATCCCGGTCATCAAGG
>PDVJ01000927.1_pt1 | contig 9999 bp, 11 predicted proteins | sample 1369811 | NCBI WGS metagenome assembly PDVJ01 (sample SAMN07795376, study PRJNA414565) | Alkali sediment metagenome, whole genome shotgun sequencing project. | reverse complement strand
CCATATCGGGGGGTACTGTGGGAAATCCCGGTTCCATAAAGTCACGGACAAAAAAGAGGTGTGTCTTGTGCAGGCGCTGTTGTTCAATCGCCTTGACAATAACTGTTTCAGAAATACATCCTACCGGCACTCCCCGTTCGATTACCGGCAGCTGGGAGATATTATTCTTTTCAAAGATCTCTACCGCACGGGTAATCGCATCCTGAGGCTGGACACAAAGAACCGGCGTATGCATTATCTGTGCTGCCCTGATCTTTTTTGGCTCAGCGCTATTCAGAACTACAATAATTTTGGATAAGGTACTTATCCGGGGATCTACATTTCCCGCTTCAATCCGTGCGACCATTGACTGGCTGATGCCGGCGCGCTTTGCAAGTTCAGTCTGTTTCATACCAAGTGCTTCACGGCGGGCACGGAGCTCTTCTGGGGTGGGAATATGCATTGTGATTACTGATGGTCATAGAATATTATTAACTTTATGCTTGTAATAGAGGGGAAAATATCCTTTCACGGTTATTCCGTCACGGACCGTAAGAGCCTGATATTTCAGATTTTGGAGAATTCATAGTATGTTCATCTGAATCAATAAGGCAGGTAAGGTGAAAGAGGGTGACTGTGCGGATGCAAGCGGGATTTATTCCGTTTATTTTAAAAAACCTCATATCCTACGAAACGGCTATACCTACTGGGAAACTGATGCCATGACCCGCACGATGCTTTCAGAAGCAAAAGGATATGAATTGCTGAAAAAACAGGGTATACCAGTACCTGAGTTTACGGTTGTAAGAACCCGGCAGGAAGTGGCAAAAGCTGCCGATCAGCTGGGATACCCGCTGGTTATGAAGGTCATCTCTGCCCAGGTAATCCATAAAAGCGATGCGGGAGGTGTTTTTACCGGTATCCGGTCGAGTGCAGATGCAGAAACAGCATTTGATACCCTTCTGCACAAGGTGAAAGCATTTGATCCCTCCGCAATCATTTCTGGTTTTATTATCGAACAGCAAAAAGAAACGGGGCTGGAGATCCTTGTCGGGGGAAAGACGGATCCAACGTTTGGAAAGGTAATTACTGTCGGGATGGGGGGGACGCATGTCGAACTCATCCGGGATCTATCTATACGGGTGCTTCCGGTCACAACTGAGGATATCGATGCGATGCTCCAGGAACTGCAAGCATACCCTTTGATTACAGGATTTCGCAATGAACCGGCACGGGATAAGGAAGGACTTATTTCGCTGATTGACCAGGCGGCACGTTTTTTTATCCAGAGTCCCACCATTGTGGAATTTGATCTCAATCCGGTTTTTTTATATGAAAAAGGAGCCTGTGTAGTAGATGCCCGGATCTTCAGTACCGATGTTATTGACGAGATACCCGCACAGCAGCCCCCCTCTCTGCTCCCGGAGATCCTGAACGCCAGGTCTATTGCCTTGATCGGAGCAACTCCTGAACCCAATAAGGTCGGGTATGCTGTCCTTCGCAACCTCCTTGCATTTCCCGGAAAACTCTATCCGGTAAATCCCAGACACGGAAAAATTCTCGGACGCACAGTGTACCCTGAACTTGCGTCAATTCCTGATCCTGTCGATATTGCCGTTATTGTAGTTCCAGCGCGTTTTGTCCCAAAAATCGTTGAGGAAGCCGGGGAAAAAGGTGTCCCCCTTGTCATCATCATCTCATCCGGTTTTCGGGAGTCAGGAAACGCCGGGGAAGAGCTTGAACAGCAGGTGCTCACTATCGCAAAACGCTTTCACCTGCGGATTATGGGCCCGAACTGCCTGGGCCTCATGCTCCCCCACCAGGGGATTAATACCACGTTTGACCCGATAACACCAAAACCCGGCAAAATTGCCTTCATCTCACAGAGCGGGGCCATCATTTCAACTATTGTTGACTGGAGCCTGCCCGAAGAAATCGGTTTTTCTGCAGTAATCAGTATTGGTAACCAGGCAGATCTCTGTTTTGAGGATTTTTTGGTGTATGCCGGCAATGACCCCCATACCCGGGCGATAATCCTGTACATTGAGGAGATCAGAAATGGGAAACGGTTCATGGAGATTGCCCGCGGGATCACCGCAAAAAAACCTGTTGTCGCCATCAAATCGGGGTCATCCCGGATTGGTCAGATGACCGCAGCTTCCCATACCGGATCCCTTGCCGGCAGTTTCGAAGTATATATGGCAGCATTCTGGGAGTCCGGAATAATACCCGTACGATCCATGCGTGAAGCATTTCAGACAGCAGAACTTCTGTCATCTGAAGGGTATCCCAAAGGAATCCGTGCCATTGTAATCAGTAATGCAGGGGGATTTGCGGTCTTATCATCAGATTATGCAGAAATATTCGGTATAGAACTGGTGGAGTTCCCCAAAGTGGTCCTTGAAGAACTGGATATCATCCTGCCGGCTGACTGGAACCGGCAGAACCCGATTGACATGGTAGGTGATGCATCAGCTGACCGGTTTGCCAGGACCTTTGACGTTATGATAAAAAACCAGGATGCCTGGGACATTGCTTTTGTGATTGCAGTGCCATCAGCAATATCAGATCCGGTACGCGTTGCAAATGAACTGGTGCGGTTCTCAAAAAGCACCCACAAGATGATCGTGGGGTGTATGATCGGCGGGGATTCCATGAAGACGCCACTGCGCATACTCCGGGATGCAGGGATCCCGAATTTCCCGGATCTTGAGGATGCGTTCAAAGCAGTAGGAAATGTCTGTCATCATATCTGCTGGGAAGAGTATCATGGAAAAAACTGTCGTCATACAAAACATTCAAGATAGGGAAGTAGAGGGAAGAGTGTCATTGCATTGATCGAATAATACCTGTCAGATTTGGCGGTTTGTGCCCCACCAGGGAGCCCGATCCATAAAATCCGCCAAGGTGATATGTTTGGACGAGAACGCAAGGATCGAGCTCCAGAAATCTTCGATGCGTCCGTTAGAGGCATTATGGAAGGAGAACGACTCCCCCTTTTCACTCACCCTTCCCTGAAAAAGATAGAGCGAGGCATGATAGCCTCCCTGATGGGAGGACGGGCTCCTGACCGGGACCCATGAACATCGCGCAGGGGATCCACTTGTAGCGAAGCGTAACTCTTATCTTTTTTTCGATTTTTCACAGTGGACTGTATTTTTTTAAAAAAACTGTTTTCCTGTGGCAGGAACGCAGAAGTATCAGAGCGTAATTTTTTTGAGAATTAAGCCGTTTTTGAAGATGGTGATTCCCCCGCCACTTTGGGAAACTACGATGCCAACGGTATTGGTGACCTGAGTCATTGCCGCAACTGAGTTGTGACGGGTTCCCATACCTTTTGGGAGGGTAACATTACTGGTATCAACGGTGATATAGCGACTCTGCGCCCGGATATACCCGTCACCGTCAATCACAAAGGCCCCGTCAAGCTGGGCAAATTCCTTGATGTTTTCCTTGATATCCTGATTGGTAATACAGCGTGATTCAGGTTTCTGCCCTTCAAATGCATTCAGCGATATCTGCCGCGATTTTGCCATGACATTATCCGCATCTCCGATCAGAAATGTTGTACCAACAGATTTTCCTTCCCTCCCCTCGATTGAAATTTCAGTGCTTATGTGGAAGACAGCGTCAAACACTTCCTCTTTCACATCGGTTTCGGCAATTACGATGTCCTTCCACGTATCAGTACTGATACGGATCTCCCCGTTCCGCCTTCGATCGGTAATATCGTTGCCAATGCACAGGATTTCAATGATATGGCCTTTTTCATCACGGATTGCCTTATTTATCCATGCAATCCAGACCCGGTCGCCGTTGCGACGGACATTCTCGCTCACGTTGACAGCATAGCCTTCAGCATTAAACCCGAGATCATTTGCCATCATGGACAGATCATGACCGGAGCGGGCTTTTTGTGGAACAATGGTCCCTACAACGTTCTTCCCGATCACTTCTTCACTGGTATAATCAAAGAATGAGAGTGCAAAATGATTAAAGAAGGTGATATTTCCCGAGGTATCCATCCTGATAATGATGCTCTGGGTATTCTGGAGAACTTCCCGGTACTTTGCCTCACTCTCTTTGAGCGCATCAGCAATTTTCTTCCTTTCCGATATGTCAGTTACAACAAATGTCCCGCCTTTACCGATATCCCGCGGGTCAACCATCTGTGCCTGCAGCTGGCATGCAAGGGTCGAATTATTTTTTTTCAGAAGGTTGCATTCTGTCAAGAAAAAACCCGGGGAGCTGCGCTTGACCTGGAGCTGATGGCATACCAGATCGAAGTCTTCAGGAGTTTTAAAAATACTACCTATTTCTTTACCAACCAGGTATGATTCTTCATAACCGAGCATTTCTGAAAATTGCTGGTTCACCCAGGTCATGAGATGGTTGCGTACCTGAAATATGCCAAGAGGTGTTGCGGAAAGGATGGCGGTAAGTTGTTCGTTCTGCACCTTTATCTCCCGTTCCGCTTTTTTTCGGAGCATGGTCTGCTTGATCACCGTGACCATTTCCAGAAGATTCGGACGGATATCACCACTCTTTGGAATAGTGATCTCGGTCGCATTGGTGACTTCCTCAACAGCGATTTTGGTATTTCCCCGTCGGCAGAGCAGAATAACCGGTGCTGTGTTTCCTATTGATTTGAGATACTGTATAAATTCAATCCCATTCATGTCAGACATGAATTCAATACCGTTAACTTCAGGGATCTGCTCGTAGGAAATGATTACGTCATAAGTCCGGCCTTTGATTTTTTCCAACGCCTGTTTTATGGAATGGGCGTTGTCGATCCTGATATCTCCGGCCTTTTCTAAAAAAGAGCGGATCTGCCCGAAAAGATCAGAATTGTCATCGACATATAAAACAGAAATCATGGTGGATCTCTTTTAAGGAAATCGTGGGTTGTTCACTCATATGAGGTGGATAGTAGAGCGATAAATAGTTGTCCGAGAATTTTTTTATCAGGAGAAGGATACTCACCCATATAAAAAAATTTTAATTGCACATTTTTATTCAGGACCAGAATTGTCATCATCCGTTTCATTATCCGTTTCCTGGTACATCCACCATCCTATGATGAGGATGATCGGAATCCCTACGGGAAGAGCAAATCCTGACGGGCCTTTGAGCAGGAAGCCATACTGGAAGAGGATAGATACAGCAATAATTATCCCTCCGGCTATCGTAAAAAAGGATGCTTTTTTTATCAGCGGGAAATCCTTTTTGACGTTTGCAAGAATAACCAGGAATGTTGCAATGATAAACAGGAGAACTCCGATCGCCCAGAGGGTGATAGAGATTGCACTCCTTCCGCCAATCGTTCCGGAAAGAACAAAGGTAATCTCTCTGGTTATGAGAATCAGGCTATTCCCCAGGTACGTTTGCTGGTACCGGAACAGCACCCACTGCACACCGGTACCCAGCCAATCTCCAATGACGTAAATGTTCACGGGTATTAAAAACACAAGGCATTGGAGCAGGAGCGATATCTTGAACTTGTTCATATGATTGTCAGGAAAAGTGTTCACCTTGTGGGTATTGAGCATATCGAAACGAAGCGACAAATCGCCAGAAAAAAAGAAGGTCTATTCCGTATGCTGGACAATCGCCAGCTGGTACATCCAGTCCATAAGGGGATGACATTCCTCAACGATGCACTCAAGTTCACAGCTTATGCAGGGTATCAGCTCATCTCCTGCAAGCAGGTGCGCAGGATTCACCGGCATCTGTTTGGCATGCAGAAGGTACGTCTTGATCCCGTCTTTCTTGAACTCGGTCCTGTCAATGAGTCCACTATCTTCTAGCTTTTTGACAATCCGGGAGCATTTCCGGCTGTCAACGCCCAGTTCTTTCCAGAGCTCACTCTGGAGAATGCCTTCTGGTTTCGACTGGATCAGTTTCAGTGCTTCATCAACAGGATCTTCCACGCTGTCCACCTTTTTCATCATCCGATAACCGGTGCAATGGTAAGAATATTATTGCCCCTGATTACGACAGTACCAAGGCTTCTTCCCCGCTGGTTATCAATAAACTCAATCGTTTCATCCATGTGAATATTCAGGTACTCATCCACAGCAACGAGACGCCCCTGCAGTTTCCGGCCTTCGTCTTTGATCTCGACAGATATTTTTGAATCCACAAGGCCAAACACTTTTTTTATCGGCAAAACAATTCCGTTAACCATCTGCCCTAATTTGGGATGTAAGATAATTAAAGTTTGCTCATTACTCCGGTTCCGTACGCTCCCGTCTTATGCAGATCCTGTGCTGTTCGGAGTAAAAAATGCAGTCTGGAATACGCCAGGAAAAACCTATTTCTGGGGAATTGGCTCCCAGCGCTTTGATAGCTCCTTTTCAACACCCGGAAGGGTGGTATATTCCATCTCCCCCAGTGAGAGGCGGTGCGGCTCGAATGGTCCCTGGGCCCGCAGGAGATCAGCAATTTCATTGCACCGTGCCCGCACATGATCGAACCCTATATCATCAAACATATCTGCAGGACCGATAAGCTTGCCATTATTAATCTGGAAACCCATACAAATGACCCGGGGCGGGCCGTCAAACCGGGTACAGTTGGCATCGCACAGTCCGACCGGCATGAACGGGCCATGATGGGATCCCCGCATCCACCCGGCAACAAGGACCGGTATGCAGAACGGTTCGATCACTTCACCGACCGCGGGAAAACCGCTCTGGGCACGGACAATCATAACCGGATCATCTTTACCAACGTACCGTCCCGCAATCAGACTCAGACGCTGGGTACTGGTTGAAGCAGCAATGTCCCCCTCCCGTTTGAACACATGCTTGATCACGTAGCGTGACGGGGCACCAATGTATGCAAGGAGATTATAGATCTCCTCCGGGCACTTGAACATGATACGGCGCTTTTCAACCAGATCGTGCACCTCAAAGACAAAGCCCTTATGCATCGAGGGATCAATTACCAGTCCGGACGTGTTGAAAGGGTCGGCAAAGATCTTGTAAAGGAAGAAGTTCCATGCGCCCGGCTCGGTCTTGTCCGCCATGAATACAAGAACAGGATCACTGCCCCGTTCTTCAAACTCCATCTCGGCAACACCAGGACCCATACCCTTAACATTGCCGGAAAATGCATCTGCAAGCATATCCTGTCCGGCGCCATACAGCTTCATACTTTTTGCGATTTTTGTGCATTCCAAAAAGACATCCCATGCGAGCCTGTGGATTTTTTCATTGTCCACGCCATGGGTATGAGTCATGATCAATTCAAGGTCATCACCACAGTGGGTGACAAAGGAGTCGATGAGCAGTTTACCTTCCTCATCCTTGAGCATCTTTGCTGCCTTTTCCAGAAGCTTCGGGTGGGTACGGGAGTGCCCGGGGAAACTTCCCACATCCGCCTTAATTACAGAAATCGTGGTCTTCGGCATGAGAAATCACAGTATAGAATCTCTCTGCAGAAGAAAAAAGTTACGTTGGTTTCCTAGAGGATCTTCCTGACCCGGGAGGCTGACCCATACGAACTGAACGCTTTGAAAAAGACAAGGCTTTCAGCATAGGCCATAGCCCTGATTGCCTGTTCAGTGCCTTCCTCTACCGAATAAATCTCTTTGAAAAATTCTTTGATCGCAAACTTGCAATTCCCGTCAAATATCTGGCTGTCTTTTTTCCCGGGATTTGCGGGACGGTATTTCTCCAGTGTCCATTCTCTGATGTCTTTATACAGTGCAGGTTCGTACACCTTCAGGGTTGAGAAAACGACGTCCTGCCAGAACGTCCCTACATTTCCTTTGATGATATCCCCTTTCGGGAAATGCTGGTTAATGAGATCCCGGGGGGTTCCGGTTATCCCATGCTGAGCGATGCCAACATGCAGGTTGTTCTCCCGCAGGGCTTGTGCAACTGCCTTCGTTTGAGGGATATCAATGGAAAGTTGTTCGATCACATTCCCCTGATCATCGTATACATGCCCATGCGTGCTTCCATTGGCAATTGCCAGCACCTGGGGATAGACATCGTTTTCCTGCAGGGCTTTAATGAATTCAACAGCTTCTTCGGGTTTTGTGAGGATCATCCCGTGACCATCTTTTCTTCCTATTTCCCCAACCTCCACTTCCAGACCGAAATCCTTGCTTTTCATCCTGTTCTTAATATAGAGAGCCAGGTCTGAGGTTGCCGTGATATTTTTGTCCAGTTCCTGCCTGACAGTTTTACCTTCAAAATTGAAAAGATGAGAGGCGTCAATGGCAAATGAGGTGTATCCTGCCTGAATCTGGGCATCGATTAACTGTTTTGTGCTCTCTATCTCTGCGGGTTCTCCCGTTTTTATCGTAATATGGTCTGCATGCAGAGCCCAGATATCAAACTGCGCCGCCTTTGCAGCTTCTCTCATCTTTGCTGAGAAATCCTTCGGCGTTAAACCGGTATATCCCCCTTTCAGGTCACATTCTGACCTGGCAAGTTCCATGAATACTGCGGAATCAGTCTCTTTTGCGGCTTTGAAAATACCCTGTGCCACCGTTGCAATCCGCGTATTTGCCGCCATGATAATTGTTTTCTGGCCGGAAATGCCGCGAAAAATCGTTGAACCAGGGATTGGACCATAATCGTTCTGTTTCATAGACTCATCACTCCTCTTTTATCATCTTTTGAGCCATATACTTTTCAATCAGTCCGATCTCTTTTTTACCCCCGATATAAATGGGAGTGACCTGATCGATCTTTTCCGGTAGGATCTGGAGAATATCAGTCCCTCCGTTACTGATTCCTCCCCCGGCTTCGTGAATGATCTTTCCCATGGGATTTGCTTCATACAAGAGTCTCAGTTTTCCCTTTTCCCTGCCTTTGAAACCGGGATACGTGAATACACCCCCTTTATGGAGGATCTGGTGAACATCTGCAACGAAACAGCCACTGAAGCGGAGTTTATATCCCTCGTGCTCGAGATGCTCAATCCATCGGGCATGAGCAGGAAGATAATCCTTCCTCAATGCACCGGGTGCGTAGATTTTCCCTTCCGGGATTTTGATATCCTGTTCCTTCAGTACAAATTCACCCGTATCATCCAGGACGAATTCATGAACTCCCTTGCCGGTTGTCAGTGTCAGCAGGGTAAGTGGCCCGTACAGGATGTAGAGGGCGGCCACCATTTTTGCGCCCTTTTCAAGAACATGACCCGGGTAAATGCCGATAATCGATCCAATACAGAGGTTCACATCAATGAGTGATGAACCATCAAGAGGATCGATGACCACCCCGAAATTGTTTTTCGGATGTTCGACTTCTATGATCTGTTCCTGTTCTTCTGTCGCAATATAATGTACAAGACGTGATTTTTTAAGTCCGGTAATAAATACCGCATCAGCATACTTGTCAAGAGCCATCTGCTCCTCGCCAAAAGTATTTCTTGTCAGTTCACACGCCTGTGTTTTCATACAGGTAGGAAAAAAACCATTCTTCACCTGCCGGGCCTGGGTGCTCAGCAAGAGAATTAACTCCGTGAGATTTTTTTCTGTTCCTGCGCTGATTAGGAAATCTTTGAGTATCATTTTTACCGCCATCCTCTGTCACAAAAGTGTATTACACCTTCATACTTTACCAAGATACCCTGATTTGTGTAGCAGTTTGATCTAGAGGTTTATCAGACTTATTCTGATTTTGAAATTAATTTTCGAGCCAGTTCCCTCTCCCTGGTTCAGTGAATGTTGGGGGGTGTTGAAGATTCAAGATATGTGCACCTAAATAATGAACTGGTGTTATTTTACTCCTGGCATTCACTCAGATCTCTTTTACGATTTTCGATGCTGATTTCTGGACACTTTTTACGATGAATCCCGATCCCCTGCACACCGGACAATTACTCCAGAAAATGTCAAAACCAACAAACAAATGAATTTTACCGTTTTTACATCCCTTATTCGGACAAGGTATGAATTCGGGCATATTTTTTTCTTTTTTATTTAATCATTAATAAATGTTTTGTTTTAAATTTAACTTAAAATAGTTGAAATATTTATTTTTAATAGCAAAATTC
>PDVJ01000926.1_pt1 | contig 10006 bp, 9 predicted proteins | sample 1369811 | NCBI WGS metagenome assembly PDVJ01 (sample SAMN07795376, study PRJNA414565) | Alkali sediment metagenome, whole genome shotgun sequencing project. | reverse complement strand
ATCAAGCGGACGAGTAGAGATTGTGGAGGTTGATGTTCCTGGTGCGGGTCTTCCATAACTTGCTGCTATCTGGGATAGATCGGTTGGCATCCCTAGTGGACGACCCCTCGCGGAGATTCAGCCTACAGACGGGTGACGTTCAGAGTACTTTCGGGGCCAACTATGGCAACCCGCCGGATTATGCCGCAGCACTGGAACTGATAGGGGCTGGCAAAATACGTGTGCGGGAGATGATCACCCACCGGCTGGGCCTCGCGGAAACAGGCCTCGGATTCCAGCTTGTCGCCCGGGCTCTGGACTCTCTAAAAGTGATTATCAAGCCGCAGAGGTAGCTAGCGGCTGGTTACAGGCAGGCGACAACATCAGGTAGCAATCCGGCGTTTTGTTGGGTCACTTCTCGTCAGGTTGTTGCATCACACCCGTCTCTGGCTCTAGGGATGACGGTCAAGGAGGTGCTGAAGCCTAAGATAGCCAGACAATTTGGCAGGCCTTTCATTTTTCTCACCCGGTCGTTATCCCGCCGACTCTTCTCGTCTCCTGCGGTAGTCCAGGTCTATTCGCTCAGTCTCGCTCACCAGGCCCTCCCATTCGGCCGTCAACCTCGCCACGTTTTCTTTTAGGGTCGCATACTCACGATTCACTGCAATCACGTTCCGGGAATCCTTGTAATGGGAGGGATCTGCCATCATAGCTTCGATTTCTGCAATTCGCCCTGTGTTTGCTGCCATCTCCTGCTCTATTTGTGTGATGCGCTCCCTTACCGGCGACATAGCGCGGTAGTACTCGTTCCGCAGTTGGCCCTCGAGTGCTTTGCGTTGACGCCTTCTCACGGTCGTTGATGGCTGACGTAACTGCCCTATGTGAGGCCCGGTTTCCATTATTTCCGCTTGACCGTCCGGCGACCTGTGCCGCCACAAATAATCATCGTAACTACCTGGGAAAACCGTTACCTGGCCATCCCGTACTTGAATTATCTTGTTGGCGATCTCCCGGATGAGGGTACGGTCGTGTGTGATGAAACACAAGGTCCCCTTGTAAGCATCCAGGGCGTCGGTCAGAATCTCGCGGGACGCAATGTCCAGGTGATTGGTTGGTTCATCCATAAGAAGCAGATTGGCCGGCCTTACGAGCATCCTGCCAATAGCAGTGCGCGTCTTTTCCCCACCGGAGAGCACCGATATCCTCTTGGTTACGTCGTCACCGCTGAAGAGGAATGCGCCGGCCAGACCACGCAAGCGCTGTTCCGGCTCATCGGGCGCTGCGCTCCGCAACTCTTCGATGATGCTGTTGTCGGGGTTCAGAGATTCTACATAATACTGAGCAAAGTATGCCGTAGTTACATTGTGCCCGAGCACGCGCACGCCTCTTTCAAAAGGCAACACACCCGCCAGTATGCGCAGGAGGGTTGTCTTCCCGGCCCCGTTCACGCCTACTAGAGCGGCCCGGTCTCCCCGCTCCAGTATTATGTTAAGGTCCCGGTATACGACATGCTGGCCGTAAGACTTGCCAACATGCTTGAGTTCGATTACGACACGACCGCTCCGTGGAGGCTCTCTGAAGTTGAAGTGTATCCTCTTCATTACCCGGGGAACCGTAATCCGCTCAATCTTGTCCAGCTGCTTGATACGGCTCTGCACCTGAGAAGCCTTGGTGTTCTTGGCCCGAAAGCGCTCGATGAAACGCATTTGCCGCTTGATTTCTACCTCCTGTCGCCGGGCGGCTGCCTTGCGAGTCTCGATATCTTTCTCGCGGGCGAGAACGTAGCTATCATAGTCTCCATGGTGAAAGATAACAACCTCATCCTCAATAGCTATGACCTTGCTGACAACATTGTTGAGAAAGGCCCGATCATGTGACGTGACCAGGACAGCGCCGCGATAGCGCTTCAGGTAGGTCTCAAACCAGCGCTGCGTCTCCAGATCGAGATAGTTTGTAGGTTCGTCCAGCAGCAGGATATCGGGATTAAGGAAGAGGAGCCTGGCCAGTTCAATACGGGTCCGCCAGCCGCCGCTGAATTCAGATAGCGGACGCTCGAAATCCGACGGGGCAAAACCCATTCCAGTGAGTATGATCTTGGCCTCGTGTTCGGAGCTATAGCAACCCTTCGCCTCGTAAAGCGACTGCAGATCACCCAGTTTCCTCAACAGCCTATCCACGGTTTCCTCGTCCTTTTCCTCTGCCAGGTCTTCCTGCACCAGCGCGATCTTGTGCGCAAGGTCCCTGATGGGATCGGACGACCCAGACACATATTCCAGCAGACTGCACTCCGAGGACGGTTGGACATCCTGGCGCAGATAACCGATGGCAGTGCCACGTCGCACAGACACGCTTCCGGAATCCGGGATGATGTTGCCGGTTATGATTTCGAAAAGGGTGGTCTTGCCCGTGCCATTGCGTCCGATGACGGCAATGCGATCGCTCATGCCGATGGTGAAGCTAACCCCGCTGAAGAGCTCATGATCGTCATATGACTTGGAGACGCCGGTGACAGTAAGCATATTATCCTCTTACGGTGACATCAAATTGTACCAAGACTTGCCAAATTGCATGAGAAACAGTTTGGCTGAAATGTGTGTTCAACATTGCGAGAGACTATGCAACAAGGTCACAATCAATCGCCGCTTGTTCGTATCCACCTCGTCCAATGGCGAGTGATTCAGAGAACAGGATTAAGTGTAACAATCAGCCAAACAGTCTGACCGACTGGCAGCCGGTTTTGTTATTGATATGATGAGGGCTATGTGGTGACGCCCTTATTCCAAGATCGCCAGCTCTACCTACCTATGCGAAATACCTTAGTCGCGCACCTCGGGCATACACCTTGAGTCGCAGGACGTTTGTTTTTCATTGTGATAGCCCTTGGATTCTTGATCTCAACCTTTTTTCTGCATTTCATACAATATGCCTGCATTTGAACCTCCTTGCGCCTAAGATTGATTGCAGAGAATAGCATCAAGATGATGACTAGTCAATAGCCTGTCTAAGCAAGACATCGTTTTGCGTTATGCACCGAATCGCCGCTGCACACTCCTGACAGTTGTTGAACCGCGGCTTACTCTCTCTATCCTCGCTAATCTACCCATTTGTCTTGGCCAGAGCAAGCCCTCAAACTGTCGAGCTATTGAGAGCTTATGACTGGCTCATCTCGCCTGCCGTTATACACCGGGCGTTGGCGACTCTTGAAAGCTACGACGTTTGGTGCTACAGTTCTTTATGCGAATTAATCTCGATTCGTCGGCAAATACTGAGGAGACTATGAAGAAGACGGCGTGCCTGTCTTATAGTGCGCATCTGGGCGGTACGTTAGCCAAGACAAGCTAAACGCCGACGAGGTGCAAGAATGAATGTGATGCTCTGGACTATTACTGGAGTAGTTGTAGCCTTGGTTACCTTTGGGATAGCCGATTGGCGGACCAGGACTGCCCGTGGAGACAGGACACGGCGCGCCCATAAAGATATAGTAACAGTGATTGCCAAGCTACTGGCTCAAGGCCAAACTCGCGTGGACCTGCCCGTCATAGAGACCGTATTAAAAACTAAAGCCAGGGAATACGATGTTAGTCTCTCAATTGCAGATGAACTGCCCAGAATAGTGGAAGACACAGTCGCTATGTTTACCGAAAGTGAATTCATCCCTCCTAGAACAAGACAAACCCTGCTACGGAAAGCTTTTGCTCTACAGCGATTAGGCGAAGGCAGAAGGCCTACCCTGAAGGAAGCAGTAGCTGCATTCCAGACGAGATGTGCTACTCAGTGCCACAGTGAGTCTTCTTGCTGCTATTGTGACTCTTGCAATAATAACTTGGCTCGCTGGAGCTGATGTAGTCGGACTTCTGCCATTCTACGCAGGTGGCATAGGCGCAGCAATCGCAGCCGCTGTTTTCTTCAGCCTGTATCAAGCATCACGGGCAACCAGGTCGAAAGAGTCTAGAACTCTGGCCGATGTTCACAGAGTATTTGAGGAGATGGTTCTCGACGTACTGGGTAAGACTATGCCGGAAGCGATAGTGCAGCGCAACGTCAGAATTGAGACCGGAAGATATTCGGTCGAAGTAGATTTCATCATAAACGTCAACGGTATCACGTTGCCAATCAAGCTAAAGCATGGCTTGGTGAGGCCGCAAACCGTTGCAGCCATGGCAGCTGTTATGAACAACTTGGTAACCGAGCGGGGTATGATAATCACTTCCATGCAAGTGAGCGAGCAAGCAAAGAAGATGACAGTGCCCATGAACATCACTTTCTTAGAAGGCATCATGTCTGCCGAAGACCTGACGCGTGGCTTGAAAGACGCAGACATTATGGGACCCGAACCGCGATGCTAAACAGAACATTGTTCAATAAGCTCGGGCAGCAATTTCAGACAGTCTCTCCAAGCATAGGCGCAGCTTCTGAGGAATCTGAAGTCACTGATACTCAGTAACATGCCCCACACGCCCACTATTTGAGCCTGGACATCTTGTTGGGATGCACCCGGTCAGCTAAGTCAGGGGATAGCTTGAGCCTATACACCTCCATAGTGGACTACCAATCTGTCGTGCATAGCTAGATTGGCAAGCAAAGGGGGGCCACGCGATATCCAGGATCTAGCTGGATGACCCGGATATTGTATTGCCTACGCCGGTCTCTTCAGAAAGTCGTTGAGATTTGAACAAGCGGGTCGCTGTCAGAAAGGAATTGGGAAGAACCTGCTGAACAGATATAGGAAAGCCGGGATTGAGAGTATGGAAAGTATAAAACTGGCAACGACAAACTGGCTGGCTATTTGCTGATTCCCTCCACACCGCTCAACAAGGATCGGTATTGCTGTAATGGGAGGCACAGCGGCCTGAAGCATAACAATCAGGGCAATAGTAGAATCAGGACGCAGCCAGAGCAACAGAGCGAGAAAAACGAGTGGAAAGACAATATTCTTGATTACGACAAACTTGATAACGTCCCGGATGTACCACCTCTTGTTATTATCTGCTTTATACATGAAATCGTTATAAATATTCCCACCCAGAATCAGCATGAACAGCGGTGTTGCGATGGCTCCAACCATAGTAACAATAGTGATCACGAAATCAGGTACGTATTCTCCGGCAGAGACCAGCCCAATGATAAGCCCGACGATGGTGGCCACCAGCACCGGATTCACAATCCTGCGCCAGTTGAGTTTCTCCTTCTGGATGCGCCTGCCAAAAAACAGGGTATAAGTGCTAAATATCACCGAAGGATGAAATATCGTGAACAGGAAAAGCGGGACCAAATACTGATTATCTCCACCGAAAAGGCCTACAAGAATCAATATAGGGAAGAAAAGCCCGTTCTGGTAAAAGAGACCGATAGTAAACTCACTGCGTATTTCCTTTTTCACGAGGAATGAAGCTAACAGTGAGAGCGCCAGTGCCACGATTGCGAAACCAAGCCACCAAAGTGGCATACGCCACCAGTTCGGATATTCCTGCGGCGAGAAACCAGATATGAGATTGGCGACCACGAGTAAAGGTAAGGCTATGTCAATGGCCAATGAAGATAGAAAAGCCAGCGTATCGGATGGTACACGTCTTCTACCAATAATCCAGAAGCCCAGTAGACCAATGCCGAGGAGCGCAAGTACTGCCTGGAGAGTGATTAGAAAAATGCTCACGTTGCTCCCATTCTATATGTGACAAAGCAGGTTGACAAGTCTAAATGGCGGCCTTTACCGTGTTCTTCTTCCCCCGTGGTGCTTTGAGACAAGAAGTGGCTGCGCCGCCACAAACACTTAGATTGTGGCCTTTCGCTACTCGGACCGTTGAACATTAGCGAAGGTAGTTAACCAGTTCACAACCCGTGCCACTCGACTAGATTATCCAGTGGTTCGCGGGGTCGTGGAAATGTGTTAATCGGAGCCCTGAGGAATACATGTACCCAGGTCATAAGTGAGGGCAGCAAGACAGACAGTTTGAACAACCGCGCCGATACTCACTATGGAACTAGGGCCGCGGTCATCGGCGCAAACAATGATTGCGCTAGGGGCGTCAAAGAAGCGCAGCATGTGCTCCCGGTGCTCAAGCTCCGTGGCTTCCAGATTTTTAGTGCCTGGAGGGTAGTAGATGGGGTCCTGCAGTGCCTTCAACGATTGCCGCCTTGGGGCCAGAAGCTTGGAATAGGGGCCTGTTCTGGGCAGGTCCGGCTTGGTGTTCATATAGTCGTGGCCATCCCATGTTTTTGCTTTCTCTACAAGCCGGGCTGTTACTTTAGCTAGCAGTTTACCTGCTAAAACGTCAAAATACCAGGGTTGCACATTTCCTCCCGATGGTGCCCAGCGGCTGACATCCAGCAACTCCTGCAGAACCTTCTTTGGAACAGGGTCAGGCTTGAAAACGCGAACACTTCTTCTAGTACGTATAGCTTCAATGACATCCATAATCTCCTCCTGACCGTATTCTGGTGTTCAGTCTAACACGAGAATCATGCTTGGTCTATCCTTGTTTCCACAGTTGGATTGTCTACCATGATGGCTTGATGTTCAGTGAACCGGCCTGTTGTCTCAATTGAGTAATTCATTAAGGCCGGTATACTGGTCAGCTTGTCGCCCAAGCTCAGGACTCTCAAGAAGTGATTATCGAGTCTCAGAGGTAGCTAGCGGCTGCTTGTCAAATAAGCGAGGACAACGGGTAACATCTTGGTTTCTTGTTACACAGAGAGGCCAAAGGAGGGAAAGAGATTCCAATTCATTATGGCAGTAGGTATAATCTATCTGAAAACCACTGCTAAGGCTTGTCGCTGTCTAAATCGATGTCAAATGAATAGGGATATAGTCAGAGGACGTCTGTTGAAATATACGAGGAGGGCATTTCGGATGCTTCCGAAATTGGACAAGCCACGAATCCTGGATATAGGGTGTGGTTCTGGGGTCCCGACTATGGAATTAGCCAGATTAGGACAGGGAGAGATAATAGGAATAGATATAGACCAACCTGCATTAGACAAGCTTAAGAAGAAGATCAGCGAGGCTGGGTTTTCTGATCGGGTTCAGGCAGTTAACTGCTCTATATTGGACATGGTTTTCCCGGATGAGAGCTTTGATATCATATGGTCCGAGGGATCCATCTTTGCTATCGGTTTCAAGAGAGGGATCCAGCAGTGGAAGCGGTTTCTTAAGCCAAATGGATTCATGGTGATTCATGACGAAAAAGGAAATGTCGAAGGGAAATTGGAGCAAATCTCCAAGTGTGGCTATAAGCTACTTGGCTACTTCATATTGAGTGAAGATACCTGGTGGACTGAATACTTCGCTCCTCTCGAGAAGTTGATTGCTAAATCTCAAACAAGTTATACCGATGACCCGCAGGCTCTTGAAGAACTCAGCCAGGCCCAGAGGGAGCTAGAGATGTTCAAGAATAATCCTGAGCGTAATAGTTCAGTTTGCTTTGTTATACAGAGAAATTGACAGCAAGAAACGATAATATCTGATTGCCACCGCCAGGGCCTGCCGCTGTGGAGACCGTTTCCCCCTCTTAAGATAAGAGGGGTTAGGGGAGTTATGAAGGGAGCCTGAAATCGGGCTGACGAAGCAATCTCGCCCAAGCTCAGGACTCTCTAAAAGTGACTATCGAGCCGCAGAGGTAGCCAGTGGTTGCCTTTTAAGCGGCGAGCCGCGGGTTCCACTTGCTCCAGGGACGCCACGACGCCAGGTGGTAGAGCAAAGCTTCTGGGATGACTGCTTGCCTGACCTTGGAAATGCCCCGGGCCATGATAGTGCTTGGCCGGGGACCCTGCACATTCCGATGGAATGTTAAATCGGTATCACCGGCCACGTCTTACCAGTCTCTTGCTTTCTGTGCCATACCGTCGTGGCTGTCGCGAAAGGCGCGGTTCTCTGGCCGGGGCAGGTCTGGCGTAATCAAAGCCCTGAAGTGTCATACGCTCCAGCGGTGCGTGGAGAAGCCGCTCAAGGGCGGCTATCTTGTCAGCATCGTCACTGGTGACAAAGGTAAGCGCATCTCCGTTTTTGTTAACTCTTCCGGTACGGCCGATGCGGTGGATATAGGCGTCTGTATCTTCCGGCATATCGTAATTGATGACGTGGGAAATACTCAGGACATCGATACCGCGGGCGGCGATATCGGTCGCCACCAAAATTTTGACCGAGCCGTTACGGAAAGCTTCGAGCGCGGCCTGACGTCGCTGCTGGGAAAGGTCGCCCTGTAGAGAAGTCACCGGATAGCCGGCTCTTAGCAGTTGCTCTGCCACGCGTTCGGCCCTGTGTTTGGTACGGGTAAAGACAAGCACCGACTCCATCCTGGTTCTGTTCAAAATCTGCTTCAGCAAATTCGTCTTGAGGTGCGGTTGTACCGGGTACAGAGCGTGTGAAACTGTCTTCGCCGGTAACTGCAGGTCAACCTGCACCGTGACCGGGTCATGCAGCATTTCACGCGCCAGGCGCCGGACATCGTCAGGCATGGTAGCCGAGAAAAGCAATGTCTGGTGTTTGTGCAGGATGCAGCTTAGTATGCTGCGTACATCGGGCAGAAAGCCCATATCGAACATACGGTCGGCCTCGTCAATGACGAGGACTTCCAGGGCCGCCAAACTGATAGTCCCCTTCCAGAGGTGGTCAAGCAAGCGGCCCGGGCAGGCCGCGACAATCTCAGCGCCGCTGCGCAGTGCGCGGGTTTGCCGTTCCATGCTCACCCCGCCGTAGACAGAAATACTCTGCAATCCTGTCCTGCTCCCCAGGTTGTTGATAACCTCGCAGGTCTGCTCGGCCAGCTCTCGTGTCGGGGAGATTATCAGGGCCCGGACGCGTCCCCGAGGGCCCGATCGCAGGCGTTCCAAAATCGGCAGCACGAAAGCGGCCGTCTTGCCTGTGCCGGTCTGCGCCAGCCCTATGACATCACGCCCCTGCATTACCAGCGGGATAACCCGCAATTGGATTGGTGTGGGTACGGAATAACCGAGCGCACGTACACCGGCCATGATGCTCGGATGTAAATTGAACGTTTCGAAATTCATTAAACTCCTTGGTGAAATGCGAGTCAAAAGCCCGGATGATTGGGCAGATGGCTCAAATCATTTCATATTTTCCTTCTCCTTTTCTATTATTTGATACATTGTTATTTCCGGTACGGGAAATTGCCGCCCCATCTTTATTCGAAAGGGGCAAGGCCGCGACAGCATTGACAACCCGGTTCTTCAGTTTTTTCCCCGCGATGTTAGCGATTGCGGCTTGACCTTTGGACTGTGATGGGATTTGAACAAATCCATATATCTGGGATTGACCACTACTACTATACCTTCTGGTGTTCTCCACTCAGCATTGCTTTGCTGGCGTAGCTGGCCCAGCTACCGGACGGGCCATGACGCGGTTGTCTCTTGGATTTTCGGCACTGGGGACAACGCCTGGGCTCGTTAATCAAACCTTTAGACGCAAAGAACTTTTGTTGCCCAGCGGTAAAAGTGAAGATAATTCCGCAATCGGAACACTGAATCGCCTTGTCCTGAAAACTCATTGGATGACCTCCTTTTTCAATATTTAGTTAGAGTCCCGGTCATCCAATACTTGATATGAATCTGAAAGAATCCTAAGAAGCTTGTAACAACCTAAACTTAAACTACTGCGGATAGTATACAGCAAAACAAAGTATTCTGCAAATAGGCTGTTTCACCACCTGGTTGAACGGCCGTGAATAGTGAAAGCGGCGAAGAATCCAAAGGAGGCTGAGCGGATAGAGGCGGACTACCGCAGGGAACGAGAAGAGCTGGCGGGATAACAGTCGCGAGCTGGCTCCCGATTAATCGCCGTTCGTAACCCCCCTTAATCCTCCCTTATCCTAAGGGAGGCGATTGCCGCGCTTCGCTGGCAATGACAAGGGAATCGAGGACGAGGAACAGAAGAGGGAGGGCTACCCCTGTGAAGGCAGAACAATGCAAGGGAGAGGATGCCTATGTGAACCAGTTTAAGCCCTTCTTCACTACCTTGGGGCGGTCGTCCCTGGTCGCCAGGAGCACTTCGACTTCAGGACGGCGTTTGATT
>PDVJ01000924.1_pt1 | contig 10008 bp, 10 predicted proteins | sample 1369811 | NCBI WGS metagenome assembly PDVJ01 (sample SAMN07795376, study PRJNA414565) | Alkali sediment metagenome, whole genome shotgun sequencing project. | reverse complement strand
CCTCCGTAAGCATGCCGCCGGTTTGCAGCGGCATGAGGTTAATGAGCCCCTTATGTTCCCTTCGCAACCCACTGAGCTTCTGTAGTAACTTACTGCTTTTCTGTTCCATTTTTCCCCTTGCGATGACGATTACAGGCTATCTCGTAGTTTCCTGGCTTCTATGGCCACAAATACAGCGCCCCTGACCCCTATCTTCCTATTCTGCCCTTCAATATGTTGTCTGACAGCCTCGGGGATCTCCAGGTTAAGGTCAGAGAGATGCTTTATTCCCTTGACCCTATAACTTAAGCTATCGCTGCTATTCTCTATTGCCGCCGCGGCACCCATGGCGATAGCACGCATATAATTTATACCCGTGTACGTTCCTGAGGGCACAACATCGCTATAGATAGAGCCACTGGCGACGCAGATCTCGTTGAAACCGGCCGGGCCGATTAGTCTCTTGCCGGTCTCTTTTTCGACAACCTTCACCTCGATAGACTCGTCTTTCCAGGCCAGAAACTCACACGGGGCAATCTCGTCTTTGTACTTCCGGGCGATCTCCTCGATTGTCCTGGCTATTACCTGCCCCCTGGCTGTCTGAGGGCTGGCTATGTAGCTGATAGATTTGGCTATCTCCTCGTCAGAATACTCGACTACGGTGAATTGGGGGTATGCCAGCTTCCTGACATCGTCTATTTCATAAATAAGCATCCCCAATCGCTCGATGCCGAATCCGGCGTTGAACACAGGGTATTTGATATCGAAGTTAGCCAGGGCCACTGGTGAATACATCCCGATGTCCGCTATCTCGAGCCAGGTGCCTTTGTGTTTGACGAAGACCTCCTCTTCCTGCCCCGGGGCATAGTACTTGGATGTTGCTGTCTTGGTCTCGAATTTGATGTCGGAGAAGCCATATTGCTGCATAACATTCCTGGTGATCGCCCTTCCCGCATCCAAAGACATTTGGGGGTCCATAACCACAATAGATGCGGAGTGGTGGACTCGCAGATGCCGGGCATCCTCTCTCTGTTCATTGCGGTATCTGGGGCCCACGGAAAACAAAGCGACCGGAAAACTGACTTTGTCCTGCAATGCTGCCAACGTATGAAACCAGGTCGCCGTCATGTGACTTCTCAGGGTCTTGTTGGAGGGCACTGGCTGTAGTTCTTTTATCTCGGGGAAAACCCTGTCCAGTAGTTCCGTAGCCTGGTAGTCGGTAATGCCCAGTCCGGCGATAAGCTCTTCGATAAGATTATCTGCCTCGATCTCCCCCTTCTTGTAATGCCTCAAGAGGGTCTGCAATTTCTCAATGTCCATCCCCTCGGCTATTTTCCTTATCTCGACTATCCTTCTTGCGCTCAACCCGATGTCAGGGCGGGGCAGTTCAGCTAGATAGAAAGCCCTGTCGAGGATGACCCGAGCTTCCGGCCCGTACTGCTTGACCACATCGCTGTCGGGCAGCAGCGTGAGATTCTCGGCCTCGTCAAAGCCCAGGTTTAGCAAAATCTGACGTGATTTTTGGATAAGTTCCCGGACAAGATGGGGTTTACCTTTCTTCGCCAGAGAGACTTCCGTGCCGGTGGGGATCAACCTGGCCGTAGCTATCCAGGCCTCGGTAAAATTGCTTTTTGCCTTGGACTTTATTTCCCCCGTATCGAAGGCTGCCACAGCGCAAAGTATATCTCAAATGCTGAGACAGTAGCTAGCCTTCTATTGCTTCTTGTCCTTTGGGGTATCTTCCACCTTCTCCACTTCGATAGTGCATTCTGTGACGAGTGCGGCAATTGCTCCCAGCGCAGCCAGTACTGGAGCTGCCAGGGCCGTTACCGCAGCTACACCAACGCCTGCCGTCAGCGGGATGTCTATTAAGGGGCGTCCCTTATGTATTAGACGGACTCTCCTAATATTTCCTTGATGTATTAGCTCCTTGATCTTCTCAACCACCTGACTTCCATCTACTGTGAACTTCTCAGTTGCCATTGTCCTTGACCTCCTTAACTTGATTTTCTAGGGCGACCGTTCAGGTCGCGCTCCACGGGGCTGAAGCCTCGCGGTACCTCCTGTGGCTTTGGCGCACCGCAGCAGGTATTGCTTCAGCATGTTTAGCGCGGCTTCAGCCGCATCTCGCTTGTTTCCTTCTCGGTTTCCTGGAAAGACATGTTTCCGACACAAGCTCCTATCCTTGGCTGCCAGGCCAAGGTAGAAAAGCCCCACCGGTTTCTTGGGGGTGGCCCCCGAGGGACCGGCAATCCCGGTGTCGGACACGCATATGTCGACATCCAAGAGCTTTCTGCCGCCTCGAGCCATCTCCAGGGCAGTTTGCTCGCTCACGGTGCCATAATTTTCAAGCGTTGCCTTTTTTACCCCCAGCAGTGCGGCCTTTGCTTCGTTGCTGTAAGCTATTACCGAGCCCTTGAAATAGTCCGAGCTACCGGGCACATTCGTTATCCTGTCAACTATCCTCCCGCCAGTGGCCGACTCCACGGTGCCGATGGTCAACCATATTCCTGTCTCGGCCTGGTATTCCCTTATCAGTCGGCCAATTTCTGCTTCCGTTTTAGCCATTATTGGTTAATTCTACCACGTCTCCTTGCTATAATTCAGCGATGGCTGAGTTGAGCGACACAATCACCTTTCTGGGCACCGCCGGTGCCCGGTTTGTCGTGATTCGCCAGTTTCTCGCTTCCGGAGGCGCCTGGCTTAACCTGGGTGACACTCAGATACTCCTTGACCCCGGTCCTGGTTCTCTGGTCCAGGTTGCCAGGAGGAGACTGGACCCTGCGAAACTGGACGCCATTATCTTATCTCATAAACATCTAGATCACAGTGGGGACATTAACATTATGATTGAAGCCATGACCGATGGAGGGACAAAGAAGCGCGGCACGGTCTTTGCTCCCGCCGATGCCCTGGATCAGGATCCGGTTGTCCTTTCTTATCTACGGTCTTATCCCCAGACCATAGAGGTCTTGACTGAAGGAGGGTCTTATACAATAAACGACGTTTCTTTTAAGACCCCGATCAGACATAAACATCCCGTGGAAACGTACGGCTTTGTCTTCCAGACGCCGCGGCATACTTTCTCCTGGATTGTTGACACCAGATACTTCGATGATTTGGCCAGTCACTACGAAGGCGATTTGCTGATTATCAATGTGGTCCGATTGAATCCCGGAGCTCCTCTGGACCATCTAGCTCTTCCTGAAGCACGGAGCATAATCGAGCAAATAAGGCCAAGGGTGGCCATACTTACTCATTTTGGCATGACCATGTGGCGGGCCAAGCCCTGGGAGCTGGCTCAGAGACTAAGCGAAAAGACCGGGATCACGGTCGTTGCCGCCAGGGATGGTATGAAATTCGATCTGGCGCAATCAAAAGATGATAGAGCACAAGCTCTACCATAACAAGTTCTAACTCACCATTGTCCTTCTGAATAACATAATCCCGGCAGCAAATAGGACGACTGCCCAGCCGATAAGCCAGTAAACATCGAGTATGATGGCTGGGAAAGGGGAGCCGTTGATAACAGCTCGAGAGGCGTCTATACCATGGATAAAGGGAAGGGCTCCAGCAACGCTTTTGAGAGCCGAAGGCATACGATCCACTGTGAACCAGGCCCCCGAGATCATAGCCATGGGAACGATGAAAATCCAGGCAATACCCGCCTGAGACTCGCTTTTGACCAGGCTGCCCACTATCATGCCTATCCCGATAGCGCAAAGCCCGATAAGAAAGAAGATAAGAAAGGCATATCCCAGATTGCCGACAATGGTCAAGCCTAGCGCCATCCCCACGCCAAGATAAATCAGCGTGGAAACTATGAGCACCGGGATAAATGGCAGGGAATACCCCAGAATGAAGTCCCAGGGTCTGGCTGGGGTAGTGAACATTCGAGACAGAAAGCCCTTCTCCCTGTCACCGGCAATTATTCCCGCCGCTGTGGAAATCAAAATCATGAGTCCGTAGACAGCTATCCCGGGAAAGTAGAAATTGACAGCCATATTCTTTATTTTGCTTTCCGTTCCTTTTAGCTCGACGTTTAGAGAGGGAACCACTCCCAGGAATTCAGAGCCAGCAGCTTCTATCATAGGTTTTAATTGTAGACCTATCATCGGGTCTGCTGCCTTGTAGACTAACTCTAAGTTGATAGCTTGTTGGGTCTGTTGTGCCTGCTCGAATCCCGAGGGAATGAATAAATAAAATGATATTCTGCCGTTCTCCAGGTCTTCCTGGGCCTGAGATTTTTCACTGTATATCGGCTCATTCAATTCGATAGCCCCCACAATTCCAAGATACTGTACAAAGAGAGAGGACTTTTGGGAGCCGTCTTCGTCCGCTATGCTCAGCGCAATAGGGCCGGCCTGTCCCCCACCAGCGGCGGCGACAAATACCAACATAAAGGCAACGGGCATTCCCAGGAGAAAGCCTAGAAGAACAGGGTTTCTAGAAATCTCCTTCAAATTCCTTTTGCCGATTTCCCAGAACTTCATTTCCTTCACCTCTCTTCTAGTCTCTAAGCTTCTTTCCCGTTATCTGGATAAAGACATCCTCCAGAGTTGGCTGCTCTAAGGCAGCAGAGTAAACGGTAACTCCTCGAGAATGGAGATGGTTTACTATCTCTTTGAAATCCAGGTCCTTATGGGAAATCTTAAGCTGCCCCTTGGTCACCGCCACCCTGGAATATTTGTTGTGCAAATCCGCTATGACCTCAGCGGTGAGGCTTTCCGTTGAGACGACCATGTTTCGCATCCCAAAGAGATTTTTCTTTAGCTCTTGAGATGTCCCGAGAGCCACAACCTTTCCCTCGTCAATAATCCCTATTCGGTCGGAGAGTGAATCCGCTTCCTCCATATAATGAGTAGTGAGAAGGATAGTCTTCTTTCCCTTAAGCCCAGCAATATGTTCCCAGATGGCTCTTCTTGCCTGGGGGTCGAGGCCCAACGTGGGTTCATCCAGAAATAATACCTGAGGATCAGAGACGAGCGCCATGGCTATACTGAGCCTCCTTTTCATCCCTCCGGAAAACTTCCGCACTTGGTCTTTAGCCCTTTCCATAAGCCCCATCGTCTCCAGCAGTTCCGTTGATCGCCTTTTTACTTGGCTAGAGCTCAGGCCATGGACCCTGGCAATCAGAGCCAGGTTTTCCCAGCAGTTAAGGCGCTCAGAGAGGATGGTATCCTGTGGCGATACCCCAATGAGCCTTTTGACCGCGAATGGTGTTTTAACTACATCATAGCCCAATATAGAGGCACTCCCCTTTGTTGGCTTTAAGAGGCAACACAACATCCTGATGGCGGTCGTCTTCCCTGCGCCGTTAGGACCGAGGAGAGAGAAAAGCTCGCCCTTCTTTATCTCCAGATCAACCCCGTTTACCGCTACTAAGCCATCAAACTCCTTGGTGAGCTTAAAGGTTTGTACTGCATTCATTTCTTTGCTTCTCATTCTACAAATAGTACTACACTTAATGTTCTAGAGACAATGGCATGTAATCGCGGGAAGACGGACTTCAGTCTTATCCATCGGCGCTTCTAGGTCTTTCACCTGGGCCGAAAGGTTCTGAGTATATTCAAGGAAGGTTCCAGCCTTAACTCCCAGACGTATGATGTATCGACCACATCTGGATTATTGCATTTCCAGCATCCCTCCGTGACGTTTGCCGCCTGCCGGCGATCCCAGTTTTTCATTATATCATCGAACGGGGAAGCTCTCACATTTCCGTAAGGTTTGTCATAGTTGAAGCAGTTCGTTACGTTGCCCTCTGGAGTCACGGTTACGTAGACAAAAGGGACACGGCAAACATAATGCGTCATATTCAACAGGTATCTCTGCAGATAGGTTCGGGAATTATTTATGGAATAGCCCTTCTTTTTCAGGGCAAGCAACTCTCTGGCTGCTTTTTGCTCTGACTCTCGCGATGCTAGAGTCTGCTTGTTTGTCTCACCGGTCTCTTTCAAAATCCCTTCCTTTGCCGGGCAGACCCAGAGCGATACGCCGAGTGAGCGGGCCAGGTCTGCCATCTGCCCCATCATATTCTCATTTCCCCGATGGAGGAGACAATTGATTACGATCTTCTCGGGAGAGTTCATCCTCTTTAAGATCTCTATGCCCTCAACAGCCCTGGCGAAAAGCCCCGGCATGCCCCTGAAGGAATCGTGGCCCTTGCTGTCCGGATAATCCAGTGAGACTATAATAGAGTGGACTTCTTTGCCGATTTCATGTGCTCTGTCCGGTAGCAGAAGTCCATTGGTGATCACGGTCGTCATCATTCCGTTTTCGCAGGAAGAACGGCACAGCCGGCCAATGTCCTGCCGCAAGAGGGGCTCTCCACCCCATATCGCATTTAATACGAATCCTGCATCCTTCGTGCCTCGATAGAGCCGTTCGATCACGCTCGTTTCAAGCTCGTCCGCTTCATTATCACGCCAAATACACGTCGGGCACTTGCAGTTGCAGCGTCCTGTGACCAGATGTGAGAGAAAAAACGGGCCCCGCCTGCCCAAACGACTTGCCAGTATAGTCCTGACGAAGCAGGCAATGTCGCTCCAATCCCATTGCGCTCTCGAATCTGGTTGCCCTTCTAGCATGTCAGGAACCCCTCTTCTGGCATATGAGCTAGCTCCGAAATTTGCTGGTGACCACGAAAACCGCAGGATCTTCGTGGACGGAGTCAAAAATCAAAAGCTTCTTGGCAACGACATATTTTCCCAGGGAGTTTCCCCTCAAGTATCGTCTGCGCTGGAGCGTTTCACTTCCGTGTTCGGGATGGGAACGGGTGGTTCCACTCCGCTCAAGTCACCAAGAAGCTCTCTGATTAAGTATAGCCTATTCCAGAAAGAATATGCAAGTTTGTGTCCTGGCTCAACACTTGAGTGACACTTCTGTCCTCTGATAAGACGATGCGAACGGGTCCTTTCGACATTTGAGCTTTGTCATTTGGGATCTGGCCGATGGGATTGCCACGCCCCGACAAGTCGGGGCTCGCAATGGCAAGGCGGTTATTACCCAGCGTTACAGACATATGAAGTGTCACCCATCTATCTGAATCGATCAGCCTGAGCAGAGGGAGGCTTTAAGAGCATCATGATGTAGCCCCCACGAATTGACGAGCCCGAACAGGTATCTGTATAATGCTGGCGTTATTTCAAAATGACGCAGGACAGTTTCAACAAAGAAGGCGGGAGGACAGCCGCCAGCATGCTTTCTTCTGTGTTAAGGGTCCTTGATGCCGAGAATCGGCTGATCGAACGCGCAGACCAGAAGGCGATATCTCTGCTTGCTGCTCTGGGTGTGTTCATGGTCTTCTTCATCGCCTACTACCGCGTCATCCCGATTAACGTGTTCACCGTCATAATGCTCTCGATATACTTCGCCGTTGCTCTAATGGCCATAGTGAGCCTTATCCTGACAGTGCGCCCCAGGATTCGCCTGATTGAGGAGGAAACAGGGGACACGGACAAAACGGCAGCATGTGAACCGGCCTTCTTCGTAGGAATCTGTAAATTCCCGACTTTATCGGCTTACAGACAGGCTCTTGAGGATATGATAAAGGACGAGTCATCTACCATAAACGTTTATACCAAGCAGATCTTCAGCCTGGCCCGAATCAACGCAGCGAAGTATAAGAATATCCAGCGTGCCGTCCTTCTGGTCATCATCGCACTGGCGGTGGAACTGGCTCTTGTGGCTTACTTGTTTATCTACTATCACGCCCAGGGGGCAACACTTCTGCCGCCCATTACCGGCTAGGATTCGGAGCCAGATTCTCGTTTCAATCCCCTTTCCAAAATCAGAGCCTTTCCGATTGGTGAAACGATTTGCAGCGTTCCTGTGGTATAATTGTCGCCAAGCTTCATAGAGAGGAGTTTTGTTCTCATGGACTGGGGAATGCAGAACCGTCTGGCACAGCTAATTCAGGCGGATGGTCGCTGTTTGTTCTTGCCCGTGGACCACGGGTATTTTCAGGGTCCTATCAGAAAGTTGGAGAACCCCCGTAAGACTCTCGAACCTCTTCTCCCCTACACCGATGCCATCTTCATTACCAGAGGAGTTTTGAGGTCATGTGTAGACCCCGACAAGACGAAACCGATTATCCTCAGAGTCTCTGGCGGCACCAGCATGGAAGGAAAGGACCTGGCTCATGAGGGGATAACTACGTCTATGGAGGAAGCCATTCGACTCAATGCCTGTGCCGTGGGCATCTCCATCTTCGTGGGGTCCGATTATGAGCATGATTCCTTGCTGAATCTGGCCAGGCTCGTTGATGAAGGAGAAAGGTATGGCATGCCGGTGATGGCAGTTACCGCTGTGGGCAGAGAACTGGAGAAGCGTGATGACCGCTATCTTTCTCTGTCATGCCGTATTGCCGCTGAACTGGGCGCTCGAGTGGTCAAGACCTATTACTGTGAGAAATTTGAGAAGGTTATCAAAGGCTGCCCCGTTCCCGTAGTCATTGCCGGCGGGCCCAAGGTACCTACAGGATACGAAGTACTTCAATTTGTTTATGACGGCATTCAGGAGGGCGCTATAGGTGTGAATCTGGGCAGAAACATCTGGCAGGATGAGCACCCGGTAGCCATGATAAAAGCCATCCGCGCCATTGTCCATGAGAACGCTACTCCTGAGCAGGCCCAGAAGTTGTACGATAGCGTGAAGAGTGGGAGAGCATAGCTACTGTGTCCCTCGAGTGCAAGAAATCCTAAATCCCAAGCACCAAATCCTAAACAATATCGAACGACCAAAATCCAAATGACCAAAACAGTTTAGAGATTCGAATTTCGAAATTAGGATTCAGAATTTATCGTGGCACTGTGGTCTGCTGAGGGGAAAATGTCATGCGATTAGCTATGTATTATAGCAACCAGGATGTGCGGTTGGAGGAGATGCCTGTACCGAAGATTGGTCCCGGCGAGGTACTGATGCGAGTGGAGGCCAGCGGCATCTGTGGCACCGATTTGCTGGAATGGTATCGCCGGCACAAAGCACCTTTGGTCCTGGGTCATGAAGTTGCCGGCGTGATTGAGGCTGTGGGGAAGGGGGTTAAGCATCACAAAGTGGGTGAGCGGATTTGTGCCGCCCATCATGTCCCCTGTAACGCCTGTCATTATTGTCGCAGCGGACACCACACCGTTTGCGATACTCTGCGCCGGACGAACTTCGAGCCCGGCGGCTTTGCCGAATATGTGCGGCTGCCGCGCATCAATGTCGAGCAGGGCCTATTCCCCTTACCTGACGAAGTATCTTTCGAGGAGGCGACCTTTGTGGAACCGCTGGCTTGCGTCCTGCGCGGGCAAAGACTGGCCCATGTGCAGCCCGGGCAGACTGTGCTCGTCATCGGCGGCGGCGTGGCCGGGCTGCTCCATATACAACTGGCCCGTACCTCAGGGGTCGGCTACATTATGGCCACGGACATTGTGGATTATCGGCTGGAGGCAGCGCGGAAATTCGGCGCTGATGTTGCCGTCCATGCCAGAGATTACACGCCGGCATCTCTGCGTCAGGCAGCCTATGGCCGTCTGGCTGACCTTGTCGTGATATGCAGCGGGGCGACGTCAGCTATAAATCAGGCATTGCAATCGGTGGAGCGGGGAGGTGCTGTTCTGTTCTTCGCCCCCACGGAGCCCGGGGGCAGCATTCCCCTATCAATCAACGACCTCTTTTGGCGCAACGAGATAACGCTCACCAACTCCTATGGCGGCAGCCCTGCGGATTATGCCGCAGCACTGGAACTGATAGGGGCTGGCAAAATACGTGTGAGGGAGATGATCACCCACCGGCTGGGCCTCGCGGAAACAGGCCTGGGATTCCAGCTTGTCGGCCGGGCTCTGGACTCTCTAAAAGTGATTATCGAGCCGCAGAGGTAGCTGGCGGCTGCTTTCCGGGCAAATGACAATATCAGGGCAAACAATGCAGTTGGATATTCCAAAACAGGAAGGCAGAATCTGAACCGGGTAATAGGTTCGGTATTCTCGGGGAGTAATAGCTGCCGTATCCTTTATTGAACATTAGATTGGCGTCGTATCAGAATTG
>PDVJ01000923.1_pt1 | contig 10013 bp, 9 predicted proteins | sample 1369811 | NCBI WGS metagenome assembly PDVJ01 (sample SAMN07795376, study PRJNA414565) | Alkali sediment metagenome, whole genome shotgun sequencing project. | reverse complement strand
CCTGCAATAAATACCGCTTCCGGATTCAAATCCAGAAATGAATCAATTTTACCGAATTGACCATGGAGATCTGCTATCAATAGCACATCTTTCATGGTATATCATTTGAAGGGTGTCTAAAAAACCTTATCTCAGGATCATTCCACGAACCGGTTAATTTACCCGATAAGGCAAGTTTTCCGCAGATTTTTTCGGTTTCCGGCAGGAGTGATCGCGCGTTCGTACCGGCAAGCGGTGTACCGGGAAGGGGCATAAACCGGTGCACGTGCACATTGCCATACCGTGCCACCCACTGTATGAGGTCCAGGGTCAGGTTCTGGTCTTCATCGGTCTCAAACGGGAATCCGACGATAAAGTCCACAACCGGGGTAATCGAAAAATCGGTGCAGAGTTCTACAGCCCGGATTATCTCATCGGCAGTATGTCCCCGACAAAGCTGTTCCAGCACCCGGTCACTACCTGACTGTGCTCCAAAATGGAGTCTGGTATTAGCGCAATACCGGTTAACGAGGTCAAGGGATTCCTCGCAGATGAATTCCGGGCGGACTTCGCTGGGGAAGGTCCCGAAATAGATCGCATTTTTCAGACGTGAAAAAAGGCGTTCAATTTTTTCCCACCGGGGATGAATCCCGTCAGAACCGTACGCAAATGCATTCGGCGACACGAACCTGGCATGCTCATGCCGGTTTGCATATTTTGCAATGGTATCGATTGAACGGTGACGCATGCAATGGCCGAAGATATGCGGTGTCTGGCAGTAACCACAGGAAAACGGGCAACCCCTTGTGATCTCCACATAACCTTTCGTCCGGGAAAATGCCGGATAGGCATCGAGCCGTACGCAGGAATCCGGCGGTTGATAGAAACGGGTAGTTGCTACACCGGGGATTTTTGTATCACCGTTACGTTCAATCTGTGCGAGAAGCAGGGGAAGGGGGAATTCGCCTTCACCAACTATCACATAATCGGCATATGCCGCCACTTCATGGGGACAGGCCGAAGCGTGAGGACCCCCGACAATAGTGATACTCTCCGATGAAGAAATCTCATGCCGGTAATGGGATTCATTTATCGAGTTGAGACTGTAACAGGTTATATCACCTGCGGGTTTATCCACCAGATGAAGCACAAATCCTTCCTGTTCACAAGCCGCCGAGAGGGCTGCAAATGAGTTCCGTGCTGCATGAATCTGCCGCCAGTTAACCTGCATGAAAAAAATCCTGCCTGAATTTCTGTGAAAAAAGGATTATTTGGGTTTATTGTCCACTAACGAATGCGGTACTCGCGGAGCACATCAATAATTTTATAGGTTTGTCCGTTATCCATATCAACCCAGACCTCGACGCGATCGGTCTGTTTGGTGCCTTCCAGTTCGATAGTTGATCCTTTCTTGTTTTCCAGGGGTTTGGTCTGGGTCTGTCCATCTGCCCGGGTAATTTTTGCAGATATTTTTTTCACATGGATCTGTCCCATTCCTCCCTGGTAAATAACCTCAATATTGCCCAGATAATCTTTTACTCCCACATCAACAGTAACCTGGTTGGTACCAGGGACTATGTCGGTTGGTACGGTGGTCAGAACAGCTCCTGATGACGCGGGAGGGGTTCCTGATCCGGTAGTTCCGGAAGCCGGGGTAGTTGCAGCGGGTGGAGTCGGGGTACTTGTACATCCGGCTATGGCAAGAGCACTACAGAGAAGCACTATCATAATAACCATGATTCTGTTTTGCATACCAGAAAATGCGAGCCGGTGTTATATCATGTTTGCGCTCGCTGGTGTTCCCTTCTTCAAAAAAATGTAAGACAAAATTTTGCCTTTTTTTGAAAACCAGACATGATTCAATCTTTTTTTGCGAAATCTTTATCAATATTCAAGGGTAATGGCTTTTTATCAGTAAACAAGTATATAGTTTCCTGATTTGAGGTTCATACGTATGGCTGAAGAAAAGAAGGAAGAAAAGAAGGGATTTATTGCGGAATTCATGGAATTCCTGTTAAAATACCAGGTTATTGGTCTGGCTGTTGCAGTCATTATCGGTGCAGCGGCAACAAAAATGGTAACCGCAATGGTAAATGATATCATAATGCCAATCATTGGTGCGGTTGTCCCTGGAGGATCCTGGAGAACTGCTGTCCTTGAGATAGGCTCGGTAAAATTCCTTATTGGAGATTTTGTTGCTGCGATCATTGATTTTGTTATCATTGCATTCGTGGTATTCCTCATTGTCAAGTTTATTATGAAAGGAGACACATCCAAAAAGATCTAAGGATCTTTTTTTTACTCGGTATTTTCGCCTTCGGGAATTCATTTTTAAATTACAGGACAGGGAAGAGGAGGAGAGGACAGTCCCTGTGCTCCCCAAACGATCCTGTGCTGATATCGATTATGGTGCAGTACCCGGTCTGGTGATATCGCATTTAGGAAACGGGGGGGGAAATAAAATCCCCAAAAAGGTTCACTTTTTTTTAATCCGTCACCAGAGCCATTTGAATATTTTCAAAAACAGGAAAACATTCTCCTGCATAGTTGTTCTTTTAACTCTGGAGAAATGCTCAATCACCCGCTAAACGCTCCAGGAGATTTAACCCCGCCGTTGTGGCTCTCCCGATGCGATAACTCCCGAACAGGTGCTCCATCATCATCGTTCAGCGCAGGGGCGATAGGGGAGGACAGGCTCGTGTCCCTTCCTTCATCGTACGTGCATCCTGAATTTCACATCAAAGGAAAAGGAATTCTCCAGAGCCGTTTTTTCCCTCATTTTTGTCCGGGGACAGGCTCTTTTTCAAATCGTGATGCAATCACAAGAATCGCCGGCATCACGATGATTGCACCAATGAGGGCAAAAAATACCGAGATTACCGTCACCAGACCGAAGTTGCTGATGATTCCAAAGGAGGAAAGCATCAGAGCCGCAAATCCAAATACTGTTGTCATTCCCGAGACCGTAATTGCAGTACCAATCTGACTGACACTGTGCTGGATTGCGGGGATAATGGCAAGACCGTTCGCACGTTCCTCGTAACAGCGTTCCATAATCAGGATGGTGTATTCTGATGCGACACCGACTGACATCGAGCCCAGCGTAGCAGTGAGCGGGGTATAGTCGATTCCCAGCACGAACATGATCAGGCCGTTCCATCCGACAATGAGAATGATAGGAATGAGGGGAGTTGCAGCTTTGGCCACCTTCCGATAGATTACAAGGAGGAAGCCGAAGATCAGGCCAAAACCAAGTATGGTCATCAGCATCTTGCCCTCACGTATCTCACGGATCAGGTTAGAGAACATCTCTCCCATGCCCGTTACTGATGCTGACGTGCCAACAGGAGGCTTAAACCACTCCAGATCCTTTCTCATCTGGTCCACCATGGACATGCCCGCCTCGTTCTCCATTTCAATCGTTGAAAACTCAATCACCGCTTGTGACCTGCCATCAATATACCGTTTCTTTATATCGGGGGGGATTCGGGTCACGATACGGTCAACCTCGCTCTGAGTCTCAGGCATTTTCCCGTCATTATACTGGAGAATAAGGCTCGCAATGCTGTGCGATCCGGTGATCTTGGCATTGTGCACCTGCTCATACTGCTGAAAGTCAATCATCCACTGGATCGTATCGACGGACAGGACATTTTCACTCCTTATCAGGACAGGTGTGGAAGCTGCTGATCCCATTACCCGGCTTACCTTGTCCAGATAGATTTTTGCCGGCATGTCTTTGGGAACAAAGGTATCCTCATCCGTATTGACAATTATCTGGTCATCCAGCAGGAACCCGACAAGAGCAATACATCCAATGACCAGAAGAACCGGGACAGGATTTTTTGCTACCTTTGCTGCTGCTGACCCAAGAAAGTTATTATACTGATTGACCAGCTGAACAGGTTTTTTACCGGACTCGGATTTTGGACGGGGTAATTCCTTTGCCCGGTAATTGACCAGTATGCCAATGCAGGGTATAAGAACAATTGCGGCAAGATAACAGGATATAACCCCGATCACACAAACTATACCGAAGCTCCGGATCATCGGCAGCGGTGAGATATACATTGCAAGAAAACCCAGTGCCGTTGCAAGCATTGCGTAGAGAACCGAAGGGCCGGCAAGAGTAATCGTATTTTTGACTGCACCAGCCACGGTTCCCTTTCTGATTTCTTCATCAAACCGGGAATGAAACTGGATGGCGTAATCTATACCAATCCCGATGAGCACGGGAAAGGCACCGATCGTTGCCATATTGATCTGCATACCGGAATAGCCAAGGATACCAAAGGTAAGGATCAGACCCGTTGCGACAATACCCACAGAAAGGAGACGGTATCGAACATGCCCGAACAACAGCCCGACAGCGATTACCATGAGAATCATAGCTGCAAGAATGAGAACGCTCATTGAGGTGGACATCTCGGTCTGCATCTGCTGCTGGAAAGCGGAGTTGCCGGTAAGGACAACAGATACACCGGGAGGTTTGTCTGAAACACGGAGAAGGGTATTCAGATTGTTCACCACTTCACCCTGCTGTTCCTGACTGAGGCCGGGTTTGAGTGTGGCAACAGCAATTGTCATTGTCCTGGAGGGCACAAAACGCGAAAGAACCTCAGAAGGAAGACGTTGTTCTGCCCGGGTGATCTCTGCTGTTGATACAGGGAGGATACCTCCATTTGCAGATTTCAGCAGATTCGTAATACTGGTAACACCATCAACGTTCTGTTCTTTTGCGATGTCTGTCTCTAATCTGTCAATGTAAGCAAGTACCGGGGGAGTCAGGACATCATCAGCCTCAATGAGCACCAGAATGCTGTCGGACTGAAACGTCTCAGTATAATCATCAAGAAGCATACCCCGCTTTGTATCCTTATCGACGTATGTATCACTACCCGTGGCCATGGTCACAAAACCCATCCCGAATAACGCGACGATAACTATAGCCACGGAGGCTATTGCTACATATCGCGGGTGATCGATGATAAGTTCAGCCAGACAAAGGAAAGGAGATTTCAAAAAATCAGTTCTCCCGGGGCATGCATTTTACAAATCTGGGATTTTATAGGGGATAAAAGATGTGTTCTGGACTGCAGGACCCTGTAGCAGTACTGTTCTCAGTGTCCAGTCCCGAACCCTCACTCACGGGTGAGGACTCCGGGCAATTGCTACCGGAGTAAGATTTTTTTATCAACCTTATGACCACGGTCTGAAGTCTGATACCCACAAGGATGAGAGATGAAGCCTTGGAGAAATGGAACCGGGCACGTTATCTTCAGCTGTTCCTGCCCATGATTGCGGTCCTTTTTCACATGCATGATACGGTAAGAGCAAAAGATGCCTGATCATACCTGGTAATCCACCCTGTTCGATAAAAAAAATACCCACGAATCAAGGGAATTCTTTATCGCTTCCCGCATCCAAAATATCCGGAAATGGATCCGTCCTCTCTTATCGATCTTGTTCTCCACTTTGATGCATATCTCCCGGGAATTATTGCAGTATACGGATTCTGGACATATCTCATCCTGTTTATCATCATTTTCTGTGAAACAGGTTTTGTAGTGTTTCCCTATCTTCCGGGAGACTCACTTCTCTTCGTTGCCGGGACAATGGCAGGGGCTGGCTTCCTCAACGTAGAAATCCTGATATTGACCCTGGTTGTTGCAGCAGTAATCGGTGATTCGGCCAATTACTGGATCGGGAAAAACGTGGGAATGAAGGCACTTGAAAAGAACACGTTTGTGAAAAAGGGCCAGATGGAGAAAACCGAGGAATATTTTGCCCGCTATGGCGGTCTGACCATCGTGATCGCCCGTTTTGTCCCCTTTATCCGCACGTTTGCACCGTTCCTTGCCGGCGTTGGAAAGATGAACTACCGGTGGTTTTTAGGTTATAACATTGTCGGTGCACTTTTGTGGGTTCTCGGGTTTGTGCTGGCGGGATACTTCCTGGGAAGCTTACCCGTAGTGCAGGATAACTTCAGTCTTATCATCTACGCAATCATCGGTGTCTCACTGCTTGCTGTCGGATCCGTTATCCTCGGTATGATCCGGAAAGCACAGCCGAACCCTGCAGAAGAGCAGACAGCGGCAGAAAAGAAGGATTGAATATTTAGGGTAAAGTGCGATTTTAACCCCAAAATTTTTCATAAAATCTTCTAAAAAATAATACTCCAATCAATAGTTATCAAGCTCCTGGGGGCTTTTTTAAAGCCTCCACCCCCGCAGCTGTGGCGACCCCCATATCGCGATAGACCCGAATACAGGAGCCATCAACACGAAAAAGAATGCTTGAAAATCATAGTCACTTTTTTCATTCAAGTTTTAGTCACATAATTTTTTTTTAAAATGTCGTCGTAAGAAACAAAATTGAGGCCAGACGGGTTCATTACCCTAATTTAATTTGCGATTAATAAAAAAAATCCACTGCTCGATTTTGTTCATTGAATGAAATATAATTCTGATGAAAGATGATGATGAAGATCACTGATGTAACAACTAGCGCCCTCGTGCTTTAGCGTAGTGCAGCTGTATCTTCGAGGAGGTATCAGCCCTTGGGGGTTATATCCCCGATATACCCCCTTATTGCAGTCCGGGTCGTGCTGTCAAGGATGACCGAGAAGTCAAGGTCCACAACAAAAAAAAACCATTCAGGGTATTTCGCTTTATTGTGTAGATCTTGGTTTCAAGCAGCCGGGTTGTCGTTTCAGCGCGATTTTCAGGATTCGTGTTCCCGGATACGACTGTGTTCTGGAGGTCCAGAAGAACATTTTCTTTGTAATCGAAGAGCCTGTCGGCCATTGTCCGGCTCGTGTTGCCGTGGATGTAACGGATAATGAAATACTGGCTGATGGCAAGGATAGCGAGGAGGGCTACGAGATTTCCCAGTTTTGTGAGTTGTGACTCGTCAAGAAACGCCTGGAGAGTAATTCCGGGCAGAAGAATAATCGTGGTCAAAAACAACACCAGAGCAACCAGAAAACCGATGAGGAACATAATGGTTATAATACGGGAGGGAAGTTTTTCATGGATGAGCCTGCGTTTGACCTTCTCTACACTCTTCACATACTTCATGGAAAATGGCTCTAATTTCCATACCAGAAGATAAAACACAATAATTATCACACACTGGGAAATGACAATGATAGTGGTCCTTACCGGGAGTTCCATGGTGGTGTAAGCCCGGATCACATAGAGAATATCTATGGTGAATATCAGACTGATCCCAAGAGATAATGTCGAACTGTTGATGAAAAGGGAATTGATAAACAACTTCGTAAACCGGGCTGTTCCCGATGTCAGCCCTATCTCTTTGAGCCAGCTCCGGAACCGGGAGATATCGGCTTTCGGGAGACCCGCATTTTTATTAAAATTTTGGGGTATCAGAAGGGTGATGAAATAATACATGTTGAGATAGAAACTGGCAGCGATAAAAAGATACAGATAGTCACGCCGGAGAAGGGAATAGGTTACGTTAATACCGACACACAGGCAAAGAATACCGATATGTATTCGGTAATTACCCTGTTCTGCCATCAGCCCTGCACGGTTTTTCCGGACTGCAGACAGTTCATCAGTGATGACCTGACTGAGGGGGATTTCTGACGGGGAGCCGGGTACAGGATCCGGAGGCTGAAGTGCCATTTTGTAGTGCGTGGGGTTTACAACTATAAATATCGTAGTAAACACCTGCAATCGGGAGAATTTTTAAAATATTTTTTTCTTCCACATCAACAGTCCCATTGCTACCGAAATTATCACTGAAATACCAAAGATGATCTCAAAGGCAAGAGGTTTGTCAGATAAGGGAATATCTATCACATTCATTCCGTAAAAACTTGCAATCATGGTCGGTACCGCGATGATGATCGTTACCGAGGCTAAAAATTTCATCACGATGTTGAGGTTATTTGAGATAATGGTGGCAAAAGCCTGGGTCATCCCGTTCAGGATATGCAGGTAGATCTGGGACATCTCCATAGCCTGTTTGTTCTCGATGATGACGTCTTCTAAAAATTCAGCATCCTCCTCGTACATCTTCAGCGGTTTTGAGCGCAGGATCCGTTCAAGAACGATCTCGTTGCTTTTGAGCGATGTTGAGAAATAGATCAGGCTCTTTTCAAGTTCCATCATCTTGAAAAGTTCCACATTCTTCATGGACCGGTGAAGTTCAACTTCAATCTGGGATATTGATCTCTCCATCTGGCGGAGGTGGCTGAGATAATAAGAAGCATTCCGGTAAAAGATCTGGAACATGAACCGGGTTCGTTTTGCTGTGGTAAAATGTCGCACTTTTCCGGCAACAAACCGTGACCAGATAATCTTTGGCAATAATGATTCCCAGTGGATGCGTGGTTAAGGTCTTGATCTCTTCAAATTCGGTCATCACCGGAATATCCAATACAATCAGGACGACATCATCTTCCGCATCAATGCGGGGACGTTCCTCCTCATCAAGGGCTGCTTTTAAAAATTCAGGAGGGATTGTGCATTTCTCTGCAACAATCGCAAGTTCGGTTTCTGTCGGTTCGTACAACCGTATCCATGCATTCTCGCAGATCTCATCAATTTTTTCAGTGATGGATGGTTCCTGCTCTTTTTTGGTCTTAAAGATCTGCATCAAGGCAAAATCCCTCCTGCATCAGTTTTTTTAGGGAAATTTCAAGCGGTACCTGTTGAAAATACCCTTCCTGTTCCAGTACTCATCATCTCTACGCTGGTAAAGATTAATTGTCACCGCCTTTATTTATGAAGTACTGTTGACTTTTGTAAAATCGGACGGGTCATTGTTTAGCAGGGTAACCTGTACACTAAAAAACCACCGATCAGCGTGCAACAAAGAAAACCCGTGAATTACTCGTGTGTTTCCCCATCTCTTTTATTTTTATCATAGAAGGTGCAGAACGACCCGCACCGGGTACACCCTTCGTTACATGGCTCAGTATGTATGGTAATATTGGCCCGCGGAAACTCAGTTTTCAGGTCGGATTCAAGGTGATCGGAAAGATCATGGGACTGCAGCACAGAGACCGTGCCGGGCATAACAAGATGGAACTCAATAAAGATTTCAGGACCGGATCGCCGTGTCTTCAGGTCATGAAATCCGGCATAACTCCCTGCATGATCGCAGATGATCTCCTGTATCCTCCGCTCATCTGCCAGGGGGATGCTATGGTCGATGAGATCCGAAAAAGAACGCCGGGTCAGATCATACGCGGCCTTCAGGATAACCAGGGCGACACCAATAGCGATAAGCGGATCCAGAAGAGTGATACCGGTCAAACGGATAAGAATGAGCCCGATGAAAACACCAAGAGAGGTATAGACATCCGTCCTCAGGTGCCATGCATCGCTTTCAAGTGCAATGGACTCGGACTGGTGAGCGACTTTCATAAGCCGCTCGGAAACAAACCAGTTCACCAGTGCAGAGATACCCATAACCGCGATACCGTATATAAGCAGTTCCGGTTGCAGGAGCTCGGATGATTCTCCGAGCAGTTTTTGTGAAGCCTCCCAGATGATCAGGATCGCAGCAACGAAGATCAACAGAGCTTCTATCAACCCAGAAATATCCTCGAATTTCCCATGACCGAACGCATGATGGGCATCAGGGGGTTCGGCTGATTTCCTGACCGAGAAAAATGCAATAACTGCTGCGACAAGATCCATCGATGAATGGATTGCTTCTGAAATGATACTGACAGAACCTATCGCAAATCCGACAATAAATTTCATCAGGACAAGCCCGCTGTTGGAAATAACGGATAAACGTGCAGTTTTTTCCTTCAGCTGATCCAGCGCGGCTTTATCCATGGGGGGATTATTCATGAAGTTCTCTGTACACATCGGTGGTTTGTTCACATCAAGGTATTGAGGAATTATCCTCCTGAATATCAACTGACCTTGCTATGCACGGATCCTGAAGGGATTTTCCAAAGAATTTGATAATAATACAAAAAATGGATTCAAAAATCAATATAGTTAAATTAAACTGAATAAATTAAAAAAATAAAATTAATATACATGGAA
>PDVJ01000922.1_pt1 | contig 10015 bp, 5 predicted proteins | sample 1369811 | NCBI WGS metagenome assembly PDVJ01 (sample SAMN07795376, study PRJNA414565) | Alkali sediment metagenome, whole genome shotgun sequencing project. | reverse complement strand
TTCTTTCATTAGGTTAGAAAAACCTTGAGAAATCATCCTCTCACCCCCACCCCAACCCTCCCCCATCGAGGGGGAGGGGAGTTTTAAGTGAGGAGAGGGGAGAGGGAGAGGTCAGGGTTTCCTTCTCTTTAAGACCTTTGACTTCTCATCTAGAGATTTTCTTGTCTTCCTTCTGAAATCTTCCAATCTTGTAGCAATCTCTGGATATTTGATCGAGAGGATCTCACAGGCCAAGTAGTCTCCATTTTTTGCCCCATCAATCCCCACGGTAGCCACCGGGACTCCGGGAGGCATTTGCACGGTGGAATACAACGCATCCACCCCTTCCAGAGCACCGCCAGCGCCTGCAATCAGGACTTCTATTCCACGCTTTCTTGCTCGCCTTGCATAGTTAGCCGTCTTCTCTGGAAGCCGATGTGCTGAACTGACTTCTACTTCATACGGCACTCCCATCTCCTTCAAAACGTCCATGGCCTTCTCCATAACCGGCAGATCACTCTCGCTCCCCATCAGAATACCGACCAAAGGCTTCTTCATTATAGGCCCCCTTTTTCATCAAGGCTAAAGCCTTGAGTTACAGTGTGATATAGTTTTGTAACTCAACCCTTTAGGGTTGATCTTTTCATAATCTTAAGAAATTAAGGTGAAATCCACAAGAGAATAGAAAGCCCTCTCGGTATGGAATAGAGAGGGCATAATTTAAGATGCGATGGTTGTTCTTTACTTCCAAAAAGATGGTTTAGGCAGTTATCCTTCTCGTTGCGGCCAACTTAGCCATCTTCTTCCTCAACACAGCTTTGACAACCTCCATCGAGATAAATACAACCACGCCAAAGCCTGCAATGATCCCTATGTCGCTCGCCGTGGGTTTAATTATTCCAAATGCATCGCGTACGGTGGGCAACTGGATCAAAAATGCAATCAATGCGAATTCCCATACAAGGGCCAGGAGAAGCCATTTGTGAGGTGGTGCCTTGAAAATACTGTATCTCATCGAACGAAAGTTGAGAGCAATAATAAGCTCAATGATGATAAAAAGGAAGAACGTTTCTGTCCTTGCATGGGTGATGTCATAGAGCTCATGGTAGAAGAGGAAGAAGAAGAAGGGAATCTCAATAAAGACGGCAAGCAGAATAAACGCCCTCACATCCCATGAAAAGACGCTCTCTTTCGGATCCCTCGGCGGTCTCTTCATGAGGTCCGGATCAGGAGGAGCGACCCCTAAGGCCAGAGCGGGTAGTCCATCTGTAGCAAGATTCATATACAGGATGGCGGCTGGAAGAAGAGGCAGATATTCAGGACCTGAGATCAGGACGACTCCACCAATGACCACCACCTCGGTAATATTACATCTCAGGAGAAAGGTGAGATATTTCTTGATATTGTCATAGATCCATCGGCCACGCTCAATCGCCTTCACAATCGTAGCAAAATTATCATCATTCAAAACCATATCCGATGCCTCTTTTGCCACCTCCGTTCCGGAGATGCCCATGGCTATGCCAATATCGGCTTGTTTCAGCGCTGGGGCATCATTCACGCCATCACCCGTCATGGCCACGACTTCGCCTTTCTGCTTCCACGCCTTAACGATCTTAAGCTTATCCATCGGCGATACCCTGGCATAGACAGTCACTTTATCGACAATCCTCTCAAACTCTTCATCAGACATCTTCTCTAATTCTTCACCTGTCAATACCCTATCACCCTCTTTGTAGATTCCAATCTCCTTTGCTACCGCGACGGCTGTGAGCTTATGGTCTCCGGTAATCATGATGGGCCTGATGCCTACCTCTTTACACACTCTTGTAGCCTCAATGGCTTCCTCTCTCGGGGGGTCTATCATTCCTGCAAGTCCAAGGAAGACCATATCACGCTCAAGGTATTCTTCTGTACATTCAAATGCCTCGGGACAATCTCTATAGGCAAACCCAAGAACCCTCAGTGCCCCCTGTGCCATCTCCTCGTTGGCCTTTAAAATTGTTGTCTTCTCTGTCTCATTAAGGTCCTTTGTCCCAGAATCCTCAACAAAGTGAGAACATCTCTGTAAAATAACTTCTGGAGCCCCTTTCATGAAGGCCATTCTATTACCACCCGCCATTTGATGGATGGTTGTCATGCGCTTTCTCTCGGAACTGAAAGGTATCTCCTCCATCCTTGGATTTTCAAGCCTCATCTCGGTTTCATGGAAACCTGCCTTGACTGCTGCCACAACGAGAGCACCCTCTGTTGGGTCACCTTTAATCAACCACTTCCCATCTTTCTTTTCTAAGATAGCATCGCTACAGAGGAGACCTCCCTTAAGAAGCAATTGTAAAGAATGTTGATTAGCTATGGTTATGGTGCCAGAGCCTCTAAACTCTCCCTCAGGTGTGTAACCCACACCAGTCACCTCTATAAGTTTGCCTCCGGCAAATATCTTCCTGACAGTCATTTCCCCCTTCGTAAGGGTTCCCGTCTTATCAGAACATATGACTGTGGTACATCCCAGAGTCTCAACAGCAGGCATCTTTCTGACCAATGCATTCTGCTTCGCCATCTGATGCATACCAATGGCAAGCGCTCCTGTCACAATAGCTGCCAGTGCCTCAGGAACGGCTGCAACAGCAAGGGCCACTGCAAACATCACCATGGTCACGATAAATGGCAAATCGATCTTGCCACCTAAAGCCTCCCTGACAATACTGATCCCCGCAACGAGGAAACATATGATGAGAGAGATAATACCGAGCCACTTCCCTATCTCATCTGTCCTTCTCTCTAATGGCGTTTTCTCTGTTTCAACAGTGGTCACCTCCTCAGCAATTTTGCCAAACTCTGTACTCATCCCGGTTGATGTGACAACTGCCTTGCCCCTTCCATAAGTCACTGTTGTCCCAGTAAAGGCCATGTTTCTTCTATCACTGACGCGGACATTCTCTGCAAGGGGTTTAATTTCTTTACCTACCGGAACAGATTCACCTGTAAGGGGCGCCTCATCGCACCGTAAGGAGTGGTTTTCAATCAACCTTGCATCTGCGGGAATCTTATCCCCTGCCTCAAGGAGTAAGATGTCCCCGGGGACGAGTTCCTTGGAGGGAACTTCTTCTTCTTTTCCCCCTCTCAACGCAGTGATCGTCGGAGAGAGCATCTTCTTCAACGCCTCCAAGGCACGTTCTGCACGATACTCCTGAACAAATCCAAGAACCGCGCAGAAGACGACTATGACCCCGATGATGGCGGCATCAACCACTTCTCCAACGAGGGCTGAAAGAATGATGGCGATCAGAAGGATGATGATAAGGATGTTCTTGAACTGGTTAAAGAAGAGGGTAATTGGGGAAATCTTCTCTTCCTTTTTCAATTCATTATAGCCATATTTTTCAAGCCGACTTTTAACCTCATACTCACTTAAACCTGTATGCAGATCGGTATTGAGATCCTTTAAAACCAGTGCTGACTCCATCGAATGCCAGGATGCTTTTATCTGCCCGTTTGACATTTTTCACCCCACCCTTCTCCAAGAATTTCAATCATTTCGTGATGCTCGATTCATATTCTATTTCTGACCTTGAGAATTTGTCAATACGAAAAAGCCCCGAGCACGATCAAGCCCGGGGCTTTTTTGACAAATCTGACTTTAGAGCGTCACTTCATTTTAAATCAAATAATTCCCATTCCTTTCAGAACGGAAAGCATGACGGCTGCAGCCATCACGGAGCCCACCTGCCCTCCCGTGTTGGCTCCCATGGCATGCATCAGCAGGTAATTCTTGGGATTATATTTCTGGCCTTCCCTCTGGACCACTCTTGCTGACATGGGATAGGCGGAGATACCGGCAGCTCCGATGAGTGGATTAACTTTTCCACCTGTCATGACCTTCATCAACTTTCCGAACAAAACTCCGCAGGCAGTATCGAGGCAGATGGCCAGAAATCCGAGGGCCAGGACGATCAGGGTTTCGGGCTTTAAGAAGACCCTGCCATCCATCGTGGCTCCAATGGAGATCCCCAGCAGGAGGGTGACGATGTTGGCAATCTCGTTCTCAGATGCCTTGGTGAGCCGGCTCACTGCTCCGCTCTCCTTCATCAGGTTTCCCAGCATGATTGTTCCCAGGAGGGGTAGACCCCTTGGTGCGATAAGGCCTCCAATCACTGTAACGACTAAAGGGAAGAGGATTTTGGTTGTTTTCGAAACCGATTTTTTCACCATCCCCATATTGATTTTTCTCTCCTCTTCGGTGGTAAGAAATCTCATGATCGGAGGCTGGATGACAGGAACCAGTGACATGTAGGAATACGCCGCTACCGAGACGGCACCCAAAAGATGAGGCGCATACTTGGAGGTCACATAAATTGCAGTCGGACCATCACAGGCACCTATAATGCCGATGGCGACAGCATCTTTCTGGGGAAAACCTAAAATGAGAGCCAGCGCCAGAGTTAAGAAGATTCCGAACTGTCCTGCGGCGCCGAGCATGAATATCTTCGGATTTTCCAGAAGGGGACCAAAATCGGTCATGGCCCCGATCCCCACAAAAATAAGGAGAGGAAATAACTCCGTCATGATACCCGCATCATAAATGATTTTAAGAAAACCCTCTTCCTCCATCATTCCGGTCAAGGGAATATTGACCAAGATTGCCCCAAATCCAATAGGGACAAGAAGCAAAGGTTCAAAATCTTTTTTGATTCCAAGATAGAGGAGAAGGCATCCTACCGCTATCATAATCGGATTTGACCAGTGAAGGTTAGCAAATCCAGCAATGAGTCCGTTTAATCCGCCTCCAATCGCATCCAACATCTTTCGTCCCTCCTGTTCTAAGTCTATTTACCCTCTTCCTCTTTTCTATACGGGAAGACTTTACTTAGGATACTCATGAGGAGGCTCAAAATCCAAAGAGTCAAAATCGTGCCTCCCATCCCGACAACGATCATCGTAACTCCAAAGGTCCAATTGTCCATATTTCAATACCTCCGACTCTTAATGTTCCTAACACCTCAAACCTTAAACCTCGTCTTTTATATCACCCTGAAAAAGGAATTTCAATAAAAAAGTGATTTTTTTAACAAGCCTCTTCCTGAAAATTATCCTTTAATTTTCAACAGGTTAGAATCATTGAAGGCGCAGACTCGGTCTGAAGGAGTTAGATTCTTTTGCTGCTACTTTTGTTATTCCTTTTATTGTTTCTTCTCTGAAATTCATTCGCCTGGTGCATAAAGGCTTCAAGGCGGGTTAACGTGTTGGTTTGTTCCTGGCCATCATAGGCCATGTTAAGGATAGGAATGTTATTATTCTCCTCCCGATATCGCTTCAGAAGGGTGCTAACAATCGTCCCGGGCATGCAGGTAAAGGGCATGATATTTACAACGCCACTCACCCCCCTTTTCGCAAAATCGATGGTCTTCGCGATCGAGAGGATTGCTTCTCCTTCGAAAGAAGAGTCGAGATAAGGCTTAGCCTTTCTAAAAAGGGATCTCGTTTTGGGCTCCCCGAAATTTCTGAGGGACCCCTTAAATAGCTTCTCCAAATGGTGTTCATCCTTCTTCTGATAATAGTCTGTGAGAAAGACTTTTAACAGATTGGAAAAGGATTTTTTCTTCAAGCTTCTCCTCTTGGCAATGGTATTCACATAAAGAATCCATTCCGTGAGGGGGGCCATCCATGCCTCTCCCCCAAACTGCTCGATCTTTCGAACCACATCCTCGTTGCTGAACCGGTTAAGACGGACAAAGATCTCTCCTACAATTCCGATCATGGGTTTTGTCCCAGGTCCATTGACTTCGATTCGATTGAAATCCTCAAGGCCCTTCTGGAGGGTCTCCTCTAAATTGCCTTTTTGCCGGATCGTCTCACATATTCTTTTGAGAGAGCCTTGATAGACCTGGTCGGTACGCCCTTTCTCTTTCTCATAGGGACGGGTCTCTAAGAGCTTTTTCATTAATAGATCGACAGCCACAATGCCTTGCCACCCCAGACGGGTGAATTGAGAACCCATGATTCCCAGGTCACTATAGAGAGTCTCATCCTGGTTGGGAGAATAGATGGGAACATGTTGGAAGCCCAGATCATCCAGGACAAGGCGATGGAATCGATGGTACTGTCCAAACCGACAGGGACCGTTCCCGGAAGGCATAAAGAACGCGGCTCGTTGGTGATCGAAATTGGGGTCCTTGAGCAGCTTTACCATATCGCCTGTGGTGACGATGCAGGGATAGCATTCTTTGCCGGAAGTGAGTTTTCTTCCCCAAAAGAGGGTCTCCTCATCCGATTCAGGGAAGACATCAGCCTCCACTCCACAGGCTTCGAAAGCAGCGGCCACTGCATAGGAGTGATCGCACATCTGGGGGATATAGATCTTTTTCGTCCGATCAGTCTTCGCCTTCTCCTTCTTTAAAGGGAGACCCTTCTTAGTCTTCACATTCTTCAGACTATCCAAAAAGGCCTCCAGCCTTGTGATCGCTCCTGCATCCGCACTGTGTTCATCAATCTCTAATTGAAGGTAGGGTTTCTCTTTGGATAATTCTCTGAAGAAATGGATGATGAAGGAATCGGGGCCACACCCAAAGTTGGAAATATAGACTGCATAAAGCCTGGGATCCTCATTGATGATCTTCCCCGCTTCCAATATCTTCTGTCCATACCGCCAATACATCTCCCGGATCTCTTCAGTGGGTGTCACAGAATCTAGGGGCAGGAAATCCATGGGGATGGAAAGTACCCCTAACTCTCTCAACTTCTTTGGAATATCAAGGTTGACTGCAGAATCACAGGAGTTATAGGGACGGCCCACGATGACCATGACTTTTTCATTCGGTTCAACCCGATCCAGAATCTCCTTTCCCCGATGAAGCAACGATTGATAGAACCGGGCCTGGAATCTTTCTGCCCTCTCAAGGGCCTTCCTCACCTGCTTCGGTCCCCGATGGAGCGTCTCGCCAAAATCGACCAGCTCCCTTTCCAGATGATCCCGTCCAAAACCGAAATGGAGGATGGGTTGAAGAACTTCCACCTGTTTCTCATTGAAATTGATGGAGGAATGGGCCGCATAGGGGAAAGCTTGGGCGTAAGGGCAAGCGGTATTGTTTGGGATTTCAGGATGGGAGGCTTTGAGNTTNACNATGCTTGGCAGAAAAACTCTCTTCACCCCCTTCTCCAGAAGGTTGAGGACATGGCCGTGGCTCACCTTGATCGGGAANCAGGTNTCCGCNACCACNTTCTCCACNCCTTTTCGAATCAGCTCNTTGTTCGTAGGATCGGAAAGGACAACCCGATAACCTAGTTCTGTAAAGAAAGCCCTCCAGAACGGAAACATCTCATGTAGGTAGAGTATCCTGGGGATTCCGATCTCCGGGGGATGGGGTGGAAGATCCTCCTCCCCTGCATAGGATGTGCAGAGCAACTTCTCCCTCTCTTCAAAGAGGTCAGGGAGATCGGTTCCCTTCGTTCGCTTAATGACATCATACTTCTCACATCGGCTTCCGTAGAAAAGGGGTTTCTCACCTTCCACACTCACTTTTCGAATGAGGCACAGATTGGGACAGCCTTTACATTCAAAGGAGGATTGCTCGTAACGGCGCTGGCTCAGATCGAATCCTTTAAACGTCGAACCCTCCCAGATCCGCTCCTCCATGGCCAGAATGGCCACACCGATGGCTCCGGTTACATCGTGATTCTCAGGAACGGTGATCTTCTTATCGAGGACGTTTTCAAAGGCTGCCACCACTCCTTGGTTGAAGGCTGTTCCCCCCTGGAAGAAGATTCGATTTCCGATGCGGCGATCCCCAACCACCCGATTCAGGTAGTTCTGGACAATGGAGTAGCTGAGTCCGGCGACGAGATCATCCTTTTTGGCACCCCTCTGCTGGTGATGAACCAGGTCGGATTCGATGAATACCGTGCACCGCTCCCCCATTCTCGCCGGCTCTTGGGCAGAGAGGGCAAGAGCGCCAAATTCCCCTTTGATCGAAATGTCCAATTTTTCGGCCTGCTCTTCCAAGAAAGACCCGGTTCCTGCTGCACAGACCTTGTTCATCTCAAAGTCAATCACCACCCCGTTATCAATGCTGATATATTTAGAGTCCTGTCCTCCGATCTCAAAAATCGTATCCACGGTGGAATCGATGTGGATGGCTGCTGTGGCCTGAGCGGTGATCTCATTACGCACCAGATCCGCTCCGACGAAATCAGCAGTCAAGTAACGGCCGGACCCGGTCGTCCCCACTCCCTTGATATCCACCCTTTCCCCGATCTCCTCTCCAATTTCCTGAAGACCCGTACGGACCGCTTCGATGGGCCGACCCGCGGTCATCAAGTATCTCTTGGCGAGAACCTTCTTCTCTCGATCGATAATAACAAGATTGGTGCTGATAGAACCGACATCCAGACCGAGATAGGCCTCGATTTTCTCAGATCTTTCCCCCTCCCTCTTTGATGCCTGCCTGCCAATAGGCAGGGAAGAAGGTGGGGGTGAGAGATGATGAGAAGCGAGACAGAGAGGTTTTAACGGGGTCTGTGCTTCTTGGTGTTCGTGAACGTATTGATAGAGGCCGCTGAGGCCTTTCCAACCTTCTCTAACCTCTTTGCTTTCCTGCGTGACCAGAACAGCACCGATAGCCCCCATCGATGCAAAATAGTTTGGGATGATCAACTCTCCGTCAGAGAGTTCCAGCACATCCAGAAAGGCCCTCCGCATTCCCACGTTGGCTGCCACCCCTCCCTGGAAGGAGACAGGTTTAGCAAAAATTTTCCCCTTACCGATGTTGCTCTTGAAATTTCTTGCCAAGGCATAACAGAGGCCAGCGACGATGTCATAATCGGGTGTGGCAATTTGTTGGAGATGGATCATGTCTGTTTTGGCAAAGACACTGCATCGCCCTGCAATGCGAGGTGGGTTCGTCGATTTCAAAGCCAATTGACCAAACTCTTCAATGGTGAGACCTAACCGGCTGGCTTGCTGATCCAAAAAGGACCCTGTGCCTGCAGCACAGAGGGTGTTCATCGAGAAATCGCCGATCTTATGATGACCTTCCTCTTCCTCAATTAGAATCAGCTTGGAATCTTCTCCGCCGATATCGATGATCGTCCTGACCTGTGGATAAAAATGTTGAACAGCCTTAGCCTGGGCGATGATCTCGTTGATGAAATTCCCGCCCAGCAGCTCGGAGATAAGCTTCCCTCCGATTCCTGTAAAAGAAAGAGTGCGGAACTGTTCGTGCGAAATCCGCTGAAGGATCTCTTCCAATATTTTTAATACGGTTTGGAGGGGCTGTCCTTTGAGCCGAGTGTAATGTTCCTCCAACACCTCCTGACGATCATTCATGATGACGGTGTTGGCGCTAACGGAGCCGACATCGATCCCCAGATAGAGTGTTTCACTCCCCATCTACCATTCCCCTCGTAAAGAAATACAGAAATTCTAATCGATTCGTTCTCATATTTTCAAGTGTAAATTCTCTTTCTTGCCGGACCTCATTGCACCGTTGATTTTATGATGATCCTATGATATTTTTTGAACCCATATGGACAAGGTAAGGGCACGGGTGGTCGTTGAGGGAAGGGTTCAAGGGGTCTTCTTTCGCCAACATACTGAGGAGATGGCCTTCAACTTAGATGTAAAAGGGTGGGTCAAAAACCGCAGGGACGGTTCTGTGGAAGCGCTCTTTGAAGGCGATAAAAAAAATGTCGATCAGATCATTCAATGGTGCCATCGGGGTCCGTCCGAAGCCAGGGTGATGAATGTCCGTACCACTTGGGAGAATTACACCGGCGAGTTTGAAGATTTCTCGATTAGCTACTGACTTTTCTTCTGGGTCTCCTTCTCGTCTTTTAGAAATTTTTTCTTTATCCCATCCCACACCTCATCCTTTTCCTTCTTAATCTTCTCCTCCATGACTTCCATTTTCTTGCCAGTCTCGGATAAATTCTCTCCGATCTTCTTTACCGTCTTCCCACCCCCGAACCAAATGAAAAGAAAGGAGATGAGGATCCCAGCAACCACCCCCAACAAGAACTTCCTCATCGTCCCTTCACCTCC
>PDVJ01000920.1_pt1 | contig 10022 bp, 12 predicted proteins | sample 1369811 | NCBI WGS metagenome assembly PDVJ01 (sample SAMN07795376, study PRJNA414565) | Alkali sediment metagenome, whole genome shotgun sequencing project. | reverse complement strand
GGCGCCGCTTACGATTACCAGTCCTAAGCTATTGAGAAAGAGAGGTAATGACGGGTTATGATTACCAAATGCATGGCGCCTAGGGTGTCCCTTCAAAATTCCTCCCCTTTCGTGTCCCATAGCTGATCCCAGCATTGTGGGCGATTACAAGCGTTAATCGCTTGTCAGATCAGGCAAATAAAGGGTCTAGACATCTCTCCTAAGAAGGTCTATTCTTCTCCTAACTCTCACATAGTTCAGTCTTCCGCTTTACTTTCAATCTTACCCTAACCTCATGGAGATGGGGATGAAAGCATGCGCCGGAAGGATTCTCGTTTCAAGCCTCCAAAGGACTTTCGTTCCTTTTTGGAGGCTTTTCTTTTGCCTTATCATAAACACCCGGAGGTCTCTCCATGAATACTGAGCGAGCGAAGCGCAAACTCAGTGCTATCCTCAGTGCCGACGTCAAAGGCTACAGTCGCCTCATGGGAGAAGATGAGGTCGGTACCGTCCGGACTCTCAAAGAGTACCGAGAACTGATGTCCAGCCTGATCAAGGAATACCGAGGGAGAGTGGTGGATTCTCCAGGGGACAATGTGCTCGCGGAGTTTGCGAGTGTGGTGGATGCCCTGGAATGTTCTATTGAGATTCAGAAGACGCTCAAAAGCAAGAATGCTGCTCTTGCTGATAATCGAAAGATGGAATTCCGAATTGGGGTGAACCTAGGCGATGTGATTGAAGATGAAGACCGGGTTTATGGTGATGGGGTCAATATTGCAGCTAGGATAGAGGGATTGGCTGAGCCGGGAGGGATTTGCATATCGGGAAGTGGCTTTGAGCAAGTGAGGAACAAACTTCCGCTTGGTTACGAATATTTGGGCGAGCACACGGTCAAGAACATTGTTCAGCCTATTAAGGTGTATTGTGTGCGGATGGACCCGGAATCTGCTGGAAAGGTTATTGGCGAGAAGGGCCGGAAGGGAAGGCAATGGCGTTGGGCTGCTGCCGCGTTCGCTTTATTGGTTTTGGTGGCCTGGGGGCTCGTATGGAACTTCTATTGGCGTGCGCCGAAGATTGAGCCAGCCTCCAAAGACAAGATGGCCTTCCTTCTTCCTGATAAGCCCTCCATTGCCGTGCTGCCCTTCGTCAACATGAGCGAAGACAAGAGCCAGGAATACTTCAGTGATGGTTTGACGGAAGAGATAATCAATGCACTCGTCAAGCTGCCGCAGGTTTTCGTTATCGCCAGAAACTCCACCTTCACGTATAAGGGGAAGAGCGTCGACGTCAGGCAGGTTGGGCGTGAAATGGGCGTCAAGTATGTCCTGGAGGGCAGCGTCCGTCGTGAGGGAGAACGGATACGAGTAACAGCCCAATTGGTTGATGCGACAACCGGGAATCACCTTTTTTCCGAGCGTTACGATCGAGAAGTTAAAGATCTCTTCGCGCTCCAAGACGACATCACAATGAAGGTGATGACCGCCATGCGTGTGCAATTGACCGAAGGAGATTACGCCCGCGCATTTGCGAAGGGAACAAAAAGCCTTGATGCGTACTTGAAGGCAATGCAGTCTTACCAACACAGGCAAGTTTTGACAAAAGAGGGCCAAGCTCGGGCGCGCCAGTTAGCCGAAGAAGCTATTGCTCTGGACCCTGGATACGCTATGGCATACTGCCACCTGGCCGCTGCCCTAGGGAATGAAGCAACAAGGGGAGTGTACAAGAATGTTTCTGAGGTCTTAGCACGATCCATGGAGCTAGCTCGGAAGGCTGTAGCTCTTGATGATTCGTTGGCGCAAGCCCATATCACCTTAGGCTTTCAATATACTCTGAGGAGGGATTTTGATCGAGCCATCGCGCAGGGGGAGCGTGCTGTCGCGCTGGAGCCTAATTCAGCGGAGATCGTTGCCGGTCTGGCTGCGATGCTTGAATGGGCAGACCGGCCGGAGGAAGCTATGCCGCTCTTTAAGAAGGCCATGCGATTGAGTCCCATCCCGCAACCTATGTGGTTGCTCAATATGGCCTCTGCTCATATCAGGATGGGGCAATACGAGGAATCGATTCCAATTTGCAAGGCAGTTCTCCAGAAACAACCCGATCAGGAATTTGCACGCATATTTCTCGCCATTGCTTATATTTCGACAGGAAGAGAGCAGGAGGCCCGTGCTGAGGCAGCCGAAATCCTCAGAGTCAATCCGCAGTTCTCCTGGGAAAGGCTTGCCAGAGGACTGCCCCGAAAGAACCAAGATGAAATGAAAAGGAGGGGCGAACTTCTTCTTAAAGCAGGTTTGCAGGAATGACACAGGAGATGTAGTTTCTTACTGCCTGCTATCGGTGTTGAAGTTATGACTTGTGATCGTAGCTTATTGCGCCGTCAGGATAGAGACTATTCAAGTATACCCAATTCATCCTATCGCATGGACAGGTGGGGGGCCGGTAACGATTTCAACATAGAGCCGGAACCGAACCTGCTTTCCAAATCTTGAACTGGCAGCTCATCAGGACCTGGTTCCTCTCGTATACTTAAATGTTGAGCCATTCCTGAAAGCGAGCGATTAGCAAAAGAAATCGTAACTGTGAAGGAGAAGCTCACTGGGAGCCGATATGTACTCGACGATCCGGTAAAGCGATTCGTAAGGCAGTCTTGCTTTCAAGGGCTCATTTAGATTGGACGCTGTAGCTACTTTTGTTTCTTGCCTTTGTCTTTCCCTTTGCTTTTTCCTTTCTGGTCACCTTCGTCTCTATCTTTGTCATCGTAAAGGTCATGCCCGTTTTTCAAGGCATGGAACTCGTCTGATCCTGGCTTTATGCCCAGGCTCTTCGCAAGGGCTCCCCAACCTTTACCCTTACCTGCTCTGTATTGCTTGATGACATAATCCGTTGGATGCCTTGACATTTCCCCCAGCCGAAGAACCATATAGGCGTCTCCAGGATACTCAACATTGCTGAGCACCGTATTGATTTCTACGTCGCCTATTTTGAATCGAGCTCCAAGTCTCGCTCTGAATCCTGAGGGGTCCGCTTGCGCTTGGATGTTTAAATCCTTGATCCAGTCAAAATCACCCGCTGTGGCTACCGATGAATCGGATAAAAGCATCATCAAGAATAGCAACAATACCTTAATCAGTTTCATTATGGTCTCCTTCTGGAATTATTTTCAGCAATTGTTCTGTACTGTATTGCTCTTTCTATTTAGACCCCGTTTTCTGGTGATAAGGCCCAATGTAACCCTTGATACTGAAATTAAGTACACCCTGCAGTATCTATAAACCGATTTGCGGCTTTTCCTGTATTTGTGCTAATAGAAACCTTCGCATGAGTGACGATCCGCGGTTTTTTGTTTCCAAAAGAGATCCGTATAGATAGCCGCAGTGCGCGGTATGGCAAGTGTGATAATCTGCCAGGAATACAACCCACATAACCTCGTTCAGCAACAAATCCGGCCTTGAGTGGTACCCGATGCAGCTCCGTGATCAAAGCCTTCCAGCCTTCCCTAATCCTGACCTGCTTTGCTCAGGAGTACCCAGCAAAGACGCTTGGGATTTAGCTGCCCGGGCGCTTCTGCGGCACGTTTTCGGGCGTGCCGTCTGGACCAACCGGGCGCGGGGACTCCTTTCGCTCCCTTTGCTGTTGAGGCCCCGTCTCGGCCCGATTCGGCGACAGGCGATTGGCGGGCTCACCTGGCAGCACACGCGCCGGTGGAGCCTGTGTCTCAGTCTGACGACCTGAAGCCTGGGGTCTTGCTGGTGAGGGACGAGCTACCTGTGGCTCACGTTGCTGCGGCGGTGGTGTCTGACGGGTCACGGACGGAGTACCCCCAGATGCCTGCTCAGGGCGTCTTTGGCCTTCAATCTTCGGAGGCGCGGGCGCCTGAGCACGATCGGTCGTGCGGCGCTCGATATTGCTCTGCCCGAAGGGGGGACGCTGCAAGGCAGGAGCCGTTTCACGCTTCTGAGGCACCGAGACAATGCGCGGCGCTGGTGTGGGGACTCGCACGGGGGGCGTTTTCCGCTCTACCCCGGCGGATGCCTCCCTCCCAGGGTGCGGTGTGCGAGTGGCGACTACCGATCGCTCCAGAACCTTCTCTGGAGGCCGAATGCCACGGCTCTGTCTGGGCACAAAGCTCGCAGGCGTCGCTGTGACCTGGGGTGCGGCGTGGATTGGGCGGAGGCTCTTCTCATCCACATGGGTGACACGCGCCGATTTAATAGGGCCGCGGCCAAAGTGATTCTCATTTACCACCACCACGGAGTTCCGCACATCAGTATTTCGGTAGACGTTGATTTCCTGCACATTCACAATAGTCGTTTGGTTGATGACCACGTCATTCACGACACGCGGGCCACCCCAGCCGCCCCACCACGGTCGGTGTCTGATGCTCGGCGGCCCCCACCACGGCACGCACGGCTCACCCCACCCGAGGGAGACCCAACCTACGACGGGCCCGATGCCTACGCTGACGCTGACTCCCACACTGGGCCCTCCGAAGAAGGCTACTAAGGCGGGGGCGTATGCCGGTCTCACCAACACCGGCCCGGGAGCCCAACCCCAGAAACCGTTCACAGAGACCCATCGACCATAGTGATAGGGCGCCCAGCCCCAAGGTTCAGTATCCACCCAGGCCCAGCCGTAGTAAGGATCGCGCATCCAGGACCCCGTGCTGTATGGCGCCCATCCGCTCGGCACCCCTCTCGGCACCCAGACCGCACCGTAGGTCGGCACGCTCCTCCAAGTCCCGTAGCGGTCGAGATCGTCAACGCCATAGACTCCGGGGGAGACGTAGCGCGCGCTCACTGCGTCTAGCAGGTGATCGGTGCGGGCGTAATTCCATTTGTCCCACTCATCAAGCTGCGGGGCCGCGTAGGAAGTGACTCGTGGGCTCTCCGTGCCCACGATGACCACCTCCTCACTCGGTTCGATGACGACAGCTTCCCCACCGGGATAGGTGACGGTTGCCTGGCCGCCTCGGCGCGTGATGAACGAGGTGCGCTCGCCTGAAACATTCGCGCGGTAGTAGCCCGCATGCTCTATGGTGAAGGCCGCATTCGGCGTATTTACCTCCACCGTCCGTCCCGGTTCGACGGTGCGCAGGTCGAAAGAGGCGTTACCCGCGGTCACCTTGAACTGGAGAAAATCCGGCTCATGGTTCTCCAAGCCGAGTTGCGTGTTTGCCCCTCCGCGCACGAAGGCCCGGGAGCCGATCTGGATCTCCAGATTCCCCTGCGACCCAGTATAGAGCAGGTCGCCCGGGGCAAACGGGGTATTGACCTGCGCCTGCGACCAGTCCTGGGCCCCCGGGCGCCAGAATGATACCTCACCCTTCGTGAGGCTCAGCCGTGGGGGCGTCTGGCCGATCGCATCCTGCTGTGACTCCGGCCCGTCTGCCCCCCGCGCGATTGACACAACGCTTGTCAGCATGCCGAGCACCAGTATGAGTTCGATGATTCTCCTTGTACGCATATGCAGGTCCTCCCTTGCGTGTTAGGCAGCAGGCCCAGTAAGATAATGCGAGCCCAATTGACAAAATATCTCGCCTGTTTGCGTTCTCTCTATATCGAATTTGACGCTTAAAGCTTGGAATAGTTTACCTCAGAAGTCAAGCGGTGAACCTAGGAGACCCTAGTCATGGAGAGAAAGGCGCGGCGGAGGGTCGGCTTCTTTTCGTATCGTAGTGGAGAGGAGGTCGGTGGTCTTTCAGACAATGGGGAGCCTATCTGAAGTTGGGAGTGATTTCGTTATGTTGCGAGTTTTATTCTCCCAAAGGAGGAGAATCGATCTCTAAGATCACAAAATGTGATCTTAGAGCCGGGTCGGTATTCCAAGTATTTGCCCTTTGCGTTCACGGAACAGGGGGTTGCCATGCTTTCAAGCATCCTCAACAGCGAACGAGCTATAGAGGGTAACATAGCCATCATGCGGGTTTTTGTAAGACTCCGGGAGATGATGGCAACGCACAAGGAACTGGCCTTTAAACTGGTGGAACTGGAAGAACGCCTCGAAGGGCACGACGAACAGATCCAAAACATCTTTGAAGCGATTCGCCAGCTGATGACTACGCCCGAGCCACCCACAAAGAAAATCGGTTTTGAAGCGAAAGAAGCTCCCGCACCTTATGGCAAGGGGGTAAAGAAGATTTTTTGCTTTTCCATGGTCCTTTTCGTATCATGGCTTCATACTTTTTGGCCCTGGTAGGTGTACCGCGTCTTTGTTTTCAACTGGTTTAGGTCATTCGAATTTTGATGATTGGAATTTATTTCGTGCTTCGGCCTGCCCCGGCGCGACATGACCGGCACGTTGTTGAGCTTCATACCAGCAAGGGTTCATGTTCAGATAACGCTATCCTGCACGCCGGGTCTGGGCCGGGGATTTGGTGCTTCGGCCTGCCCTGGCGTGACATCCAGGTGATCGATGGGAGTTTTTTGTCGCACTGAATGTCGATCTCGCAAAGGCTTATTTGCTTGCCAGGTCTAGGCCAGGGATTTGGCAGCGGCTACGCCGCATGCGGATCGAGGAGGCGTGAGACACGAAGGCCCCACATAGGACATATGCAAAGCCCCATTTCCCTGAGCAGGGGACGTGGGGCCTTGTCTTTTGACCGGATTTGACAAAGCCCGGATGTAGGATTGCCAAACTGAATGTCAAGAACGCAAGGCCGTTGATGCCTATGGATGGGATTCCTAATCAAACTCCTGAGAGGAGAAAGGAGTGTACCCATGGAAAGCGTTGGTGGAGTAAAGAAGAAGAGCAAGAGTAATGAAAGACGGTATGGGAAGCGGTATGGGAATAGGGGACGTTCATCATTTTATTACATTCGTGATCTGACCGAGTCTCAACGATCAGGAAAAGCAAAGCCTGAGGTGCTCGTTCTGGCAGATGCTTGATCAATACCTCCAGATGTTTGGGGAACTGCGGACCGACAGGGGCCGGGACCGGTACCCGGAGATCACCTACCATCGCGCACTGGACCTACGGTGGGAGTCAGCAGTGAGTATGGTAAGCGCTCAGATTTTCCTCAAGCCATCAGGCCCCTTACCTTTTCTGATCTACACCGTATAAGCTGCCATCATGTCCAAGAAATGAGAAAAGGAGATCGAAAAACGAATGGGACTTCTGATCATCGACGAAACCAAGTGCAAGAAGGACGGCATCTGCGCCCGTGAATGCCCCATGGTCATCATCAACCTCAAGAACGGAAACGGGTTTCCGGAAATGGTCCCGGGCGGGGAAACCATCTGCAGCAACTGCGGCCACTGTGTCGCTATCTGCGCCAACGGCGCTCTCTCTCATGCCAACGTGCCCATCGAGAAAAGCCCCTTGATCGAGAAGGACCTGCAGATCCGCGAGGAACAGGCCGTGCAGTTTCTCCGATCCCGCCGCTCCGTACGCTTCTTCAAGAAGCAGCCCGTGGAGAAGGAGACGCTCCAGCGAGTCATCGAGATCGCTCGCTACGCGCCGTCCGGCGGCAATCTCCAACTGGTGGAATGGATGGTGTTCACAGATGAGGAAAGGATCAAGGAGATCGCGAGAGGGACCGTGGAATGGATGCGCAATCTCGTGGCAGAGGCCCCCCAAACGCTGCCGCCTTACATCCCGATGATGATTGGTGCATGGGACATGGGATACAATTCCGTGACATGGAGCGCCCCGGCGCTGATCGTGGCATCCGCGCCACAGGAGGCGACCACCGGCATGGTGGACGTGTCGCTGGCACTCTCCTACCTGGAACTGGCGGCCCAGAACCTCGGGCTGGGGACCTGCTGGGCCGGCGTGCTCGAAGGCGCACTACAGGGATCCGCCGAGGTCAGGGAGTCGGTGGGGCTCCCGGACGGGCACCCGTATCACTACCCCATGATGGTCGGCTATCCAAAGCGTAAATATAGCCGCCTGCCCGAGCGGAAGGCACCCAAAATCAGCTGGAAATGAAAGACAGAAGGGGACGTTCTTGATTTGTTGACATTCTCCGGCTGTCCGGGTCAGCAATGAACAAAGCCCGGCGAATGGTGGATGCCAGGCTGCTCATTTGCGTGAAGAGGCAGCAGAGCGTAATCAGAGGAAAAAGAAATGTTAATGAAAGGGGCCCGTTCCGGCCTGGGTTCCTCAGGCTCGCTGGCAGTTGATCCCACCCGGTGACATGGTGTAGACTGCATTGTGCCTGCGGCAGGAGGAAGCGACATGAAAAAGGATGAGGTTGTCAAGAAACTGAGTGCCCATAGGGAAGAGCTTCGCAAAATGGGAGTGACNTCCCTTGCCCTTTTCGGGTCTGTTGTCNGGGATCAGGCNANGGAGGGNAGTGATATTGACCTTCTTGTTGAGTTCGGGAGTCCTGTGGGNGTCTTTCACCTCTTCAGGGTGCNGCACCGAATTGAAGAAATCCTTGGGGTATCTGAGGTAGACCTGGTCCAGAGGGGAGCCGTGCACCCCGCGCTGCGNGAGAGGATCTACGGGGAGACAGTNAATGTCGCCTAGACTGTGGGAACACCGCGTCGTGGATATCCTTGAAGCCATAAGGAAGATCCAAACCTATGTGGAAGGGGTTAGCTTCGGGGATTTCCAGTCAGACCCGAAGACGGTGGACGCGGTTATTCGTAATTGACTGGAAGGTTGATGGCTCTCTCAGCATAGTCAAAGATAGCCGAATCGTAGAGGGTCCTTATTGGGAGCCTTGCAGCCTTGACCTGAAGGGTGAATTTCTCGGCTCGAAGAAATTAGGAGAGAGGGAAGTAAGGATCAATTTGTTGGCCGATCGAAGTCTTGATGAAGCGATCGCTAAGCCTTATCTCAATACTCTGAATTCTCTGATAGGTCCAGTCTTTGGCAAGATATCACAGGTGGGACAGGAGCGAATAGCACCTTCGACTGAATCCCAGGAGTGAAGGTTAGCAGGCGTAACCTACATTTCTCCTGGACGCCACCTTACGTATCGTCGTGGAAAGCGGGGACCAGTTTTTCCCACCGTCGACTCGCGGTCCTAATCGCTTGTCAGATCAGGCTTCCTCAGCTTTCTGTTCTTTGTGGACCGTGTCACCCCGTGCCGCCCCCATCTCGCACAATCTTCTGGCCCCCACCATGATGTATCCGTCTGCCTCTTGACACACAAGGGCGGATTCCCCTATACTCGCTTACCCCTGAAGCAAGTGCTTATCACGCATGCATGATGACTATGCGGCGGCAACGGAGCGTGTGGCGCTGGAGACTGGTTGCGCCTACGCGGACGTGTTTAATAACTGGCAGGCGGTGGCGTTCGGCAAGAAGCCGGAAGATCTGCTCGGCAATCACCCGAATGATTTCGGGCACTGGATTTTCCGCGTTCTGTGTGAACTCGGGCTTTGATCTGACATGAACACGAATCTGACTGGCAAGGTGATCCTCATCACCGGCGCGTCGGGCGGCATCGGGTTGGCCATCGCGCGGGCTTTTGCCGGTGAAGGCGCAAAGCTCGTTCTGCATTATCACCGCAATCTGGCTGGCGCACGGAAGTTGCAGCGCGAATTGGCAACGGTTGAAACCTTCCTGGTACGCGCGGACCTGACGAAAGAGTCACAGGTAAGAAATCTGTTTGCCCGGGCATCGAGACGATTCCGCCGCGTGGACACCCTTGTGGCGAATGCCGGATCGTGGGAGACTCGCGATGTGCCGCTCTATAGGCTGCCGCTGAAACAGTGGCGGGGGACGCTGGACGGCGTGCTGACCTCGACATTCCTCTGTCTGCGTGAATTTTTCCGGCTGGTGGCGAAACAGAAGCGTGGCAACGCCGTGTTGATTGGATCGACGGCTGCCGTGTTCGGCGAAGCCAACCACGCGGATTATGCCTCGGCAAAGGCGGCGATGGCATTTGGCCTCACGCGCAGTTTGAAGAACGAATTGTCACACCTCGCGCCCCACACGCGGGATTATTGCGGCGGACGGATCAATTGCGTGTGCCCCGGATGGACGGTCGTGCCACGCAACGCGGCGAAGCTCACCAACGCCAGAACAGTCCGCAAAGTCACCGCGACGATGGCGCTGCCCCAGATTGCGCGGCCTGACGACATTGCCAACGCGGT
>PDVJ01000918.1_pt1 | contig 10029 bp, 6 predicted proteins | sample 1369811 | NCBI WGS metagenome assembly PDVJ01 (sample SAMN07795376, study PRJNA414565) | Alkali sediment metagenome, whole genome shotgun sequencing project. | reverse complement strand
TGACGGAAGCGAACGTTATTGTATCCGGCGGACGGGGGATGAAAGGCCCGGAAAACTATGTACTCCTGGAAGAGCTGGCGGATGTACTGGGAGCGACGGTCGGGGCGTCAAGAGCAGCGGTGGACGCGGGCTGGAGACCCCAGAAAGACCAGGTGGGACAGACCGGCAAGGTCGTTTCCCCCAACCTCTATGTTGCATGCGGCATATCGGGTGCGATTCAGCATCTGGCCGGCATGGGCTCTTCTAAATATATTGTGGCAATTAATAAGGATCCGGATGCCCCGATCTTCGCGAGGGCTGATTACGGCATCGTGGATGATCTCTTCAAAGTAGTCCCGGAACTTACCAAAGAAGTCAAGAAACTGCTCGCGTAATGAAAGTGGGGGCGGTATTCACGCCCCCTTTTTTTTGAGAATAAAGGTGCGTTATGGAATCATCAAAGTTTTACGTCGGCCATGAAGGACGGGAGGTCTTCTGGAATGCTGAATCTTATGAAGGACTCCTTTTTGCCTTCACGGCGGTTGCCCTTGCCATATTCGGATACGGACTTTACCGCAGATGGCAGATGTGGACTGCCCTGGGCAAACCGGAAGCCAGGAATGAAAATATGGGAGAGCGCATTAAATTGTTCTTTGTAAACGGCTTTCTGCAGATTAAAACATTCAAGGACATCTATCCCGGAATCATGCACGGGTTGATTTTTTTCGGATTTTTTGTCCTCATATTCGGAGCGGCCTTCGATGCCACGGAATTCCATATTGCCGAGCCCCTCGGTGTTCCTTTTCTGACAGGAAAATTCTACCTGATTTTTTCTTTTCTCATGGAGCTGTTCGGGTTATTTGTGCTTCTCGGGGTACTCATGGCCGCGGAGAGGAGATATGTGAGCAAGCCCGACCGCCTCGGGTACAAAGGAACATCCGACAACACGCCTGACGACGCAATTGTGCTTCTTCTGCTGGGGAGCATCATTGTAACAGGATTTGTTATTGAAGCATTGAGGATCCACGTGACAAATCCTCCCTGGGAGGTCTGGTCCTTCATCGGTTATACCATGTCCAAAGCATTTGCCGGCATGGACAATGATACGGCAAAAATCCTCCATAAGATAATGTGGTGGACTCACACCTTTATCTCCCTCGGTTTCATTGCCTACATCCCGTATTCGAGGCTGCTTCATATCATCACTGTACCCGCCAATCATTACAAGGCATCCCTGAAACCTGCAGGCTCCCTTGAACCGATCCGTGACTTTGAGACGGCGGAATCCTTCGGGGCCGGTCAGCTCGAGGATTTCACCTGGAAGCAGATATTCGACTCCGATGCGTGCACGCGCTGCGGAAGGTGCCAGGACGGCTGCCCCGCATATCTGTCCGGAAAGCAGTTGTCACCGAAAAAGCTGGTGCAGGACATAAAGACCTACTGGCTGGAGCGGGCGCCTCTGGCGGTTGCGGCAAAGAAAACCGCCGCGAAAGCAGGTGAAGGCGCTGCGTTGGAAGTTCCGGCTCCGGGAAAAGCGATGGTGGGAGAGGTGATCAACCTCCATGAATTATGGGATTGTACAAACTGCATGTACTGCATGGAGCATTGTTCCTCCTCCATCGAGCACATTCCCAAGATCGTGAACATGAGGCAATACAAAGTCTTGACGGAAGCCGATTTTGCCCCCGAATTACAATTGACGTTCCGGAACATGGAAAATAACTCAAATCCCTGGGGTGTCGGTTCCCATATGCGTGCCGACTGGGCCAAGGATCTGGGAGTGAAGACCCTCGCGGAAGATTCCAATGTGGAATACCTCTTCTATGTCGGATGCGCCGGATCGTTTGATGACCGAGGCAAGAAGGTATCCGCTGCGTTCGCGAAGATACTCCAGACAGCCGGTGTCAGCTTTGGTATTCTCGGTACCGAAGAGGGCTGTTGCGGCGATTCGGCCATGAGGGGCGGGAACGAATATCTCTCCCAGACCCTTATGCAGACCAATATCGAAATCATGAACGGCTACGGTGTGAAAAAGATAATCTGTACATGTCCCCACGGGTACAATACCCTGAAAAAGGATTACCCTCACTTCGGCGGAAACTACGAGGTCTATCACCATACGGAAATAATTGCGCAGCTGCTCGCCGCCGGCAAGATCAAACTTAAAAAGCCCGTTGATGGCCTCTTCACCTATCATGACTCATGCTTTCTCGGCAGATACAATACCATTTATGATCAGCCCCGCACCATTCTCGCCGCTGTTCCCGGCATGAAACTCGCGGAAATGGACCGCACACTGGATAAGAGCTTCTGCTGCGGCGCCGGTGGAGGGAGGATGTGGATGGAAGAACATGATGGCGAAAGAATCAACAACATGAGAACGGATCAGGCCATTGCCACACGCGCTGACACTATTGCCGTAGCCTGCCCGTTCTGCTTGACCATGATGACTGACGGCCTCAAGGCCAGAGGTGTGGAAGAAAAAATTGCATCCATAGACATTGCCGAGGTTGTCTGGAAAGCCACGGGTCTGGAAGAGGAAAAACCACCCGTAGACGTGTGCGCAGCACCCACGGGATAAAAACTGAATGCAAAAGTATTGCTCTTATAAAAGCCCCTCTCTATAAAAGTGTGGGGCTTTTTTTTGTAGCAATTTCAACAAATTTGTTTTAGATTAATGCCGACATTGAAACTATCCTCCCACAAGAGGCGGTGTCGTAATAGTGAACAATGTCATTCCGGTGAACTGAAGCCCTAATCAACGCGAAGGGGACTGTGAGGAATCTTAAAGATCCCTCCCTCCAGTCGGGACAAGGATTTCTCCCTTTTCTAAAGCATATAACCCCAAGAGAAAGGAAGGTGCACAAAAATGGCCGGAGAGATGAAGTATTCAGACAAACCATGGCTCAAGTCTTATGAAAAAGGGGTGCCGGAAACAATCCAGTACGAAGAGATATGTATGCCCGACATCCTCGACAGAGCGGCAAAGAAGTTTCCCGGGAACACGGCGCTCGTCTTTCAGGGTTATCAATTAAATTATACGCAGTTCAAGGACATGGTGGATCGTTTTGCCACCTGCCTGACCGATTTTGGCATCAAGCAGGGAGATGCTGTGGCAATCCACCTGCCGAATCTCATCCCCTGCGTTGTCGCCTATTTCGCCATATTAAAGGTCGGGGCGATTACGGTAATGAACAATCCCCTCTACACCGATCGTGAGCTTGAACATCAGTTCAATGATTCCGGTTCAAAGGTTCTCATTACCCTCGACCTTCTGGCGAACCGGATGATTGACCTGCGGCCCAAAACAAAAATCAAACAGATCGTCTATACTTCTATCGGAGACTATCTGCCATTTCCGAAAAATCTGCTTTTCCCGCTGGTTGGCAAGAAAAAGAAGCTCGCCGCTGATGTCAAACCGGGACCGGATGTTTATCGGTGGAAGGATTGCATCGCCAAATATTCGCCAAAGCCTCCTGCCGTTAAAATCGCCTTCGAAGATGTGGCCATGTATCAGTACACGGGAGGGACGACGGGGGTTTCCAAGGGGGTCATGCTCACCCATGCCAACCTGAGCAAGCAGGTTCAACAGATCGCCGCCTGGGTGCCCATATTGAAGCGTGGCGAGGAAATCATGCTGGGGGCGCTTCCCTATTTTCACGTCTTCGGTTTGTCTATATCCATGAATTTTGCTGTGCATATGGGATGGTCCCAGGTTCTTGTTCCCAGACCGCAGCCACAGCCCCTGCTGGAAGCCATCGGGAAGTTCAGGCCTACCTTCGCACCCCTTGTACCGACCATGTACATCGGGATGCTCAATCACCCTGATTTGAAAAAAACAGACATGAGCTGCATCAAAGGCGCCTTCTCCGGGAGCGCTCCCCTCCCCGTGGAAGTAATCCATGATTTTGAGAAAATGACGGGGGCCATTATTATCGAAGGATTTGGATTGACCGAAACCACCCCGGCGACCCATGTCAACCCCTTCGGTGGGGTGCGGAAGGTCGGCAGCATCGGTGTCCCGATTTCCGATACCCTGGCACGCATCGTCAGTCTGGAGGACGGCATTACCGATGTGCCCGTTGGCGAGCGGGGTGAACTGATCGTCAGTGGTCCTCAGATCATGAAGGGCTATAAAGATATGCCGGACGAAACGGTGAACGTTCTCAAAGACGGTTGGTTATATACCGGAGACATTGCCACGATGGATCAGGACGGGTATTTTTACATTGTGGACAGGAAGAAGGACATGATCATTTCCGGCGGCTTCAATGTCTACCCAAGAGATATCGATGAGGTATTTTACCAGCACCCCAAGGTGCAGGAGGCCTGTTCCATAGGAATCCCCGACCCCAAACGGGGGGAAAATATCAAGGTGTACGTGGTTCTCAAGGAAGGTGAAACAGCAACCCAGGAAGAACTCATTACATACTGCAAAACAAAACTCGCCACATACAAGCTCCCCACGGAAATCGAGTTCCGCAAGGAACTGCCGAAAACGAACGTAGGCAAGATTCTGCGGAAACAGCTCAGAGCGGAAGAAATGGAAAGGCGGAAAAAGTGACTACTCCTTTGAAATACAGTAGTCTAGTCATTTCGAGGAGCACCAGCGACGAGAAATCCTTGTTCTGACCAGAGGGAGAAACTTAAAAGGTTTCTCCCTGAGTTTACCATGAGTAAAAAAGAAGGGGCCATAATGACCCCTTCTTTTTTATGCCCCGAATTTTTCCAGCCTTCGGGCATGTGCCAACGCGAGTCCCATGAGATGAACCGTCGGCATTCTCCCCAGCCCGCCTGTGATGCAGTCCCTTTCGCCGAATTTTTCCACCCGGTCCGGCCTGCACGTTGATGAATAGAGGAGGACCGGCAAGGGGTGCCAGCTATGGGAGGCGAGGGCTGCCGGCGTAGAATGATCACCGGTCACCACTAACACATCAGGTTTCAAATCCATCACCAGGGGGATCAGGGAATCCACCTCCTCAATCACCTTCACTTTGGCATCGAAATTTCCATCTTCACCCCGCGAGTCCGTCGGTTTCACATGGACGAAAAAGAAATCATATTTTCCATAATTATCGCGGAGGGCCGTTATTTCCTCTTTGATGGTTCCTGGCTGAGGACCAATCACCATACCCAGAAGCCGGGCAATCCCGCGATACATGGGGTAACTGGCAATGGCCAGGGCATTGAGGCCAAACCGTTCGCTGATATAAGGATAACGCCGGTAGCGGGAATATCCTCGCATCAGCATCATATTCGCTTTATTCTCATCAGAAAGAACTACCCTGGCTTTATCAACCAGCTTCCGCAAAATAAGGGCCGTTCCTTCCGCTCCCGCCACAAGGGCATCTGGTGGAAAAGGCGCAAGGCCTGTTTTCTGAGGGTCCGTTTCCTGGATTTCATCTCTCAGATTTTCTCCCCGGAGGGCGAGAAGAGCGCGGTGCTCCCGGACAGGTTCAAAGATAATTTCTACATCGGATAATTTCCGGATATTTTTCTGGAGCTTCCCGCAGATCCGCGTATTCGTCTCGTTGTCAATCCGACCCGCCCGCCGGTCGATAACAATGCCGCTCTTGTCTATTGTCGCGAAATTGAGACGGATCAGGAGATCCCGCTCGGTCATGGGGAAATCAATACCCGCCGCCTCCAGGATTCCCCTGCCGATATTGTTCTTGATCGGATCATAGCCAAAAAGGGCAAAGTGTGCGGGGCCGCTCCCCGGTGTGATTCCGTATCCAATCGGATCAAGAAGACCGCAAATCGATTTCTTCGCCAAGGCATCGAGATTCGGCGTATTGGCAGCTTCCAGCTCCGTGTGCACCCGACTCCCCATAGGCAGACCGCCAAGACCGTCCATAATGAGGAAAATTATTTTTGTGTCATTAGGTATCACCAGGCTGTCAATGAATTCCGGATCCATATGGCACCTCATAATAATTTTAGAAATTGAGTTCATAGAGCGCGAATCAAAGATTTTTTCGGGCACCATGCCATCGTAGCGAAGCGACCGCAACGGCAAATGTCTGAGCGCGCAGCGCGAGTTGTTGCCGCTTGCAGCGGAGTGAGATGTTGCATGGTCGAAAAAAGATTTTGAGCGCTTATGAATCCAATTTCGTTATTTCTCACACCCTTTCCAGCACGATGGTCATTCCCTGTCCGCCACCGATGCAGAGCGTTGCTATTCCGAGATTCAGGTTTTTCTTTTTCATCTGCATAGCCAGGGTATATGTGATTCTGGCACCTGTACAACCGATAGGATGGCCGAGAGAAATTCCCCCGCCGTTGAGATTACACTTGTCTAAATCAACCTTCAGTTCCCTCATGCTTGCTATTGCCTGAACCGCGAAGGCCTCATTAAGTTCAACCAGATCGATGTCTTTCATGGTGATACCCAGTTTTTTGAAAACCTTCCGCGTCGCGGGTATGGGTCCCAGTCCCATGTAAGCGGGGTCTACACCTCCAGAGGCGAATCCTTTGATCTTCGCCAAAGGATTTAAGCCAAGTTCTTTGGCCTTTTCCGCGCTCATGACAACCACAGCCGCCGCGCCGTCGTTGATGCCGGAGGAATTGCCCGCTGTCACCGTCCCTCCATCCTTCTTGAACGCCGGGGACAGTTTCGCCATTTTTTCCATCGACGTATCCATGGGACGTTCATCAACTTTAAATTGAGTGGGCTCACCCTTCTTTTGAGGAATAACAACCGGTACAATTTCTTCGGCAAACGTTCCGTTTGCTATAGCAGCCCTTGCCCTCTGATGACTCAAGAGAGCAAGCTCGTCCTGTTCCTTTCTGGTAATCCCGTATTTTGCGGCAATATTCTCCGCGGTGAAACCCATGTGATAGCCGTTAAATATTTCATAAAGGCCGTCATATACCATGACGTCCGTGATCTTCCCGAACGGCATACTCATGCGATATCCCCAGCGGGCATCGGTAAGCGCGTACGGGGCATTGCTCATGTTTTCCATCCCCCCGGCAACAATGGCATCGGCATCACCGGCAGCGATAATCTGCGACGCCAGGGTTATAGCCTTCATGCCCGAAGCACACACCTTGTTGACCGTTATCGCGTTGGATTCCTCAGGCAAGCCTGCATAGATACCCGCCTGCCGTGCAGAATTTTGTCCAAGGGCGGCCTGGAGAACATTCCCCATGATACATTCATCAAAATAGACCGGTTTCAATCCACTTTCATAATCATAATATTTCTTATTGATGTCCGTCATGTCAAATTCACCAAACACATCAGGACGGCTGGATTTCACAAAATCACTAATTGCCGGTCTGAGACCCGCTCTCTTGATGGCCTCCTTGATGACCAGTGCACCCAGATCGACTGTCTTCACACCATTCAGCGAACCTCCGAAACTTCCTACAGCAGTTCTCGCCCCGCTCACAATCACAACTTCTTTCATTCTAAACCCTCCTTACATTAAAAAATTTATTTTCGTATATTCTCAAGAATGAAACACCTGTAAAGGCAGATCATTCTGCATATATCGCTATTGCACACTGTCCTTGTCAATCGATTCCACAAATTCTATCTCGCGAGGAACCTTATAGGATGATAAATACGTTCTGCAATGTCGTGTAATCTCCCTTTCCTCTGCCGGCACATCCGGATTCCTGACAATCAGTGCCTTTACTATTTCCCCCCTCAGCAGATTTGGCACGCCGACAACCATGGAGGCTTTCACGGCGGGATGAAGTTCCAGAATGGCTTCAACCTCCCGTGGATATACATTGAAGCCGCTGGTGATAATCATCCGTTTTTTTCTGCCCGTGAGGAATATGTATCCATCCTCATCGATCCTGGCCAGGTCGCTCGTATGCAGCCAGCCGTTCCTGATGACACGGGCCGTTGCTTCCTCATCCTTATAGTAGCCCTTCATCACGTTCTCACCCCTTATGAGGAGCTCTCCGATCCCGTTTGTCCGTACCTCGTTATCCTGATCATCAACCACCTTCGCTTCCACGCCGGGAATGACCGTTCCGATTGATCCCGGTTTATGCACCAGATCCCGCCTGCCTACAGAACATACGGGGGATGCCTCGGTGAGACCATATCCCTCCCTCAATATTACCTTAAACTGGTTCTCGAACACCGGGATAAATTCCGGCGGCATGGTTGAGCCTCCGGTAATGCAGAAATCCAGTGAACGCACATCATATTTACCCGCATCTTCATGCAGGATCATTCCCAGAAACAGCCGCGGCACCGCGGCGATATAACTTACTCTTTCTTTCTCAATGGTACTGAAAATGGCATCCATGGTAATCCGATCCTGTAACACCACACTTGCGCCGATTCGGATGGGTGACACCATATTCGCCACGGCACCAAAGGCATGAAAAAGAGGAATAACCGCAATTCCCCTGTCCTTCTCCGTGACATTACATACAGTTCTGAGAAGGTTCGACTGAGAGAGAAGATTGCCATTGGTGAGTACTGCGCCGAGTGGTTTACCCGTGAGGCCGGCAGTATAGATCATTACGGCGGGGTCGTCATCAGCCACCTCGGGCATTTCGAGGGTAGAAGACCCTCGTTCAATAATATCAAGAAAGGGCGAACGCGCCTCAGGGCCGCTGGTAGTGATGAGAGTGCGGCAAAGAGGAATGTCATTTCTGATTTCCTCATACCTTCTTGCCAATTGTGTCTCCGTAATCAAGCACTTTGCGTCGCTGTTGCCAAGGAGATGGCGAAGCTCGTAGGATGTGGATAAAATATTTAACGTAACGGCTACGGCACCCAATTTCTGGACGGCAAAATAGGAAATGACGAATTCCGGGCAGTTTGGGAGCATAAGCGCAACTTTATCCCCTTTTTGTATGCCCGTATTTCTTAATTCATTTCCCAAGGCATTCACAGCCCTGTTCAAGGCCTCATAGGTCAAGTACTTCCCATCATATACTAAAGCAGCATTGTCTGCGTATCGATGGCAGCTCTCTACAAACATCGTCCCTAAATTCATAACAAGAGATCCCCTTGAGATTTTTTGACGTTTTAGCACATAACGTGAGATTATATCAAGTAGAACACAAAAATTTATAACGATTTTCCCTTGCCTGGAAACTTTTTTTCACTTATACTTCAGAATCAAGCTATTCGCCTCAAGGCTGGACATTCTGACATTTATCATAACGATTTAAAATCCGCACAGACAGGGGGAAACTATGAAGAGAATCATCGTGTGTACTTTTCTGGTATGGATGTTGAGCGTATCCTGCGCCTCAGCTGAATTGAAGGTGGGAGACAAGGCTACAAACTTTATATTGAAGGACTCCCTTGGCAAGGAATATACACTGATTTCACCGGAATTTCAGGGACGTGTTGTCTACATAAACTACGCGGACATTGGCTCCAAAGATATGAATAAGCATGTCGATGATACTCTCAAAAAAGACCCCGGGATCGATCGGAAAAATAATTATGTCGGCATGGGGATTGCCAACATGAAGGCAAGCATAGTGCCTGATTTTATTATTGCCAGAGTCATAAAAAGCAAACAGGAAGAAACGGGCGCTACAATTCTCCTGGACGACAACTACATCATGCTGACTAGATGGGGACTGGAAAACAAAGTATCCAACGTGATCGTCCTGGATAAGAAAAGAATCTGCCGTTATATATATAAGGGTAAACTGCCCGATGAAGAAGTTGAGAAATTAATCAATATCGTGAAAGAGTATCAGGTTAAATAAGTGTAGGACAGGCGTCTCGCCTGTCATCATTAATAATAACTTTTGTGAAATTTTCTCATCTTTCAGCAAAGAATTATGACCATGGCCGTTATTATTGACGGAAAAAAAATAGCGCAGGATATACGGCAGGAGGTGAAGGAAGAGGCAACCCGCCTCAGGGTAAAAACAGGAATAGTAACGGGGCTCGGCGTTATCCTCGTCGGAGACGATCCGGCATCAAAGATTTATTTGAGACATAAAGAAAATGCATGCAAAGATGCCGGATTCCTTTCCCGGGAATTCAGGTTCCCCCACGATTCTTCTGAGAATGAGGTGCTCGCCACAATTCAGGAATTGAATCACGATGCA
>PDVJ01000917.1_pt1 | contig 10031 bp, 12 predicted proteins | sample 1369811 | NCBI WGS metagenome assembly PDVJ01 (sample SAMN07795376, study PRJNA414565) | Alkali sediment metagenome, whole genome shotgun sequencing project. | reverse complement strand
CCTCACACTCGTGTTCCTCATCGTGTTCGTGTTCCTCATGCTTGTGTCCCCGGCGAGGCGCCACACACACACGCAGGTACTTAGGTTTAGGTTTGCCTGTCATCCCTGCCCCGCCACCGCCTTCAGGTGCGCCCGTTTCAGTTTTCAGCGCGTTCAGCAGGCGATAAGCTTCGTCAACGCTTATCTTCTTATTGGCCAGCATCTCCAGTATCTTCTTCTGGTTCTCAGACATCTTGGTTTCCTCCTTCCGTTTTCTAAATGATCGAAACATACACGTGTTCCTTACTGTTGCATACATCAACGCGAAGACCGGGCATTGAACAAAGGACGTCGAAAGCAGCTCTAATGCCACGCACCGAACAGAGTATGCCCAGGGATGTTCTAGCAGCGGGAGACAGCCGCCTTCCGCGCCCCCTCTTCCGAACGATGATGACAGCAATCAATATCACAGGCGAGAGGATAATCAGAAGCAAAATTGCCAGTGGCACCAGCAAGAATAGTGGCAGCCACAGACAGAACTTCCTTTCCTCTCCTCGAATTTGCACTCGCATCAGCACAGGTGGTCGCTTCATTCCGTCAGTCTCCTTATCGCTTCGTCCGTGCAGATTCCACTCCTCTCGAGTCTCTCAGTCACTGCCCCCTCCGGGTTGAACTTGACAGTCTCGACAATATGTCTCCCTGTCCGCCCTACGGCAGAGTTATATACCCGTTGATCGTCAGCATATACTTCACTTCGGGCAGTGCGCGCTGGGCGAGGCACCAGGAGAACGGCCATGGCGAATAACGGCGTCCGTTTTCTCCATGTGCTCGATCGCAGATGTTCATTTTTTTGCTCCCGAGAACCGGCTGTGTTCTGACTTCCTTTCCAAGCATTTTACTTCCCTCCTTTTATTTTCCTGATGACTAAAACGCATATCCCTTCGTTATCATTGCATACATCAATCCGCCATCGCTTCATCCCGTCAGTTTCCTTATCGCTTCTTCCGTGGATATATCACCTCTCTCCAGTTCGTCAACCACTGCTGCCCTCAGGTCGATCTTGACGGTCTCCACAAACTGAAGCTGTCCGGCGATGCGGTTAAGCCTGTTCTTGACTGTGGGGTAGCTTATGCCGAACATCTGCTCCATCTCCTTGATCGAACCGTGACAGCGCATGAATGCCATCACGAAGACCTGGTCCTCCGCCGACAGACTGGCTAGAGGCGGCAGCCCAAAGCTGCCTTCGATAGCAATACCGCTATCGCTCAGGCGCACACGTTCAATAGTTATGGGCTTGCCCTGAGTCATTCTTGTTAGCTCATTCCATTCTGTAGTCATCTCATCTCCATTATCGAAATCAATATCATGCTTAATTATTTTGATTAATTATAAAAGTCCTTATTAATTTTGTCAAGTCCCTGCGCCGATATTTTTAAGAAATTTCATTAACAATGGAAAAATTGGAGCCTCGTGCTTATGTTTGGGCATCAGGCATAGTCCAAAAAGGGCGCTCGGGTAACAAGAGCCTGTGTTATCAATCAATTGGATCCAGAACTACGATATACACGTAACTCTCGGCTGCACGTGCTGCTACCTAGGAATATTATTGTCTTAATCCTTACAGGGGCATTGAACAACATAACGCTTTGCTTGGACAACGATAAACCCAGGAGAGCCTGCCAAGTAGGGCAATATACCTAAGTTCTTGCTGAGAAAATTTCTCTCGCTTTTACCGGGGGCTTGACAACCCATCACCTTAATTGATACACTCGTTCTATAGAACATTTGTTAAATATAAATTTTAACAGGAGGCTATAATGAAGAAGCCTGAGGTTAGAGAGAGGATCCTTGAATTCATACGGCATTCTTTCGATGACAGGGGTTATGCGCCCACTGTTAGAGACATTCTCAAGGGGTGCAATCTTAGTTCCACATCTGTGGTCCAGCATCACCTGAATACTCTAGAAAGAGAAGGTCGTATTCGTCGCGACCCTCAGGTGGTTAGAAGCATCCAGTTAATGAAAAAGGATGTGGTCGAAGTACCACTTCTGGGGGCAATTGCCGCAGGAAAGCCGATCCCCGTGCCAGGTTCAGATACCTGGACTACTCCGCCCGAGGAGACTCTTAAGCTAACTGCAGATATGATAGGCAATAAGAGCAATATCTACGCCCTTAAGATAAAGGGGACTTCCATGGTTGATGCTCTTATCGATGACGGAGACATCGTGGTCATGGAAGCTGTGCCCACCGCTGAAAATGGGCAGATGGTAGCTGTTTGGCTCAAAGATGAACAAGAGGTAACTCTAAAAAAGATTTACCGAGAACCAGGGCGCATTCGACTTCAGCCAGCAAATAAGCAGATGAAGCCCATCTACGTAAAGCCCCAGAATATCGAGGTGCAGGGAAAGGTGGTGGCTGTACTCAGAAAGCTCAGCCGCTAATCATTTAATCTCCGAGGAGCGGGAGTAATGAGGATTGGGTGTATTTTCTTTCCCAACTTTGCTGTTCAGGTCGAAGTAAGGGACAACAATGTCCTGTCAGGCAAGCCAATTATCATCGGTGGCTTCCCCTACCAGCTAAAGACTGTTCATGATGCCTCAGAAGAGGCAATGAGGCAAGGTGTCAAAAGAGGCATGCCTTTACGCCAGGCTCACGCTTTATGTCCTCAAGCAACATTTTTGCCTCTGGCTGAGGATAAATACAATGATGCTTTCATCCATGTTCTAAACTTCCTTGCCCAATACACCCCGGTAGTAGCAGTGGGAGCCGAAACCTGTGCCCTCCTGGACGCTACTTTGGAACAGGACGAATTCAGTTTCATAAAACAGACCATGGAAATTCTAGAGGAGAAGACCGGCCTTCATACATCCGCTGGCATTGCCTCAAATACATTTGTGGCCCGGGTAGCCAGTCAAGTCAGCAAACCCGGCGAGTGCCTTGTAGTCCCAGATGGCGAAGAAAGGGGATTCCTACAAAATTCACCTATAGATTTGCTGCCAGCCTCGCCTGAATCGCTGAGAAGGCTAAAACTCTTTGGCATCTACGAAATGGAGCAGCTAGCAAAACTGCCGATCGGAGCGGTCAAGCTTCAATTTGGACGAGAAGGTCAAGTCTTATGGGAATTGGCAAATGGCATTGACTCCTCAAAGCTTATGCCCTGGAAGATGCCAGAAGCTCTCACAGGCGAGGTTGTCTTTGAGCCGCCGGCGGAAGTTCTCACTATTATTTTAGATGGAGCCGGTGACCTCTTGAACAGCTTGGCGGGGCAGCTAAAGCAGAGCTGGCAATGCTGTCGCCACTTGACTATCTGCCTTTCTTTCAGCAACGGCGATATGGTCAAACGAACGTTCCATTTCAAAGAAGCAACATGTTCCAAAGAAGCCATGCTACGTCAATTGCAGCATTACCTGGAGAGGGCAAGATTTACGTCTCTTATTGAGAAAATGACACTAACCCTAACCGATTTTTGCTCTGAAGAGGGAAAACAGGCTTCATTTCTCGACGCGCAGGTAAAACATTGGGGGAAACTGATAACGGCAATAAGTCAGCTTCAACAAAGATACGGCAAGGGAGTAGTCAAGCAGGTGCTATACAAAGAGAGACGCCTGCCACCGGAAGATTCCTTTTCCTTCGCTGACTTTGATGTCAAAGAGACATGAGCAAGCTATTTCATGAAGCCATAACGTTGGAGGTCAAGGAAGACATCCACCATAGGCCTATTTCTTTTTTGTATAAGGGTAGAAAGGAAGGTGTTGAAGAAATATGCGAACAATGGCGAGTGTCCCGGGAATGGTGGAAGAGAGCAACTGATAGAGAATATTTCCGGGTCAGGACTATGAGGGGCATTGTCTGTGAAATGTACCGGGATATGCCTACCGGTGCCTGGTATCTGCAACGCATATACGACTAAAGATGTTGACACTCATGCCTTAGTGCATGGACTACAGGCCAAGAAAAAGCAATCATTATGAATAACTACGTTGAGCTTCACTGCCATTCCAATTTTTCTATCCTTGATGGCGCATCCCATCCAGAGGATTTAGTGGCTCGCGCATCAGAAATTGGCATACCTGCTCTAGCCCTGACTGACCATGATGGGCTATACGGAATTATCCCTTTCTATAAAGCTTGTCTTGCCGCCGGGCTCAAGCCTGTTATCGGAGCGGAGATGACGCTAAAAAATGGGAGCCATATTACACTGCTAGCGAAAAACAACAGAGGTTACTCCAACCTGTGCCGGCTGATAACCAGAGCCCAACTAGAGCACAGGAAAGGCAGTCCTGCCATTGATAAGAAAGATCTTGCTAAGTACTCCGGTGATTTAATTTGCCTCTCTGGGTGTCGAAAAGGAGAAATAACCACTTTGATCGCTTCTGGACGAACAGAGAAAGCTCACGAAGCAACCAGAGGGTATATTGATATTTTTAGTCAAGAGAACTTCTACATAGAGCTTCAGAACAATCTACATCCTGAAGATAAAAGGATTTGTCATGCTCTGGTAAAGCTATCTAAAGACCTCAACCTGGGCTACGTTCCCACCAACAATGTCCATTACGCTACAAAAGAAGGCTACAGGCTTCACGATGTCCTTACCTGCCTCAGAACTCGAACGACCTTAGATAAATGCGACACATTAAGACTGAACTCTGAGTTTCACCTTAAATCCTTCAAGGAAATGGCAGAGCTTTTCCAGGACTACCCTGAAGCAATTTCTAATACCATTACCATAGCCGAGAAATGTAGCGCCAATCTAGATTTTTCACAGTACCGCTTTCCAGATTTCCCTCTGCCCGCAGGCGAGACTGCTGCCAGCTATCTAGCTAAGCTATGCTGGCAGAAAATTCACAAAAGATACGCAAACATAAACCCCGAGATAGAAGCCAAGGTCGCCTATGAGCTCAAGCTGATAGAGAAACTGGGCTTGTCAGGATATTTCCTCGTTGTCTGGGACATCATGGATTATGCCGAAAGAAACGGCATTCCTGCCCAGGGAAGGGGCTCGGCAGCCAACTCGATTGTGGCTTATATTTTCTGGGCAGGTTCCTGAACGAGGAAATGTCATCCGTTCCCGATATCGACATAGATGTCTCCACAGCCCACAGAGAAAAACTCATCCAATACGTCTATGAGAAGTATGAGCGAGAGCATGTTGCTATGGTCTGCACTTATGTTACCTTCCGGGCAAGGAATGCTATAAGAGAGGTAGGCAAGACATTGGGAATGCCGCCCGAGCTCATTGATAGGATGGCAAAATCCGTTTCAATATATGATGCTAAGGGCATAGAACAAGACCTGGCAGGTCTCAAGGAGTTCGAAAGCTACTTCAGTTCCGCTCCCTGGCAACAATTTGTCTCTCTTTGTCGAGAAATTGCCGATTTTCCCAGACATTTATCTATTCATAATGGAGGTATGATTATCTCATCTCGTACTCTGAGTGAGATAGTGCCCCTGGAGAAAGCTACTATGCCAGGGAGGATAGTATGTCAATGGGATAAAGATGACATTGCCGATTCTGGACTGATAAAGGTAGACCTCCTTGGCTTAAGAATGCTATCGCTTATTCATGAGGCTTGCCAGCTGGCGGAGGAAAACCACAAGGCAAAGCTCGATTTGGATAGATTGCCTTTGGATGATAGAGAGGTCTACGACATGATTTGCAGGGGTGGAAAGCCGGGCTCAATTGCAAACCCTGCCGCAAACAAAGCCGCACTCTATTGAAGACTTGACCGTTGAGGTGGCTCTGATAAGACCAGGCCCTCTTCAAGGAGACATGGTCCATCCCTATATTAGAAGAAGGAAACATCTGGAGAAGGTAACTTACCTGCACCCAAAGCTTAAGCCGATACTCGAAGAGACCTTAGGAATAATTCTGTTCCAGGAACAGGTGATTCAGGTTGCTACCGCCATAGCCGATTTCACACCGGGCGAGGCCGATTCCTTGAGGAGGGCAATGACCAGGAAGAAACCAAAAAAGGCGATGGACGAGATGAGGCAGAGATTTATAGAAGGGGCGAAAAGAAACGGAGTAGATAATGACAAGGCAAGCCGCATCTTTCAAGCCCTGGAAGGGTTTGCCGAGTATGGCTTTTGCAAGAGCCATGCCGCCGGTTTCGCCCTTTTATGCTACCAGTCTGCCTGGTTAAAGAGATATTATCCGGTCGAGTTTTATTGCGCTTTGCTCAATAATCAGCCTATGGGATTCTATTCGCCAGAGGTGATTGTGCGGGATGCTAAAAGACACGGCATAGAAGTCCTGCCCGCAGATATCAACAAAAGCAGCGACAGGTGCACTATCGAAGGCGGCAAGACCTGTCCTGAGCGAAGCCGAAGGATCAGACTTGGTTTCAGGTACATAAAGGAAATCGGCGAGAGAGCCATGAGCCAGATAATGGCCGACAGGCAGAGCGCTCCTTATGTTTCTTTCGACGATTTTTATTTCAGGGCTGGACTGGCAAGAAAGCCCGTAGAAAACCTTATCCTCGCTGGTGCCTTTGATTCCTTTGGCTACCAGAAAAGACAGCTATTATGGCGACTTGGTCATTTAGAAAAGAAAAGCCCAAGAGAACTGCCTCTAGAATTTGGTGATACTAAGGTTTCCCTGCCTGACTTTACCGAACTTGAGGAGATGAAAGCTGATTACGAAGTACAGGGATTATCTACAAAATATCACCCGATGCATGCTCTGAGAAAGGACATATCCAGGGATGGTTTGTTCAAAAGCTCCCAGGTTGCCCGCCTTCCCTCAAATGCTCGAGTACGCATAGCTGGCTACGTTATTACCAGGCAAAGGCCTCCCACTGCTAAAGGTTTTGCCTTTATGACGCTAGAGGACGAGGACGGTATGCTAAATGTAATAATCAAACCGGACGTATACTACAGGTACCGACAAATTTTCAAGCTCGAGCCATTGATCCTGGTTCAAGGTACAATCCAGCGACAACATGATACCGTGAACATTATCGCTGACACGCTAGTACCACCTTGTGATGAATGGGAAAAATAGACATCTTCGACATGAACCGCACGCGAGCTACCTTGATCAGTGCCGGCAGGCTTTCTGTTGCTTCAAGCTCGCACCCTTAGTAAAATGAAAACCTCGAGGAGTGAAATGGCAAAAATCCGAGTAGGCACCTGTTCATGGACTGATCCGACACTGCTGAGTTCCGGGCGCTTCTATCCTGATTTTGCGCATTCGGCCGAAGCCCGCCTTCAATACTACGCTAGCCAGTTCAATATAGTCGAAGTGGATAGCAGCTACTATGCATTGCCCAACGAGAGAAATAGCTATCTGTGGGCAGAGCGGACGCCTGACGACTTCGTGTTCGATTTCAAGGCTTTCAGAATATTCACCCAGCATCCGACACCCATCAGTTCCCTACCCAAGAACATAAGGAACGAACTAACTACCGAATTACAGGAAAAAAAGAATCTGTATTATCGTGACCTGCCCGCTGAGTTAGTTGATGAACTGTGGCAAAGATTCGAGACCGCGCTACTGCCACTGGACACAGTCGGCAAGCTCGGTGTTGTGCTCTTCCAGTTTCCGCCCTGGTTTTATCCTGGCTCGCAGCAACTCGACTACATTGAGATGTGCAAGGCAAAACTGCGACAGTTTCGGCTTGCCGCAGAGTTCAGAAACAACGTGTGGCTGAGTGAAAAGAATCGCGCCGCGACCTTCGATTTTCTCAGGCGCAACGACCTGCCATTTGTGTGTGTCGACGAGCCGCAGGGTTTCAAATCGAGTGTCCCTCCTGTTGCCGAAGTAACATCCGACCTCGGGCTGATCCGCTTCCACGGCAGGAACAGCGAGACATGGGAAAAGAAAGGCATCGGCCCGGCTGAACGCTTCAATTATCTTTACACCGAAGCGGAGCTCCAACCCTGGGCCAGTAAGATCGCCCAAATCTCTCAACAAACCAGCGAGATGCATGTCTTGTTCAACAACTGCTACCAGGACAAAGCTGTGGTAAATGCCAGGCAAATGTGTTTCATGCTGGGCTCTCATGGCCGCCCGCAGATGGCCGAAGAGTAGCACGCACAGAGTAAGTCAGCACCTCAGTCTTACAACTGTACACCGGCCTATTTGTTACCTATGACGTGACAATCCGTCAAGATATGGTGATTCCAGGCTTGTATCCAAAATGGCTCTAGGCAGTATGCGGTGAGTAATTTGCCCCAATGTCAGTACCGTGGGAAGACTATGACGGCACGGTGGAACTGGATTCTTATGGCAGTGGCCGCTGGTCTGATAGGACTGTTGATCTTAACGAAGCAGAGGCCCCAACCTCGAGGCCACCAGAAGGCAAAGCACTCACTCGGCTGGCGGCCAGCTTTATTGTTGAATGACGAGGGCTACTTGGTAAGGCTCTTGTTCCAGGATTGGGGGCTCTACTAACCTATGCGAAATACCTTGGTCTCGCACCTCGGGCATACACCTTGAGTGGCAGGACGCTTGTTTTTCATTCTGATAGCCCTTGGATTCTTGATCTCAACCTTCTTTCTGCATTTCACGCAATATGCCTGCATGTGAACCTCCTTGCGCTTAGCATTTGTTTCTCAGAATAACTCAAGATAATGACTAGTCAATAGCTTTTGTAAACAGAATCTTGGAAGGTGAGTCAACAATACTGGTTTATGGTCAACAACTTAATCAAGAAACTCTACCGTGCCCGGCGCGCAACAAAGACTGACCATCGGAATGGGAACCGTTATCTTCATTGCTCGGACTCCAGTAGCAAGCATCGAAATAGTTGCTGCAACCGTAGTCTGTTCCAATTTGTTGTATAATCAAAGCATGCTAGTGGGGAACGTACAGAAGGAAACACCACTTGGCATGACCGAATCGTGAGAATACTCATTGCCACTGATACGTACTATCCAGACGTCAACGGGGCGGCTTATTTCACATATCGGCTCGCTACCACCCTCGCGAAAGGAAGCCACAAGGTCTTTGTCATGTGCCCGTCCCGATCGTCCAAAGACATGGTGTCAAATGATAAGGGAGTTACGATATACGGAATTCGCTCCATCCCCATTCTGCTATACCGAAACTTCAGAATTTCACCGCTCTTTGTTTCCAGGACCATTAGGGGAGCGGTTAAGGAAATCTCCCCCGATATCGTTCATATCCAGAATCATTTCTTGATCGGCAAGGAAGCACTGACCGCGGCAAAGAGACTTGACATACCGGTTATAGGCACAAATCACTTCATGCCAGAGAATCTACTACACTATCTTCATCTGCCAAGTATTGCCGAGAGGTGGGCGCAAAAGCTGGCGTGGAGACAATGTGTAAGGGTTTTTGAACAACTTGATTCTGTGACCACGCCCACAAAAACAGCAGCAGCATTGCTGAGAAAGGTCGGCCTTAACAAAGATGTTGTGCCGATCTCGTGTGGGATTGACCTCGAAAGATTCAGCCCAACCAATGACGGGTCGTATCTGAAGCGAAGCTTCGCCATACCGATCAATAAGCCGGTGTTGTTGTATGTGGGTAGATTAGAGAAAGAAAAGAGAATCGACCTGATTTTGCGAGGATTGCCCGATATTCTGCGCGCCATTAATGTCCATTTGGTATTAGCCGGTACAGGCACAGAGAAGCGAAAACTTGAGGTATTGGCAGACAGACTGGGCATACAGAAGGCAGTGACATTTACGGGGTTTGTCCCTGACAAAGACTTGCAGAACATCTATCGCATTGCTGATCTATTTGTGACGGCAGGCATAGCGGAGTTGCAGAGTATTGTAACGATGGAAGCAATGGCATCTGGTTTGCCTGTTGTTGCTGTCAATGCAATGGCCTTGCCCGAATTGGTACACGATGGAGAGAATGGTTACCTTTTTTCGGATGGGGACAGTCAAATGCTTGCTGGAAAAGTCATCGCAATTCTTTCTAATCAGACAATGCGGGCGGAAATGTCAAAAAGAAGTCTGGAAATTATCAAAGACCACGATATCAATAAAGTAATAGAGAAATATGAATCGATCTACGATGAAATCGTTAATCGTTGAACACACTGTATTATGATCGGATCAACACTTCAATTCACGGG
>PDVJ01000665.1_pt2 | contig 10039 bp, 8 predicted proteins | sample 1369811 | NCBI WGS metagenome assembly PDVJ01 (sample SAMN07795376, study PRJNA414565) | Alkali sediment metagenome, whole genome shotgun sequencing project. | reverse complement strand
ACCTTCGTTGCCCTCATCCTCTTGCCAGTCCCGCTCCGGCGGGACTGGCCGTTTCTTCGCTTCCCCTTTTTCTCTTGCCTCCCCTGACGGAATATGGTCCATTTCTAACCTTCATCGATAAGCCTGTAACCTTCCTGCACCTTGCGGAGAAGTTCCAGGGCGAACCGCAGAATATCGAATGACGAATATCGAACGCCGAAGGAGGCAATCGAAGGCAATAAACTTCATCTTTCGAAATTCCTTGATCGAGATTCGATATTCATTCAGTTCATCTGTTCCGGTTCTTTGACCGTGGCACAATGTCTGCTCTGAGAAGGTTGAATATGTTTGGTTTCTTCAAGAAGAAAGAAAAAGAAGAGCAGAAACAAAGCAAGGGCCTCATTGCAAGGCTGAGGGAAGGGCTTACAAAGACAAGGTCCGGATTTGCCGGCCGATTGGATCAGCTCCTTTTCGGAAAAAAAGAAATCGATGAAGATCTGCTGGAAGACCTGGAGGAGGTTCTTTTCACCTCTGATCTGGGCGTCGCTACGACCCGGGAGCTGATTCGCCTTGTCCAGGAAGGGGTGGCGAGAAAAGAGCTGGATCAGCCCAAGAAACTGAGGGCAGCCCTGAAAGAGCACATCCGTGCCTTTCTGGATGTGCCGGAGGGTGCAGAGAGAACACCCAATGCCGGAGAGCCTTATGTGGTCATGATGATCGGGGTCAACGGCGTCGGCAAGACCACGACGATCGGAAAGCTGGGATACCAGCTCAAAGGTCAAGGCAAATCAGTGATGCTTGTGGCTGCCGACACCTTCCGAGCCGCAGCGGTTGAACAGTTGGAGATATGGGCCCAGCGAGCCGGTGCCGAGCTGGTCAAGCAGAGGCAGGGGGCGGACCCCTCTGCCGTTGTTTTCGACGCTCTGTCCTCCGCTCTTTCAAAGCAAATGGATGTGGTCCTTATCGATACTGCAGGCCGCCTCCACACCAAGAGCAATCTCATGGAAGAGCTGGAGAAAATTCATCGTGTGGCCGGTCGAAAGCTCCCCGGAGCGCCACACGATGTGTGGCTTGTTCTGGATGCAACCACAGGGCAGAATGCGATTGCTCAGGCCGAAATGTTTCACAAGGCTATCGGAGTGACCGGCATTGTTTTGACCAAGCTGGACGGGACGGCAAAAGGAGGGATCGTGGTGGGGATCTCCCATCAACTGAAGATTCCCATCCGGTTTATTGGTATCGGTGAGAAGATGGACGATCTTCGTCCCTTTGACGCCTCTGAGTTCGTGGAGGCTATCTTCGGGTAACCCGCGGATCTGGAAAATAGAAAAACAGTGAAGGGGTCCAGTGAAACCCCTTCACTGTTTGAAACGAGACGAACAAAGTCTCAACAGAAAGGCAGGCCGAGCTTATTCCGAAGGAAGACGACGCGGCTTTTGGCCTTCAACGGTTCGCGAGAAGGTCCACACTTCGTAAACTTTCTTCCCGTCCACCTCTTTGGGCATAGCCTCCAACTCCGCTCTTGAACCCGCATAGGGCTCCATCTTCTTGGCGATGGCGTTCCTGAGCACAGGGAAAGTCCCCTTGTCGGTCTGGATGCTGATCGATGCGAACTTTCCGCTGGCATCCGGTTGTGCTGCCTTCACGATCAAGGCGTTCTTGATTTTTTCCGATTTAGGCTTGTCCTTTTTGTCCTGGGCAAAGGCGGGTAACGCGAGAGCCAGAGCAACAACAAAAACCACGAGGCACACAAAGAAATTTCGCTTCATTTTTTAAACCTCCTTCCAATATGTTTTCAAGAGCATAAGGCTAAAACAAGAAAGCCATCATGAGTTTTAACTTTTGCCTGAAAACGGTCAGATCTTCCAAATGTCTCAACCAGACTCCTGCTAAACAATGCAATTCTCATGCCTTTGAGTGAATGGGCAAAAGCATGGGACGAGCGGTTCAAGGAGAGTGCAAAGAGAATCTTTTCTTCTCGGACCCAAAGGGGTGGATTCGGTTTTTTTGGCGAGAGAGTAGAGTGATTCTTGGAAGGTAATATTTTGAAATATTTGCGAAATATGAAACTTCGTTTTATGGGTCTTTTGAAGTAACCCTGCCACAAAATGACAGAGTTCCTTATCTGCTGACCACGGATGATCTTGGATTTGCATCGGGTTCAGTGGAAATTACCAGTGCCACTGTCCTCTCCAAGTTGACACCGCCGTTAAGGCTTGAGACCACCCTCCCAGCCCCCTTCAACCGAGGATAAGTTTTACAGACTTAGCGATCTTGCTACAATACTTTTGTGTTATTTCCTCGGGCTGCAAGATGCAAGGCGGCAATCCATCCTGGTCCGCCTTCTTCCGTCTTCCCCGATCCAGGTATTCAATGGGCTCTCAGGCCTTACCCGGCAATCTGTCTTGGATGATGATCCCTTTTTGTTTGAGCCTCTTTTTGTTGGCGAGTAGTCCCCGGCCTGCTGTCTCGTCCACCACATAAATCAGATGACCGCCTTTTTGCGCATATATCTGTCCGTAAGAAATGGGGACATCAGGGGTTGGATCGTCAAGCAAGGATTCGGTCACAGGCTGTAATTTTCGCTCTCCGGAGGCCAACAGGACCACCCTTTTTGCCTGATAGACCAGTTCGGCGCCCATGGATACGGCGTAACGTGGAGAGTCCTTTTCCGAAGGGAAATGCCCGTCCGCTACTGCGTTGGCCACCGTGTTGTCGTCCAGTTTCACCAGCATGACCTCGCTGCCCTTGAAAGGGATTCCCGACTCATGAAAGGCCACGTGACCCCGACCGCCGACGCCGATAATGTGCAAATCAATACCACCGGCTTTTCTGATTTTCTGAGCATACGCGACAAGGACATCCTTTCGGACCCATGACAGGTACTCGGACGCGGGCCTGGCTTTGATGTGGATGGACTTTCCAGCATCCCTGCCCAGCTCGCGCCAATCCTCAGGGTGTGCCTTGAGTTCGACGATGAGCTTTTTCTGATCGATCAACGAGCCATAGGGTAGGTTGGATTCGATGAACTTGCGCCGGAGGAGACCAAAAAATTCCTGGATCATAAAGTAACAGTAGCTCTCGGGATGCATCACGCGTTGCTGTGTATTTTGCCCGGGCAGACCCACGTATTCATCGAGATTGAAACTGCGGATTCGGCTGCTGTCGAATGCGCCGTCGTTGGCTGCCTTGGCAAGATACTTGTAAAGGCCTGTGGGTGAACTCCCTGTGGCCAGGCCCAGAACATATTCCCTCTTTTTTCGCAACCTCTGGATGATATCCTTTTTGACAAGATCACCCGCCACTTTGCTCATGTGTTCAAAATCCTGTGTCACCATTACACGAATAGGCATCTTTGGCCTCCTGATTCTAGGTGAACGTTTTAGCTTTCGTAACAGTTTAGCTTTTTGAAATGGATGGCTGAGGCCATAGGGGTCTCCGTAAAAACAGAACAACGAAGAAGCCACAGCGCAGTGTCTAGCTTTAGGCCATGGGTGAGGCGGGCGGAGGGCTACCGGGGAACTCGCCATCTAAAACCCTGCATGGAGGTGCCGGTGAAACCCCGCCGCCCGCCTTCGCTGCCTCTTATCTGCAAAGTTTTTCCCGATCACTCTTCGTTTTCTGTTTTTACGGAGACCCCCATGGCCTTTTCCTGTGACAATTTCAAAAAGCTAAACTGTTACTAGCTTCCTTCGGTGAGTTCCGAGATCATCCCAGGGCAGCTTTTACTGCCTCGGCGATTTGCTTACAAAACTTTTCTGTCAGCGCATCGGTTGGTCCCTCAACCATCACCCGGCACGCGTTTTGTGTCCCTGAATAGCGAACCAGCACACGGCCCCGGTCGCCAAGTTCCGCTTCCGCCTGTTTGATCGCAGCGACCACCTGGGGCACAGTAGAAATGTCCGGCTTGCTCTTGACCGGCACATTAATGAGTTTTTGAGGGAAGATTTCCATCATCCCTGCCAGTTCGGAAAGGGGGTTGCCTTTTTGGATCATTGCAGCGATCAACTGTAACGCTGTGATGATGCCATCGCCTGTGGTGTGGTGGTCGAGAAAGATCATGTGGCCCGACTCTTCTCCCCCGATCACAGCGCCCAAACGCTGCATGTCCTCCAAGACATAGCGGTCACCCACTTTCGAGGCATGGTGTTTGAAGCCGTATTTCTTGCAGGCAAAGGTCAATCCCAGGTTGCTCATTACCGTGCTGACAAGCAAGTCATTTTTCAGCCTGCCCTGATCTTTGAGCGCTCTGGCGCAGATGATCAGGATCTGATCACCGGTGATCGTGCGTCCTTTTTCATCGACGGCAATCAGACGGTCTCCGTCGCCATCAAATGCCAAACCGATGGCGGCTCCGGTCTCCACCACGCGTTTTTCCAAATCCTGGGTATGCTGCGAACCACAGTCTTCATTGATGTTGAGGCCGTTCGGATTATTGTGGATGACTTCCACATTGGCTCCCAATTCTGTGAATGTGGCGGGGGCCACCCTATAGGTGGCGCCATTGGCCGCGTCAATGACAATCTTCATGCCTTCCATGGACAGATCGCGCGGAAAGGTGTTCTTCAAAAAAACGATGAATCGCCCAGGGGCATCCTCCATCCTGTGAGCCCGACCCATCTCCTTGGCTGGGGGCACCATCTCGGGCAGTTTACCGCTCAGGATGAGGTTTTCAATAGTCTCTTCCTGCTCGTCGGACAACTTAAAACCATTGCCGGAAAAGATCTTGATGCCGTTGTCCTGGTAAGGGTTGTGGGAGGCGGAAATGACAATGCCCGCGTCAGCCCGCATGCTTTGCGCTATAAAAGCAATTCCTGGAGTAGGCAACACGCGGACCAGATAGGAAATGCCGCCCATTGAGCTGACGCCCGCCTCAAGGGAGCTTTCCAGCATGTAGCCGGAAATGCGGGTGTCCTTGCCGATGACGACTCGGGTTCGGTGTCCGGCCTTTTTGAACAAATTGGCCACCGCCTGTCCAACAGAGAAGGCGATGGCGGCATCCATAGGGTAACGGTTTGCTTCTCCCCTGATACCGTCTGTACCGAATAGCTTGCCCATAGGTTTACCTCCTTGATGAAGACGATCTGTTTAAGAGATCATCTTCTTGAATAATTCCAATGAAGGGAAAAGTGCAGCGACGCGCCGGCAAAACTCAAGGATGATCTTGTCAAGCCACAGCGTCCCCGCTTTCGAAACGGCGGTCGGCAGGCTTTTCACGACCTCCACGTAACTTCCATTGTTGTCTTTCTTGTGATTAAAGAACAGGGTAAGGAAGTGGTCACGATACTCAGCGGCTGCATCGGCAGTTATCTTTCCGGAGAACAGTTCAAAGGCTCGTTCGATGTTCTCATGGAATTCCTGTCTGCCCCCCCCGCTCTGACCCTTGGAACCGGTTTTTTTGAGCGATACAGCTATCTTGTCGGCCATGTCCTTGAGCCGTTTGATGCGTTCTTTTTGGGCCAATGTCAATTTGTCCAATAGGCCGGTGTAAATAAGTTCGCCGAATTCTTGCCCACCAAAAAATGGTTGCCGAACGCAGACATACCATTGCTCCAAGGCCATCAGATTGGCCAGATAAAGGAAATTGTTTTCCACTACACGGGAAAGACTGGGATAGGCATAGGGATTGAAATCCATGACTGCACCGCGGTGGGGTTTGCCGACAATCAATTTATTTTCCTCTTTGAAGTCCTGGCGTAGAATCGTACCGGCAGCGACCACGTTGCCGTAACCCAATCGCAACGGCCCGACCATACCTCCTTGACCGCCCAGAAAGATGGGTGGTTGGTTGAGCATGACGCCGCGGGGTACGTCACCAATGAGAGATGGGGTGGTCTTGTCCCCACTGGGGGTGAAGTTGAAATGGATGTAAGAACTGCCCACTTCGCTGTGGTTCTTACGGCTGGTGCCTCCAGCCATGAGGCAGTCACAAAAGTTTATCAAACTGCCCAGTGTGACGAAAGGGAAGAGGATGGTTTGCTTTAAGCCGACGCAGTGGGCGCCGCCGGCCAGTTCCTCCAGGATACACCCTTCGCGTACGTGTGCAGCCAGGCCGATGTTCGCACCTTCAAGGAAGACGGCCTCTTTAAAATACCCGCCTTTGAGTTCAACCTTGGGACCGATCTGGCAGTCCTCGATGGTTACCGGGCCTTCGTAGCCGATCTGGGCACCGGAGGCGATGACGGTTTCAGCGCCATAAATACGGCAGCCGGGATAAATCTTGACCCGGTCGCCCGAGATCCGTTCAACATTGACTTCCTCGCCGATGTCAAGGGTCAGGGGATTGGGAATATCTACACCTTTATTGATCAGTTGGATGATCTTTTCATAGCCTTTGGGTTTGAGTTCCACGGTACCCTCCCTCGCTACCCCATCAGTACCTCTAGTGCTTGCATTGGTCCACGTGTCATTTCGAAGGAGCGAAGCGACTGAGAGATCTTTGATCCGGTTCGGGAAAGATTTCTCCCTTTGCTCGAAATGACAGAAAAATAGCTACTCTTATTTTCCCAACTTGATACCGACCCCTATTCCGTCCAAGCTTCGGGAGTCTTTTTAAAGACATTTAAGTTTTTTGTCAAACAATTACTTGGGTTTCAGCCTCCTTATTGACTAAAAAGGGACATGCCCCTATAGTTGTCTCAATCGGGCAAAGGGTTTCTTGCCCTGCCGCGGGGTTTTTCGAGGGAACGGGCAATAGGGGTGAGGTATGAACAGGCATAAACAGAAGGTCGTTACCATTGGCGGGGGCACAGGGCAGTTCGCGCTCCTCTCTGGCTTGAGAGATCTGGAAGGCATTGAGATTACCGCGGTGGTATCAATGGCCGACAGCGGTGGAAGCACCGGCAGGTTGCGGGATGAACTGGGGATTCTTCCGCCAGGTGATGTGCTGAAATGCATTCTGGCCCTGTCCCCGTATCATAAGATTGCGCGAACAATCTTGCTGAAAAGGTTCACAAGCGACATACGGCTCAAGGGACACAATGCAGGAAACTTGCTCCTTACAGTGCTTTCAGACTATGCAGGCAGCTTCCCGGCAGGTATCCAGGCCCTTGTTGAAATCCTTGACGTCAGGGGCAGGATTTTGCCCGTTACCATTGATAAGGCAACGCTCGTTGCTGAATTGAGCGACGGGGAGAGGATCTACGGCCAGGCAGCCATCAATGTGCCGCAAGGTACCCAGCGTGAAAAGATTCAGGATATCTTCTTGGTTCCCCACCACGCTGATTCCGTTTCGGTCTATCCTCCGGTCATTGAAGCGATCAACTGTGCAGAGTACATCATTATCGGGCCGGGTGACCTTTTCACAAGCATTATTCCTAACCTTATCGTGCCAGGCGTCAGAGATGCGCTCAAGGAGACAGAGGCAACGATCTTGTATGTTGTCAACATCATGACGAAATTTGGCGAAACTGATCATTTTACCGGCTATGATTTTGTTTGCAAGGTGGAAGAATGTGTTGGGCGGCAGGTTGACGGAGTCATCTTCAATACTGGGAAACCGGATGAGAGGCTCCTGGACGAATATAGGGCTGAGAAGGCCGAGTTCGTTGAAATTGATGAGCATGCACCGTGCTGGGGCGATCGTACCATCTATGCATCCGATTTGATGGATACTGCCGGTGGAATTGTCCGGCATGACTCGGCTAAGCTGGCTTTGTTGATACAGAAGATCATATCGCAGTGCCAGAGATGAACCGACTTAAAGGTGAAGATATGAAAGACCTCAATGTCATCATCATTACGGGACTTTCAGGCTCCGGCAAAAGTACTGCTATCAATGCGCTTGAGGACATAGGTTATTTTTGTGTGGACAACATGCCGGTCCAGCTGCTGCCCAAATTCCTTGAACTCCGCGCATGGGGTGTATCAGAAATCCAGAAACTCGCGTTCGTGATGGACCTCAGGGAAAAGGGGTTCGTTGAAAAACATCAGGAGATCTTCCAGCAATTGCGGGATGAGGGTTATCAGTTGGAAATCATCTTTCTGATGGCGTCCGAAGAGGTTCTGGTGAAGCGCTACAGTGAGACCCGACGGCACCATCCGGTTTCCAACGGAAAACATCTTATTGAAAATATCCGTTCCGAAAAGGAACAGTTGAAAGGCCTGAAAGAGTCTGCAGACAAGATCATTGACACATCTGCCTTAACGGTACACCAGCTCAAGGATGTCATTATTCAACATGCGTATCGCAGCGTCAAAACGGAAAGGATGCGGATTGCAATTCTCTCGTTTGGCTTTAAGTATGGTATCCCCCTTGATGCAGACCTGGTGATAGATGTCCGATTTATTCCCAATCCTCACTTTGTTCCTGAACTAAGAAAGCTGGATGGCAGAGATGAGCGAGTGAGTCAGTTTGTGAAAAAACAGGCAGAAACCCAAGAATTCTTCGTGAAATACTTTTCGCTGCTGGAGTATCTCATCCCTCTCTACGAAAAGGAGGGTAAGTCTTATTTAACCATTGCAGTGGGGTGCACAGGCGGAAAGCACCGCGCGGTGGCCATTGCAGAAGAGATTCTTGCCCATCTGAAGGGGCTAAAGAGGGAAGCGTCCCTCACTCATCGGGATGTTGAACTGCTGGAGTAATTCAAGAAGCCTTCTTGCTCCTGAGTCGTCTCCCCTATTCGAACTCTTCAGATTCCTCCGTAGGGTAGAAGAGATACAAGCCTTCATTCCTGATCTTTTCAGGGTCTTCCTTCAGGAGGTACTCTTCTGCATCCCTTCTGAAAATCGCGGCCCGATCTTCCATCCCAATGAGCTTTTCAGTGATGCCCTGCTCCCGCAACATGGCTTTGACGGTATTGAACAGGTCTTGCCTGCCGCAAAGCAGCGTTCCCTCTTGGAGAATCTTGCAGGCAATCATGTGCTTGAAGGTATCAAACCCCATCTGCTCCCTTACACGGGCCAGGTCCTTTACAACATAGTCGATCTCTTCCCTCAGGTGCGGTGCCATAAGAACCTTCTGTTTCTCCTGGTAGATCACCTCATCCATTCTCTCCATTAGCTCCCTGGGAAACAGGTCATCCACGACGACCACCAGATCCATATCCGATCCCTTCACCCATTTGCCCGTGCTTCTTTCCGGTCGGGGTACGTCATGGGCCATCTCATAGACAATATCCCCTGCTATCAGGATACAGGCCCGGTCCTTTATCAGGACATCATTTTCCAACTGGCTCAGCACGGCTGACAAAATATTGTTGGCCAGTTCTAACTTTGCCTTGCTTACTTCTTTAATGTGTGAAGCAATCTCTTCAGTTTTCCGGTTCAGGGAATCCCGATCCCACTGGAATCCAATCACAGAATAGGTCAAAAATTCTCTCAAGATGGAGGGGGAAAGGCGGGCAAACCCTTCAATTCTAGAGTCTAGCCTGAGATACCTGCACCCCACGGTCTGGATGGCCAGATTTTTCGAGAGCTTGCAGGCACGCCACAGAAGAAGGGCATCATCGCCCAAAGTTTTGAATATCTCAGCCCCGGTAAGCGGCCCCTTCTCTTTCAAAACCGTGATGATTTCCTTTTCCACGCTTTCCTGTTTGCAAGGTCGAGGACATTGCTCGAAACCAGGCGGGAAAGGCCTGAGTACTGATTTCGATTCTTGGGAAGGATACGGGAAGGGCCGTTCTTTGTCAAGCAACGCTGAGTGCGGTTGCGTTCATCCTTGCGTCCATCTCTTTGAGAGAAGCCAGTATCACGCATAGACTATTCCAGGACGTGCGTTGTGTTCATCGGGGTTGCTTTCGAGGCCACCGCCTTTTTTCTTGACAGGCAATGATTCATGTATAAACTATATCAACTAAGTATAGAATATGCCCACATCAATCGAAGAGAACAGAACAGATCGGTTGTCGGCCGGTCTCTCACATCTTGGAAATAGAAAAACAAGAAACGCATTTTTGGAAGCGAGTGTTCAACTCGATCACATGTCATCCCTTCACAGGGCAGGGATTCAAACTGCACTTCTCATAGACAGTTCAATGTGCGCGGCCACTTTGAGTCAGGTTTGAGTGTTGGAGGTTCAGCCGTAGGAACTGGCGTGTTTAAATGACTTGGCCAAGAATGG
>PDVJ01000915.1_pt1 | contig 10046 bp, 9 predicted proteins | sample 1369811 | NCBI WGS metagenome assembly PDVJ01 (sample SAMN07795376, study PRJNA414565) | Alkali sediment metagenome, whole genome shotgun sequencing project. | reverse complement strand
TAGGTTCTGCGGACACTGCGGATGATCCCTTGAGGGCGGAAGATCATCATGATTACCATAATTATTCCGAAAATGAGCATCCGGTAATCACTGAATGCCCGGAGATATTCCGGCAGAAGGATCAACAAAAAGGCACCGATAATAATGCCGGGAATGGACCCCATGCCGCCCAAAACAACAATAGAGAGGATCATTGCCGATTCCAGGAAGGTAAAACTTGCGGGGTTGACAAAGGTGGTCTTCGCTGCGAAAACAACCCCCACGAGCCCCGCCCATGTGGAACCAAGGGCAAATGCGGTCAGCTTTATACGGGTTTTATCGATGCCCATGGCCTGGCATGCAATTTCGTCTTCACGAAGGGCGAGCAGTGCCCTCCCTATTCGGGAATTCTGCAGGCGGTTTACTACAAAAACTGTGATTATGCAGAAGAGTATCATAAGAAAATACAAATACACCGTAGCTTCGTGAAGGCTCATCTCCATATCGAAAAGGCCGGGCCGGGGAATCCCTGAGATACCGCTCGGTCCGAAGGAAAACTCGTTCCAGTTTTCCAGGACAATGCGGGTAATTTCTCCAAAACCGAGAGTGACAATCGCCAGGTAATCACCCTGCAGGCGGAGCACCGGCAATGCCAGAAGGATCCCGAGGAGAGTTGCGGCGAGCGCCCCCAGGGGGAGCGCTATCCAGAAGCCGATACCAAAATGCTGGTACAGGAGGGCGTAAGTATATGCGCCTGCTGCATAGAAGGCGACATATCCTAAATTCAGAAGACCGGCCTGACCGACAACGATATTAAGACCGAGCCCCAAGACCACATACATGAGGGCCGTAGTCATGATGGATGTCTGGTAGGTGGAAAAGAAAAAGGGAAAAATGACTGTGAAGACAGCAATGACTCCAAGGGCGGGAAGATAAATTTTTCGCTCGCCGAGGATTCGCTGAACGAGAGACCTGTCTTCACCGTTCCTTGCATCAATCAGCTTTCTTTTACGTGTTCCTCTCTCTGAGAGGGAGCGCCATAGGAATGAAAGAAAGAAACTGCCGCATCCGATATATATCAAATTCATCCATCGCCATTCGATGATGTTTTCAATGGTATTTACCCGTATTACCATGATCGGAAAGGTGAGGAACATGAACCACAATGAAATTACAGCGGAGTGCTTCAGCCCCTCTAAATATTTTGTCGCGTGCAATGTGCTCATACTTTCTGAGATGTTGTATGCCCTAAAAGCCCGGAGGGCTTGAATATCAATATCAGGATAAGGAGAATGAACGCAAACGCGTCTTCATAATCGCTCGATACATATCCTGTGCCGAAACTCTCCGTGAAGCCCAATACCAGAGCCCCCAGTACCGCCCCGGGAATGCTGCCGATTCCTCCCAGCACGGCAGCGGTGAAGGCTTTGATACCCGCGATGAAGCCGATGTAGAAGTTAATCCGTCCTATATGGGAGGCAATCAATATCCCGCCGATGGCAGCGAGGGCGGACCCGATGATGAAGGTGTTGGAAGTGACGCGGTTTACATTGACGCCGACCAGCATGGCCATGTTTCTGTCCTGGGCTGTCGCCCGCATGGCCTTACCCATGCGCGTGTATCTAATCAGCAGCGTTAAGAGAACCATGATCACTGCCGTAGATACGATTATAATAAATTCTGTGGAGCCTATGAGACCGGTATACGGTTCCAGGATTGTAAGTTCCGGCAAAAGGTTGGGGAAGGGGAGAAAGTCAGGGGTCTGGGCAAGGAGGACGTAATTCTGGAGAAAGATGGACATGCCGATCGCGCTGATAAGCGGGGAAAGCCGGGATGCCTGACGAAGGGGCTTGTAGGCAACCTTCTCAACCGTGAATCCGTATGCAGCGGAGTAGATAACAGCCACTACCGACGCAAGCACGAGAACGGAAAGGCCACTCATTCCCGACATGGTAAGAACGCTCGCCACAATCAGGGCGGTGAAGGCGCCGATCATGTAAATTTCGCCGTGGGCAAAATTGATAAGCTCAATGATGCCGTAGACCATGGTATAACCCAGGGCGATGAGGGCATAGATGCTGCCGCGAGTAAGGCCGCCGACAAAGAGTTCGGAAAAGTAGTCCATGCTAAATGTTATGTAAAAGTTAGTTAAAAAAAGGATTTCTCCTCAAGGTGTCGTCATGCACAGAAATAGTCCCCTCCCTGTATCCCTCCCCCTCGACGGGGGAGGGAGGGGTGGGTGAGTTTTGGCTTTTAAAGAGTTTGTTATTATTTTACTTCCACATATACCCCGTTCCTCACCTGGTACATGGAAAATCCAACGCCTATGGCATCTCCCTTGTTGTCAAATTTGATCTTCCCGAGGGGGGTTTCCACGTGGTGCGTGCGGAGGGCTTTGCTTACTTTTGCATAGTCTGTTGAACCGGCTGTCTTTATGGAATGGAGAAGGGCCTGTGCGCCCGCATAGCCATTCAGGAAGAAGGCGCCGGGTTCGGAACCATAGATCTTCTTATGCGCCTCTATGGCAGCAATGGCCATGGGATTTGTTGACGTATCTCTATGGCTCGTTGCATACACGCCCTCGGCGTATCTGCCTGCCACTTTAATGAAAGTGTTGTCTTTTACCCCGTCGTCTGAAATAAATAGGGTTTTCATGTTTTTCTTTCGCATCTGAGAGACTATGGTGGCGGCTTCCGGGTGATAACCGCCGAATATTACCGCGTCTGCGCCGGATTGCTTGATTTTTTGCACCACCGCCGAGTAATCAACAGCGCCGGGAGTAATGCCTTCAAAAAGGACAACGTCCGCTTTTTTCGAATCGCGGATATATTTATGCGCTATTTCCGCGAATCCTTTTCCGTAGTCCCCTTTATCATGGAGGACGGCGATTTTTCTTACCTTAAGGTTTTTAATGGTAAAATCTACTGCAAGTTTTGCCTGGTTCCTGTCATAGCCGATGGTCCGGTAAAAATTGGGATATTTTCCACTCTGCGTCAGTTCCGTATTTGTAGCGGACGGGGAAAGCGCGATAATCTTTGCTTCCTTATAAATGCCAAGGGCTGATTTGGTAGCCCCGCTGCAGATATGTCCCAAAACTGCGTGAGCCCCTTTGGAAACGAGCTTTGTTGCAGTATTGGTGGCAACTTCAGGTTTGCACACATCGTCCTCGACAAGGAGTTCCACCTTTTTCCCCATGATGCCTCCTTTATCATTGATGTCCCTGACTACCAGCTCTGCTGCCCTGACAGTAGGAATTCCATAGGAAGCGAGATCGCCGCTGTGAGCTCCAGCGACGCCGAGCTTGATTGTATCTGAGGCTGATGATACCGCGGGCATTATAAAAGTGAGGCACGTTACTACGATAATCAATGAAAGAAGCGTATTCATGAAGCGTGTTTTCATACAATCCCCCTTAAAATATAAAATATCGTGGTGAAACCACGTCTGATTACATTGCAGGAAACGAAGCGGTATGGCAATGAACACATAATCATATGATTGGGATATTTAAAGCATAGCACATACGAATGCAAGTGCTATTGATAACGCTACGCACCGATGATTTTCACCAGCACCCTTTTCCTTCTTTTTCCGTCGAATTCACCATAGAAAATTTGTTCCCATGGTCCAAAATCAAGTCCGCCGCCGGTGATGGCAACGATGACCTCCCTCCCCATGATCTGCCGCTTCAGGTGGGCGTCACCGTTATCTTCACCTGTACGATTATGGCGATACTGTAAAACAGGTTCATGCGGAGCCAGCTTTTCCAGCCATTCTTCATAATCCTGATGCAGGCCTGATTCGTCATCATTGATAAAGACCGATGCCGTGATGTGCATGGCATTCACCAGTATGAGTCCTTCGGTTATTCCGCTATCCCGGAGGCATTGTTCCACATGAGGGGTAATGTTAATGAATGCCCTGCGTGTGGGTGTAGCAAACCAGAGTTCTTTGCGATAAGATTTCACGGTGTTTCCCTCCTCGGCATGATTTTCACGCTCTCACTTACGCTCTCGACAACACAGAGAACATGGGTTATACATTATGGAGTGAGAGTTTTTTAAGTCGTTTCATTGAAGTCAATAAATACCACACGTAATGCTGAAATCCTCTTTTCATAAACTATAACTACCGCAAAGGAAAGCATTTCATGATTAAGAAAAGCCAGAGAATTTTCACGTATGTTTCCGTAATGTGTATTGCCATGGTCGTAATGTTGAGTCAAGCGTATGCATTCGATAAACCGATTAATATCCCCAATCAGCACTCCACGTCATATTGGCCAATGTCTCCGACGTATGGAAGCACCGATAAAATCAATCCGTCATCTTTAGAGGAACCTCTCTATAAACGATCAAAAAAAGTCTGGCCTGATCTTCCCTACACCGACACAGATATAAATGTGAAGACATTAAAAGGGTTGGTATGGATGATGAAGTTCATGAATACCGATAAACATTTGAAAGGAAATGAAAACAACTATTTAACAATGCTTGGCACCATGTACAGTTCTGCTCGCGATCCCTATTTCCGACGAATGGCCCTGGAAGAAGGACGGCAAGTTGCCTCAAAGCTTATGTCGGATGACTTCAACAGCCGATACGGGAATGATGTTGACGCATTATTGGACTATCTTTCTCTGTTTAACCGCTTGGATATTATGAACCAGGAATTGCAAGAACTCACTTTTAAAACGCTGTCAGAGAAAAAACAGAATATTATCGAAACGGTGAACCAGCAAAAACGAACCACTATCGATGGTGATGAATTATACGATACCATGCTTGTGACGTATTACATCACAAATATAAAAAAGTATTTTCCTCATGTCCGCCTACTGGATGACTTGCCCGACTTGAGAGACTTTATGGAAATTCTCACCGCATATAAATATCACCTGGAGGACGAAAAGAATGTCGATTTCTCCACATTATCTTCTGATGACGTAGATACCATTATGGATGACCTTTACAATATCACCCATGTCATATTTGTGGTGTGCGATTATTCTTCATACAGCGTGCCTAAAAAATATTTTCAAAGGGAAATTAGCTATATGCTGAAATATTACGATCTGATTTGCTCAAAATATCATCATGATCCGGATCTCCTTACGGAAGTCGTGTATGTTCTCAGCTTAATGGGTTATCCCAAGGACTGCGATATAATCAAGAAGGGTTGGATAACCATACTTGATTCGCAAAGAGAAGATGGGAGCTGGAAAGCCTACGACGTTGATGAGGATGCATCTGATACGGACAAAAATTATGATATATTTCACGCGACGTGGGTTGCTGTTGATATGTTGGTTGAACCGGTCATTTTAGGCATCGCGCCCTTTTATAAGCCCTTAACGAAGTCTCTTGAGAATTATGCTAATGCATATAAAATGAGAAAAAATATTAAAACACAATGATTATTCAGTCCCTCGTCCGGAACAATCTTGACCGCAAAGGCGATACACCACTTATGAACACCCCTGCCGACTATACACGGAATAAAGCCGGGGGCAAGTGGTGAAAAAAGCGCCACACCAAATCCAAATATAATTGACACATATTTGCATTTTCCTTATACTCGTTCTGCGTATTGAGCGGTTTTCTGAAAGACATCCCACAATAAAAATTTCTGAGAGATTGAATCCGTTCCCTATTAACCGGAAAGAAAGAGGAAGAGACATGGACATTGTTCACCAATTAAACGCTATCTTCAGACCCAAAAGTGTTGCGGTAATCGGCGCATCGCCCACGGCCGGAAAACTGGGCTATGATATTACTTACAATCTGATTCATGCGGGTTTTGCCGGTCCGATTTATCCGGTCAATCCGAAAGCCGATCAGATTCTTGGTCTCACAGTGTATAAACACATCAGTGATATTGCTCCCCCACCTGATCTCGCCGTGGTGATTGTTCCGGCAAAAGCCGTGCCGGGTTTGCGGAAGCGGGGGAAGAAGGCGCAAAACTTCAGGAAGACCTGGCTCATACGGCGCGCCGTTATGGAGTAAGAGTGTTAGGGCCAAACTGCCAGGGCGTGAATAACCCCCATCATAATCTCTGCGCCTCATGGCCCTTGCTCACCAGGAAGGGGGGAATGGCCTTTATCTCTCAGAGCGGAACGGTCGGGGCAGCGCTCATGGACTGGGCCACCGAGGAACGCCTTGGAGTAAGTGTCTTCGTGAGCCTGGGTAACCGGGCCGATGTTGATGAAGCGGATTGCATCAGGTATTTCGACCAGGATCCTCACACAAAGGTAATCGCTCTCTATGTGGAGGGTGTCAAGCGGCCTGTAGATTTTCAAAATGCCCTCGCTGCGGTGACGAAACCTGTCGTTATTCTCAAATCCGGGCGCACCCCGAGAGGCCGGGTTGCGGCGGAGTCACACACAAAATCTCTCGCCGGTGTGGATGCCGTGTACGATGCCATCTTCAAAAAATACAGGGTCTACCGTGCCGATACACTTGAAGAACTCTATGATTATGCCAAAGCTCTGGCGCACATGTCCAAACCGGCAGGAAAACGGCTACTCAATATAACCAGTTCAGGAGGAGCCGCTATTCTGGCCATCGATCAGGCAGAAAGGCTGGGTTTTGAAACTCCTCCTCCCGCCGCCGCTCTGAAGGAGCGTCTGCGTAAGATATTGCCCGCCCACTGTGCAGTTGATAACCCTATAGACCTCACCGGGGACGTTATTGGCGATCCGACCCTGTATTCCAAGGTCATGGATGCTGCCAGAGCCGATTATGACACCATGGTGATTATTTTTGGCGATCCAATTGCGGGGGCTTCGCGGATTGTCACCCCGGGTGCCTCCGAACTTGTCATTTTTTTAGGGGGAGCCGATGTGGAGAGGGAGGAACGTCTTCTGATCCATGAGCGAGGTATTCCGGTTTTCCCTACCCCCGAACGAGGCCTCAAGGCGCTGTACCAGTGTTTCCGTTTTGAGAGAAGTCCCGATCTTGTGGCTTCACCTCATACATCAACCTCAGGCCTGCAACTGATGCCCGCAAATAAGGCTGTGGCGCTCTTGAAAAAAGAGGGTATTCCTGTGGCAGACTCGCCATTAGCTACCTCACCTGAAGAAGCTGTTGCACGGGCCCGCGATTTTGCAGTGCCCGTCGTTCTGAAGATAGCCTCGCCGGATATAGCCCATAAGAGTGATGTTGGCGGGGTTCGTCTTAATCTCTCAACCGGCGAAGAAATTCGCGCCGCATATGGTGAAATTATGGCTTCAGCCGCCTCCCGTGCGTCTAATGCCCGGCTGGAAGGAGTTACGGTATCTCCCATGGCGAAATCGGGCGGTGTGGAAGTGATTGTGGGGGTTTTCACCGATCCCCAGTATGGACCTGTCATGATGTTCGGCCTGGGAGGCATTTTTACCGAAATTTACAAAGATGTTCAGTTTTGCCTTCTGCCTGCCTCTGAAGAAGAACTTTTACAGACTATCAGTTCCATTACGGGCTATCCGCTCCTTGCGGGCGCCCGTGGACAGTTACCGACGGATGTGGCGGCCCTCGTCAAGGTTATGAAAGGATTATCTGAGGTGGCTCTCAACAATCCGGAGATTGACCAGATTGATCTTAATCCGGTGCTGGTGTATGATAAAGGAGCCCTTGTGGTGGATGTGCGGATCTTGACACGTGCCCGATAAGCTTTTATTGAGGACTCTTGGCAAGACAAATGGCAGGCGGTAAGCCACCGGCTTTAGCTGGTGGTAGTTCACTTAATGGATTTTGAAATCTTTCACCAGATTGGCCAGGATTAACCCGTAAAAGCTTGTCCCATCGGACTGATAATGCCAGCCAAGATGGGTGAAACAATGTGAACACAGCGCAACACACCAGCTGAATCCCGTAAACCAGGTGAAATCGTACGTCGGTATGCCATAGACGATGCATCCCCATGCTCTGGAAAAGCAGCCGATATGGAATGTGAGCCCCGCGGGATTTTTAAAAATATGTGCGTGCTGTCCATGAACTGCAGCTGTAAACTCAGCTGATGTGATTTCGTTCTTGCAATTTTTACAGAGGATAGACTCCTTTTCTTTTTCTGTTTCTGTTGCCTGGAGTATTTTTGAAGAGACCTCTTCGATTTGCTCGTCCGAAGATTGTTTGCAACTCCGCAGACACAGTATCTGATGTTGAGGCGATACATATATTATCAGGATGGTCATGTAGAGGGGTCTCCCTTTACGAGGGTAAGGGTATTCTACTTGATTCAGTGTTTTAAATCAAATGATTGGTCTAAGCCCTGGGGTAAGCATGAAAAGAACATTTAATGTTCAAAAATTATTTTTTGTTTTCATTATTATAGGACTATCTTTACCCGTGTACGCAGCTGAATTGTACAAGTGGGTTGACAAAGAAGGGGTTATTCACTTTTCAGACGAGCAACCGGAAGGCGCAAAAGACCTTCAACGAATCAGGATTTATGATGCGGATCGGGCAGAGGAGATTTCTCCGAAAAAACTGGAAGCTCCCGGAGAAACAAAACCATCATTGCGACAAAAGTCGGCTAAAGATTCAAGGAGAGTGCATTCGAGAACGCAGCAGAAGCTGGAAAATTTTCCCCTGGTGATCCAGAAGCATAATTGGTGCGTCATTGCCAGTATGGAAATGATTTATAGATATTACGGCAATGATGTGGATCAGGACATGATATTCCAGAAATTCAAGGGCAGGAAGAGCAGGGTGAGAGAAGGAGAAGGTCTTGATGATAGAACGGCGGCACGTTTTTTAAGCAGATCGGGATTTAACGTTGATCACCGCGAGGGAGGCGATCTGGAAACCATAAAAAAATATATCGACAATAACGTTCCTGTGATGTGGGGGCATATTGCTCCGGGAAAATGGGAAGGGTCTCGACACATGTCGGTAATAATAGGATATGATGATATTTACGGGACAATCGTCGTTGCGGACCCTTCCTGTGGATGCGAGCTGTCCATATCTTATCATGAATTTAAAGATTGGTGGGGAAGAGCAAGGAATGTAATGATCGCGGTTGCGAAATGAAGATTTGAACCTTTGATAAATATTCCGTGTGTGCCATGCGCGTGATGGTTCCTGCATTTATGGGAAAACGCTTTAACTATATGAATATAATTATTTATTCTTAAAAATACCGATATTTGTAAAGAAATTCGACAGTTTTACTTAAGCATGCATGCTCAGAGCATGAAAATTCATAAATTACAATGTATTACGCTTGTTATCAATTTTGTAAAAAATCCCGACACTCTTAAAAAAGAATAGATTGGGAGCCCACGATAATCCAATAAATATTTTCAGAATAATGCTGTAGACATAGGGAGTTATCCCTTTATTGAATGTACGGCTTTTTTTCATATGCGAGAGAGGAGATATCTATCCCGGGTCCCCGCCGGGGTGAGTATTATTCAATATTGTCGCAGGCAGGGTTGACATGCATAGCGCTGAGTATTAAAAAAGTGGAATTAAAAGTGCATTTACTTGTAAATAGAGAGTAATTTTTTATTGTTGTCATGTATTGCCCTCCATAATTCCCATGTGTGATTGCTTTCGACGGATTTTTTTATTTGTCGAACGCACATGGCAGAGATTCCGCTTCCCCAACATATGTATTTATTTTGCAACATTCTGTGTCCATATTACTTCTCAAAATCCGGCCTCCTGATTGATTATGCGGGTAAACGCGCATGATCGTCGAGATTCTTTACAAATTCGTGAGTACTATCGATTAAGCTATCTTCCTTGCGCAACCATGTAATCATTAAAACATATTATCATTCAAGCACTTAAAACATTGACATGAGGGGGTAAGTACATCTGGTACGGTTATTGTATTACATCGTATTATATGAGGAATAAGTATTTCATGTGAGAGGGAACAGCGTATTTCAAATTACAGAATTTAAAAATGACAGTTCTATATTAGGGAAAGGTTTGGAGCAAAGAGCATGAAAAAAGATGACATGGAATTGTCCTCAGGATTAAGCGATCGGAATTCACATGACGATATGGAAAGTCTTAACTCCAGCATATCGAGATATTTCAGGGGTAAATCGGAGTCTCAGCAGTTAAAGGAGCAGG
>PDVJ01000913.1_pt1 | contig 10055 bp, 10 predicted proteins | sample 1369811 | NCBI WGS metagenome assembly PDVJ01 (sample SAMN07795376, study PRJNA414565) | Alkali sediment metagenome, whole genome shotgun sequencing project. | reverse complement strand
TCCGTTCTTCATGCGTCAATCCAAAATTGAATCAAAACCGTGACTTCACATGTTTGTCAACTTTATCACAACTTCGGATTGACGCTTATTCGAAATGTTGTATAAAAGGAAGAGATCAAAAATTCACGACTACAGGAAGGAGTCCTCGGGAGAGTGGGTGCGAATAGCACCTCACAAGTCATTAGGTCTACAGAACAACAATGATTTAATGATGATCACCAAGGAAAGAACATCACTCAAGCAGAAAGAAACCCAGAAATTGATCACTTCAGCTCTCTTACGGGAGACTCTTCTGTCCAAAGGTGGTAAACATAATTATAAAGCTCCTCGCACACCGACACCTTGTAAGGAGTAGGGTTGATGTCCCTTAGATGGTCCCCTCTTGTGCTTCGCAGTTGATTCAAAACATAATCCCTGGACTCATTTAACGGAACTTCTGGGTAAACCCTTTTCCCATCCCAGACACAATGATGGAGTGGAATAACTTTTGAGGGAGTGACATACACACGTTTGATATGGTCAAACGGGTGATGGCATAATACACGCTTTCCTGGGTCCGGTGGCTTATCCCCTACTCTTATCATCAGATCCAACAAGCTGTAACCGTCTTCACCGAAAAGACGGTAGGCCTCTTTCTTTCCGGGTATGGTCATTTTGCTCAATTCCTGGGAAAGTTTTATCCGAGGGATACCCTTTGCCTCAACCAGTTTGTAGACGCATCCCATTGCAGGCTGGTCATCGCATGTCACAAGATGCGTGCCTATACCAAACGTGTCGATTTCATAGCCCTGCTCCTTGAGAGAAATCAGGACGCTCTTGTTAATCTCGTTACTAGCCAGAATCAGACATTTTGAAAGATCGGGGTCAGTCCTGGCACCTATTTCATTGAACATTTTCCTTGTTCCCTTTGAAAGGTAGGAAAGGTCTCCGGAATCCAATCTTACCCCTATCGGCTTGTAGCTTAATTTAAGAAGCCCGAGCGCCACGCAAATAAAGTTAGGAACGCCGGACTTCAAGGTATCGTAAGTATCCACAAGCGCTAGAAACTCTCTGGGAAAAGCTTGGGCATAAGCAATAAATGATGCAAGTTCTCCTCCATTTGTATAATGGAAACCCAGTTCTGCTCGGATTTCCAAAACCATTTTGACAAAATCATATGTCTTTCCGTTTGCTCCAAGAAGAGTTTCATTCTTCAAATCCTCAATACCTGTAAAAGACTGCACATAAGAGTGGGCATGAGTTCCTCTTATTGGCACACCGAAAAGATAGCCTGCAAGGACATTGCTCGTTCCATCAAAACCGCCCATATAACTGTAACGGGAAGCTGAAACCCCTCCATCCGGACCTTGCGCCCTTCGCAAACCGAATTCAATCAAGCCCTTGTCAAACCCAACAAGTAAGCGATATTTAGCCGCGTTTGTCGTCATTAGGCTAGGATAATTGGTCAGCGTAAGCATGGAAGTCTCGAGCATCTGGCCAACGGCTATAGGTCCTTCTACTCTCATTAAAGGCACGCGAGGAAAAGATATCGTTCCTTCTTTGAAGGCATAAATTTTCATTCTGGAACAGTCCACGCTCTTGACCCAGTCGAAAAAACCTTTCTCGCACTGTGGCATCTGTTCCTTGAGATAGGCGATGTGGTCATCGCTAAAATGAAAATTCTCGAATAACCTGAGTTTCTCCTCGAGTCCCGCGTAAATTGCGAACTCTCCGTGAAAAGGATTATTTCGGAAGAAAAGATCAAATACAGCGTCCTCCTCGTGCACTCCGGCTTTCCAATAAGCATAAGACATGGTTATCTGGTAGAAATCCGTCAACATAGGATTCACCAGTTTGTTGGTGGGTTCCATCTTTCACACCCCCTTGTTCCAGTAGAGTCGAGAGCTGGCGTAGCAGTTTGCTCCTGCTTGGCCTTCCGGTATAGTTTCCTTTACTGTGATACGCTGATTGCAGGCTGGTCACTGGAGAAGGAGAATGCTCCAGGAATCAGGAGCACTCCCCCCAACGAAACATTTGGCACATGATGTGATATCACATTTTTTCTGGGAAGCACAGATTCTCGCTATTGGCTGCGGATCGACCGCAGTGCTGACAGAAGTACTGTCCGCCCCTGATAAGACTCTTGTATTGCTCCTGTGTCAGGTTGTTACGAAGCTCACAGAGATGTCGCTCGTGCCCCTCATGAGGTACCTTTAGTGCTGCTTCTGATAGAAACATTTTCTTAGAGTCAGCCAATTCAATCACCTCCTTCCGCGATAGAGAACCCTATATGATAATGCTAACATTCTCGAAAACTAAAAATCAATATCTGTGCATGGTTCGCTCCAACCGGTTCCTACCGAAGAAAGAACACTGGAAAAAGTATTCTTCCTACAAGGGTGAAACTCAGCATTCGAATTTTGGGAGACATCAGAAATTGTCATGATTTTCTGTTAAATCATGTAACCCACCGTTAAACCACATAGGAATTTAAGACAATGATCTGTATAACGTGGCAATGAAGGATCTTAACCTCTAAACCGCGGGTAGCAAGATATGCTACTTCTAGAAGGCTTCGGTATTAAAAATAAATCAAAACCATCGATCTGTTCCGTTTATTATCACTCGAAATATGCATAATCTAGGAAGGAGGTTCTCCTCAGCCCTTCTGTCGAATCACCATCCTGGGCAGCCGTCAAAAGTGGACCAATGGAACCGTAACGGACACGACGCAGCACTGCCCCGGGTTACAGAAGAGCGGAAGTTGCACTCTTACGAAAAACGGTATTTCCGGAAGATCGCGATGCTTTCACTGAGAATCACTTTTAGGAATCCGACACATGGCACTGCAAGCAGCATCCCGAGGATACCGAAAAGATGACTGCCGCCGAGAATGGCAAGAACCACCACCATAGGGTGTAGGTCCACACTTTTTCCCACCGCGAGTGGCTGGATGACGATATCGTCAAGCAGCTTTAGGACAACAAACGCAACAATGACATAGCCTCCCCTGACAACATCGCCGGTATCGAGAACAGCGATGGTCACCGCGGGCAATACTCCAGCGATCGGCCCAATGAAGGGGATGAGGTTGGCTAAACCCGCAAATGCACCGATGAAGAGAAAGTACTTTATATTGAGAAACCAGAGGGCGATGGCGCTGAGAACACCGAACACGACCGCATCCACGAATTGGCCGCGCAGGTAATTCCCCAGCTGCATGTCCATCTTGTAAATCAGATCGAGGGTCAACTCAAAGTATCTATTTGGAATGAGTCGGACAAATTCCTTCTTCATCTTCCGGCCGTCCTTCAGAAGGAAGAACATGATGAATGGGATCAATGCGGCGTAGACCACCAGCGAAACGGCATCTTGGAACAGGAAGTAGCCGATCCGGCCTCCGAGATACTCCTTCGCCTCCTGAATATTTTCCCGGAGATTGATCTCCTCCATGCCGAGAAACCCCAATTGGGTGCGGATCATTGTTTCGAGCCGAGAAATCGCAAGGGAGGTCTGTTCGAACGCGGAACCCGACTGAAGCGATTGCACCTGGCCCACGAGCACAGGAACAAGGACGTAAGCAGCCGCAAACATCATGAAGCTGATCAAGAGCACTAGAATGATCGTCGCAAGTGTCCGGGTCATCCCGCGTAACTCCAAGGTCGTTACCAGCGGGTCGAGGATATAAGCAAAGAGCGCCGAGATGATAAGCAGCTTGGCGATGCCCGCGAGCACGAGGAGTATGGCGAAAACACAGAGAAGAAAGAAGAAAAACAGCAATTCTTTAAACTCATGTGTCTTTGTCTCGAATAGCATCACTATTTGCTTATGATTTGTGCGTGGGCCTTGATTTCCTGCAATTCCCGGTTGAGAGTGAGTGCCTGCTCGTTGGTGTTGCGTAGACGAGCAACGATGATCCGGACAAGCCGGAGGATGACTTTTACTCCAAGGCGTGGGTCACGCTCAATCAACCCGAAAAGGTCGGGCTCGAAGAAACCAAGGACTTGGCAGCTGGTTTTCGCTATGGCGGTGGCGGAGCGCGGAGATTCATCGAAAAGCGCAACCTCACCAAAGAAATCCCCGTCACTCAACTCGGACAGAAGAAGGCCCTCCGGTTCGGAAACGATCGTCACCCTGCCGGAATAAATAATGTACATCCCCATCCCTGGTTCTTCCTGGCGGAAAATTATTTCGTCCGGCATATATTCTCGCCGGTGTAGGATGCGCTCCACAGAGGCTATCTCCCGTTTGCTCAGATTCTCGAATATCGGAATATTCATCAAAATATCTTTAATGCCAAGTCCACCTTTGTCTTTCTGACGGCGGTAACCGAATACCTTTCCCAAGGAAACATTCATGGGGCGTCTCTTCTCTTTCTGTCTTAATAAGAACTGGGTTCCGTGTGAGCTGAATATATGGAAAAAGAAATGGTATGTCAAGCGAAATAGGCCGCAAGACATGAAGAAAGGTTTCGGACCGATGTTGCAGATAAGGAATATCACATCAAATGTTTAATCATGGCCAACATCTGTCAAGCAATTCCTTCACGAAGGACTTGACAATTTCACCCCCGAAGCTTCCAGCTGCTTACCTCCATTCTAAGAGAGGGATGAAAAGTAATGATGACTGAGTAAAAAATGGTCTCAGAAAGGGTTATCTTTTTTTTCTCACGAAAAAATAGAAATAGTTGAGATTAATGATGGCAATGAAAGCTAAACAGAGGAACATGACAGAATAGGTGGTCCAATGGATGATGACGCCCATCATGACTGGCCCCAGACTCATCCCCAAATCTGAAAACCCTGTAAATGTCCCCATGGCCGGACCTCGAGAAGATCCTATCCTATCCAGAGCATAGACCAACAACGAAGGGAAGAGAAAAGCATGCCCAATCCCCCAGATGAGCGAAACAAGAATAAACATGGGTAACGTTTTGGAAAAAGCCAGAATGACCATCGAAATGATACAAGTGATGAGGCAAGGGAGAATCACCTTTTCTCGACTATAAAGATCCAGCATTTTACCCCCCAAAGCACGACCCAAAATAAGCATCATGGCAACAGCGGTAAAGAAAATCCCGGGATTGGCTACCCCATGCTTAATGGCATAAAGAGGGAAAAAGGTTGCTAACGCTCCCCAGATGACGTGAAAAAAGAAACTAATAATAGAGGATGGAAGAGCTTTCCGGCTGAGAAAAAACCCGTCCTCAGTGGAAGGATCTTCTGATAGAGCAGTCTCCCTCTTTCCCAATTTATTAATAATAAATAGAGCGCATAACGATAGACCAAAACAGATCAAGAAGAGGAGGGTGAAGTTAAATTGGTTGATAATGAACATCCCGAAGGAAGGCCCTATGGCTAAAGAAATATTGATGGCCAGTAAATAGTAACTGAGGCTTTGCCCCCGATGGGCTTCTGGGCTAATATTGGAGATAAATGTAAATGAGGCTGTATAGAAGAAGGCCAGCCCCATCCCTTGAAAGATCCTCACCATGAAAAAGGGCCAAAAAGGGAGGGCAAAGAGATAAGCAACGGAGGTGAAGACAAAGAGGATGGCACCGGCGATCATAAAGTTTTTTTCAGGAGTTTTTAACAGGGCTCTTCCTATAAAAGGCCTGAATACTAATGAGGAGACCCCTATGATACCAATCAAAACCCCGATATCTACTTCTGAAGTACCCAATCTTGAGAGATAAATCGGAAGGGTAGGATAGAGCATGTGGTAAGCAATTGAGAAAGCGAATTGCGAGATAAACCCGAGGATGAAATCACGGGTGAATATCTTCTGTATCGTTTGGTTCTTCATGGTCTTTACGTAATGACCTTGTAAGAACATGTATCCGCAGGATCGTAGGGTTCCGTCGAATACTCCAACACTTGAGAATAGATAAGGGAACGAAAGGCGTGTGCTATCTTCGGGTGAATCGTCAGTCTATCCCCTGCTTTGACGATTAGCTTCTTTACAGCAGAGGTTTCTATGTCTTTCAATGACAATTCCAATTCTCCCGTAAGGACATAAAATCGCTCAACCTTTCTTCCATGATAATGATGTCCTCTTTCCTGACCAGATCTGCCGGAATCCAGTTCCCAATACACCAGAAGCCTAAAGGCTTCATCCGCCCGATTCAGTATCTGTACCATTTCTCCCTTTTCCGAAAAGATCCTTCGCTCAAGACTATCCTTTCCACCTATGGGGAGCGGGTCAATCATTACTTTGGTCTCTAACATAGGTTTCCCCTTTCAGTAAATGATTTTGTCTATTTTAATTTTTACGGATATCTTTGTAAAGGATTCTCGTATCCATTGCAATTTAAGTTAAACAGCCACCCAGGGTCATCCATTTTTAAAGTCCATGATGATGCGAAATCATCATTATTCCGAGGTCACCACTGCCTTTTACAATTTTACAATTCGCTATTGACAGAACCCCCTCGATCTTATAAGAATAGACCAAATCTTATCTCGGAGGAGGATTCACAATGAAAAAATGGAGTCATATTTTCTTCATTCTGATGGGAATATTTATTTTTACGATCCCTCCAGTCATGGCCCAAGAGACCTATAAAATCGGAGCGGCCTTTGCCCTTTCCGGAGCTATTGCGGTCTATGGTGAAGGATTTAAAAAGGCGGTCGATCTGGCAGTAGAAGAGATCAACGGAGCTGGGGGGATGAAGGGCAAGAAAATTGAAATCGTCTATGAAGATAATAAGAGTACACCCAAGGACTGTGTGACCGCTGTCCGAAAATTGATTACGGTAGACAAAGTTCCTGCCCTTTTTGGACCAGCGGGAAGCTCAAATTTCATGGCGGCGGCTCCGGTAGCACAGGAAAGCAAAGTGGTCATGCTCTCGGCACAAGGCGCTGCCCCAGCCCTCACCAAGGCTGGAGAATATATTTTCAGGGTCTTCCCCTCAGATGTCCTTCAGGGAAAAGGGATATCAGACCTCTGCGTCAGCCTGAAATATATGGAGGTTCCCATCATGTATGTGAATAACGATTGGGGACTCGGCCTGAAGAATGTCTTTGTCGAAAATTTTAAGAAGGCAGGCGGAAAGGTGACAGATGAAATCCCTTATGATGATGGAAAGACCGACTACCGAACCGAGCTGATCCGGGCAACAAAAGGAAATCCCAAGGCTGTTGTCAATCTCACCTATATTACCTCAGGAGCAGTCATGTTCAAACAGACCTATGAAATGGGAATTAACACCCAATGGATCTGTGGTTCCGCTGCAAAGGCACCCAAACTGGTCGAACTGGCTGGAAAGGCTGTAGAAGGGATCATTGGTACCTACCCTGTCTTTTCTCAAGAGACAAAGGAATACAAGGCCTTTAGAGCTGCCTGGAAGAAGAAGTATGGCGATGATAAGGTCCCCATTTTTGGCGAATATAATTATGACATGGTTTACATTACGGCCAACGCAATTGAAAAAGGTGGATATACATCAGAAGGGATTCGAAAAGCCCTATTCGAAGTGGCCAAAGGTTATCGAGGCGTCACTGGAGATAAAACTTTTGATCAGGACCGAGGGGTAGGAAGCGAATATGGCGTCTGGACAGTCAAAGATGGGCTGATTGTTGATTATAAAAAATAGAGCTAACAAGTTTTAATTCCACCGATAGGTTCTGAGGGATATTTACCCTCAGAACCTAATTTTTTATTAGGGTTAAAATCTTTGAGCTTTGACCTTTGCCATTTCTCCCATCAAGGGAGAGGGGGAAACAATTTTCATGGTTCGAGGATGCCCTCTGGGCATGTAGTATTATGGACTTTCTTTTCCAATCTATTCTTAATGGCATTCTTGCCGGCTGCATCTACGCCCTATTCGCCATGGGGTTGACGTTGATCTATGGAGTGCTCAACTTTGTCAACTTTGCCCATGGTGAATTGATCATGTGGGGGGCTTATTTCCTTTATCTCTTTATGGAAAAACCCTTTCAACTCCCTCTTCCCATTGCCCTCTTCCCTGCCCTTTTCCTGACGGTCCTTCTCGGAGTGGGAATGGATCGCTTTGTTTTTAAACCTCTTCGAATAGCGAATCGTTTAACCCTTCTCATTGCCGCATTGGGTCTTTCCTTCCTTTTAAGAAATGGAGCCCAGTTTTTTTTCGGTGCCGAGATCAGGACCTATGGATTTGAAGTCCAAAGGGGATGGAGGTTTTTTGAAGTGAGCATCACCTCCATCCAGATCGCTATTATCTTCACTTCTTTTGTATGCATTCTTTTACTCTACTTCCTCATCCACAAATCAAGAATGGGTAAGTCAATGCGTGCGGTATCAGATAACCTGGAATTGTCCCGTATTGTGGGAATTAATTCAAAAAGGGCAATCCTTTTGGCCTGGATCATTGCCACTGTTTTGGCCGGAATTGGCGGAATCCTTCTGGCCCTTGATACCAATCTTCACCCCGGAATGGGGCTGATCAACTTGGTGAAAGCTTTTGCCGCAACCCTTCTCGGGGGCATGGGAAACATCTGGGGAGCTCTTTGGGGTGGCCTTCTGATTGGTCTTGCAGAAAATCTTGGCGTTCTCGTCATTTCCCCAGGTTATAAAGATGCAATCGCATTTGGAATTATGGTCTTCATGTTGTTAATTCGACCACCCGTCCTCTCCGGCAATCAGGAGTGAGGTATGGATTTATTACTCCTGACCTTGATTTATATCATCTTCGCAATGAGCCTCAATCTTGAAGTCGGATACACGGGTCTTTTTAATTTTGGCCACGTCGCCTTTTTTGGGATCGGCGCCTATACCTCCGCCCTGTTGACACTTCACAAAGTTCCATTTGAACTAAGCCTTCTCTCATCCCTAGCCATGGCTGGACTTTGGGGTTTATTGCTTTGTTTCCCCATTCTTAGACTCCGTGGAGATTACTTTGGAATAGCCACCTTGGGTTTTGGCGAAATCATTCGAATGATCTTCCAGAATGAGGTTTGGTTAACAAAAGGCCCAATGGGTTTGCCTGGAATTTCTAAACCTATTCTTTTTTCATACCGATTCTCCAGCCTTATCCAATATTTTGTACTCGCTTTAGGTTTTGCCACCCTGACCTTTTTGATTTTGAGGATTATTCTAAGAAGTCCCTTTGGCCGAGTTTTAAAGGCCATTCGAGAGGATGAGTCAGCCGCTGAGGCCTTGGGAAAAAATGTGTTTGGCTTTAGGGTCAAGTCTTTTGTTATCGGTTCCCTTTTGGCTGGTCTGGCTGGAACTTTATGGGCCCATTACACCACCTTTATCAGCCCGGGTGATTTCACCTTATTAGAGACGATCCTTGTCTTATTAATGGTCGTTCTTGGAGGGCAAGGGACCGAATGGGGCCCTATCATCGGAGCCTTTGTTCTCATCTTTTTCCAGGAGTCTCTCAGGTTTTTAAGATTACCTGCAGAATGGAGCCGATATCTCGCCCCTCTCCAGCAGATGATTTTTGGAGGACTCCTTATTTTACTGATGGTTTTTAGACCCGAAGGTCTCATTCGGGAAAAAGGAAGGACAGTCCATGTTGGAAATTAAGAGAGTCAGCAAATCCTTTGGTGGCATTCGGGCTGTATCCGACTGTACCCTTGAACTTAGGGATTATACCATCGCAGGTCTTATCGGCCCGAATGGTTCAGGGAAGACCACTCTCTTCAACCTCATTACAGGCTCTCTTCCTCTTGATCGAGGGGAAATTTACTTTGAAGGAAAAAGAATCGATGGCCGTCTCCCTCATGAGGTGGCCTGGGAGGGCCTCATCCGGACCTTCCAATTAACCCGTATTTTTCCTAAGATGACCGTCCTTGAAAATATGCTCCTCGCCCCTCCCCACCAGACAGGGGAAAGTTTTTGGTCTCTTTGGTTTAAAAGGAAAAGGATGCGGAACGAGGAAAAGGAACACATGGAGAAAGCCCTTGAGCTCATCGATCGGGTTGGGTTGTCCCACTTGAAGAATCAATTTGCGGAGAACCTCTCATATGGGCAACAAAAACTGTTGGAACTAGTGAGGGTGGTGATGGCAGAACCCAAGATAATCCTTCTCGATGAGCCAACCGCAGGAATCAATCCTTCCATGATCAGAAGAATGATGGAACTTATTCTAA
>PDVJ01000912.1_pt1 | contig 10064 bp, 6 predicted proteins | sample 1369811 | NCBI WGS metagenome assembly PDVJ01 (sample SAMN07795376, study PRJNA414565) | Alkali sediment metagenome, whole genome shotgun sequencing project. | reverse complement strand
TAGCGGGCCTGCTTGTGGACATCCTCCGGCGTGCCCTGCAGGAGCACCTGGGGGTTGTTGACGTTGCCACAAAGCGAGACCTTGTCGCCGATGCGGCGCACCGCCTCCTTGGAGTCCACCTGCCACTCGAAGTGATACGCATCCACACCGGACCGGGCAAAGAGCTCGAGCCGGTCCGAGCAGTTGCCGCAGACATGCAGGATGATCGGCCCGCCGACCTGGGCCGTTATCTCCTGGTGGATAGGCAGGAGGTACTGCTCGTAGTGGTAGGGTCCCACCAGGTTGCCGGTGGCGTGGTCTGCCAGGACCACGATGTCCGCCCCGGCCGCGAACTGGGCGTTGATGAAGGCGACGGTGACCGGCATGAGCTGCCGCAGCATCTTCGTCACCTTGGCGCTCTCGCCCATGCCGACCGCGAGCAGGAAGTTCTGGGTGCCGACCATGTGGTAGGACATGGTCCAGGGGCCCATGACCTTGCCGATGATGGCCACCCGGCCGCCTACGTGACGACGCAAAATGGAGAGGGCATCCAGCAGCACGCGGCAGGAAGGCTTTTCCAGGAAATCGGAGGGTACGGCGACGTCGGTAAAATTAGCGTTCGGAAACTCCCTGACGTCGGGCATCTTGTCCCGGTCGCCCCAGTCGATCCGCGCTCCTAGTGCGGCGGCCTCCTGGACCACGGAATACTCGGGCATGACCGTGTCGAAGCCGACGATCTCGTGCCCCGCCAGGGCGAGTTCAGCCATGGCGTTCGGATTGAGGTGTGCCTCCGGGAAGAAGACCCCGGCCCTTTCCATCAGACCGTGGCAGGCGATGGAGGTGGGGTTGCCCACCGGCGGACGGGGCCCATGCCGTCCACCGAACATGGCGGACATGACCAGGTTGTGAGAGTTGAGTTTCATTGGCGTTTGACCCTCCTCGCTTGTTCTTTCCGATGGATGTAACTACTCAGGTAGATAGACTGAAGGTAGATAGACTGAAGGAAAAGACATGCGCGACCACACAATGCCAAGATCGTTTGGATACGTTGGCAGGGGATTGTGTCATGGATGATCATTATTGCCCTTCAGTCTTCAGCCTTCAGCCTAAGCACCTGAGCAGTCACGCTAATTTAAGCTAAGCAATTCAACGCACGCTCGGTTACCCTCTCCAGAAGGGAAAGGAGAGGTACTGCCGCAGTCCTGCTATTGCACTTACGGCGTTTTCAAATGACGTCAGCAGATATCGGGAGTTCTCTTGGCTCAATATGACGTCGATTTAAGAGAATACTGGCGGATCATAAGGAAAAGGAAATTCATTGTCCTTTTCATTGCCATCATTCTGGGTATTTTCAGCATTTCTTTTGCCATCCTCAGCGCCCCAGCCCCGCTTTATTCAACAGAGTGCATGATAGAGATCAAGAGAGAGCGTCTCGTTGAAGGGATCTACTCCAAGACCATCGCGTGGGATGATTCCGACGACATCGAGACCCAGATTGCGGTGATCAAGAGCTACACGGTTTTCGAAAAAGTGGCGGAGTACATGGGCCTCACCCCGCGGACCTCCTCGTCGAGGGGTGAGAACCAGATGAACAGCCATGTGATTGCCACCATTGAAAGCCTCCAGTCCAAAGTGGAAGTGACCCGTCTCAAATTCAGCAGTGTCCTCAACATCAAGGTGACGGATGACAGTGCGGTCTTTGCCCAGAGGCTCGCCAACACGGTGGCCCTCGTTTACAGAGAACTCCACGGGGAGCAGCAGACAAAGCGAACCAAGGAGGCTCTCCGCTACATCGATGATCAAATGAAGGATGTGCGAGCGAGGCTCAGAGATGCGGAAGACCGTTTCAATCGGTTCAGCAAGGACAATGAACTCATCTCCATCGATCTCCAGAGCGAAACCCTTTTGAAGCAGATCAAGGAGATACAGGGTGAGCTTGCAAAACTCGAAGAGGAGAAGGGAGAGCTGGATGGGCTTCTCAAGAGACTGAAAGAGTTCATCAAGAACCCCGGTCACAATTTCGATTCCATCAAGGCAAACAGCCGCTATCAGAGCGCGAATGATGCGCTCGTGGGACTCCTGCTCAAAAGGGAAACGCTCCTCAAGGACTACACTCCCAAACATCCCGAAGTGGTAACGATCAGCAACGAGATTTCCGAGACAGCGCGAAAAATGGAGTACATGCTGGAGCTGCAGGTCAAGGGCCAGGAGAGAAAACACGCGGATTCCTTGAAGGAGCTTGAAAAGGTCGACCAGAAAACCAAGGCCCTTCTCGACAAGAAGCTGGAGTATGGCCGGCTGAAGAGAGAGGTCGAGCTTTACACGGAAATGACGACTCTCCTGGAACGAAAAAACCAGGAGGCCCTCATCCGGAGATCAGAAAAACCGGAAGAAGTGAACATCGTGAAACCCGCGCTCCTGCCGGGAACTCCCATCAACCCGCCGCGAACCGCTGCGACAGGAGCCATGGGGGTCTTCATCGGGATTGTTCTCGGTCTGATCATCGCCTTCATTGTCGAGACCTTCGATACATCCCTTGGAGCCATCGAAGACGTGGAGCAGACTCTCGGAATCCCTGTGCTCGGAGTGATTCCCCATATGGACCTCAGGGTCATACAGGAAAACATCAAGGAGCGATATTCGGGACGAGTCCAAGCCCATTCCATGAACCAGGCGGTCAATCTCATTTCCCATTTTGTTCCTAAGTCGATGATGGCAGAAAGTTTCCGGTCCCTGAGGACGAACATCCATTTCAAAGACACGGAGAAGAAGATGAGGTCCCTTGCGATCACGAGCACTTCTCCTCAAGAGGGGAAGACTCTGATTGCGCTTAACATGGCCATCACCATGGCCCAGTCGGGAATGAGGATCCTTCTGGTGGGTTCTGACCTCAGGAAACCCATGCTCGCCAGGGTCTTCGGAGTGGCATCCTCTCCGGGCCTTTCGGATATCCTTCTGGGCAACTGCGAATGGCGGGAAACAGTCAGAGGAGTCACGGATGTGCTCATGGGAGAGATCAGCCTGGATGAAATCATGATCACCCCGGGTTTTGATAACTTTTTCTTGATTACCGGAGGATCTGTGCCTCCGAACCCGGCCGAACTGATCGAATCATCGAAGATCGACCAATTCATTGAAGAGGCAAAAGACGAATACGACATGATCCTCTTCGACACGGCGCCCCTCCTCTCCGCTGTGGATCCGGCCATTCTCGGAACAAAAGTGGACGGCGTGCTCCTGGTTTATCGAATAGGCACGGTGCCAAAGGGGTTGTTGAAGAGATCCATCACCCAGCTCACACAGGTTAAAGCCAATGTCATTGGCGTCATCCTGAACGGGATGAAGCCGGAGGTGAGCCCTGATTTCGAGGACTACAAGCATTACAAATATTACTACTCCTATGGGGAGGATGGAAAAAAACGAAAGAAAAAGAAAAACCTTTCCATGTTCGACACGAGGGAGATCAATCTGCGCAGTATAGAAGAGAGTACTTCCGCGAAAGTGGCGGGATGGGTGATGAAGGCATGGCGCAACTGGAAGAAAGGTCTGGGGCTTTCTCTCCTGGTTCTGGCGGTTGTCCTTCTGGCCGGAGGTCTCCTGTGGCAGAACGCCCTGCTGGGTCCTTTCAAATCGGGTAACACGGAGAGTGCTAACCGAAAAGAGGAAGTGAAAACCCAGATCAAGGAACAACCTGCAAAAGATCTTTATCGAGAAAAACCGTCTAGTCCTAGTCAGGCATCTCCTGCCGCCGACACCTCTGAGACAAGAAGCTCAGCCGGCGATTCGCCTCAGGCTCCATCCCGTCAGTCCGAAACGAGCCCGAAACCAGTCTTTGAGGAGAAAAATGTCGTCGCCGTCGTGCCACCCAAGGAAGAGGCTTCTCTGTCAGCGCCAACGACGCCTCTGACCGAGACTAAGAAGGAATTGCCCGTTGTAGGCATGGATAGCGAATCTGCTGGAATGAAAAAAGGCGAGATGATCCAGAACGCAATCGCTGACCCTGTTGCGCGACCATACACCCGGAGCGTTGGAAAAACCTCCTATCCTTATTCGCTCTTCCTGAGTTCAGTACCTGATATTGGTCTTGCCAAGGAGACTGTTTCGCAGTGGAGTAAACGAAGCTTCGCCCCCTATTACGTAAGAGTGGTTTTCAGTCAAGGAGAGCAATACTGGATCTATATTGGATGTTTTGAAAGCAAAGAAAAGGCAGAGGTTTTCAAGCAACAGAATGAGTTGGCCGGCGCCACCATAAGGAATACCCCATATGCTAACATGGTTGGGGTCTATGAATCATTAGAAGAGCTTCAAAGACAGGATCAGAAATTGAAGGAATTGGGCTATTCTTCGTACTCTGTGGCAGAGCCGCAAGGCAAGTACAGACTTCTTGTTGGAGCCTTCTTGCAAAAGGAGAGAGCTACAAAACAACATGAAGAACTGAAATCTAAAGGCATTGAGAATCAGGTCGTGCAAAGGTGAGAAGAAGTGCCTAAAGTGCACTAAAATGCCTAAAGTGTCTAAAGTTGACAATCCGCCGAAGATGGAGTGTTGGATTAATGGAGTGATGGAATAAGAAAAAGAAGAAAATCAAATTCATTATCACGAAAGCACGAAATTAGGAAAACACGAAAAACCCCACCTTTTTCTTTCGTGCTTTCCTGTTTTCGTGCTTTCGTGATTGGTTCTTCTGTTCTTGATTCTGCACCGCTAGCCTTTGGCTAAAGGCTCTGCACGAAGTCAATCATTCCCGCATCCGGCACAAAGGTGAGTTCGTAGCAGGGGATTTGGCTGACAAGACGTTGGCAAGATTCGATCGCTGAGGCCATCCCGTCCTTGTCCCAAAAGGGGGGGAAAGAACGAGCCAGGAGCATGGAGACCGCTTCTGCGCCGCTCTTGAGCTGGAAGGAGTTCTTCCTTCCGTGACGCAAGAAAAACAGCTTGTGAATAGGCAGCCCGTGGGATGAGTGCTCTTTGAAGTCACCATGCCATGGTGTCCCGTGCATCCAGAACTTCCCTTTCTTTTCTCTCACAATGATTCGGTCGTCGTTAAGAACTGTTATGCCGTGATCAAACCAGAGCTTGGCAGTCGTGGATTTTCCATCTTCGGAATTTCCCAGGAACAGATATCCCTTCCCATTATCATCAATGCCACAGGCATGGAAAAGCAAACCTCTTCCTTGAGAAAGCAAGATGATCCATAAAACCTGGTTTAAAGGGTAGCCTAGAGGGTCGGCCTCCTGAGGGGTGTCACCAGTCACATAAAGGTCACCCGATTTGAGATCAGGGGCGAGAAAGAGAAATCGACTGGGACTGAGTTCGGAATGAAGGCTCGCATTTTGCAGGATGAGTTTGCCATCGCTTCGAAAAAGAGCCCAGGTCTGTCCCGAATCAAATGTCTTTTCTTTTTTGGCGAATGGGGGAGGTGGTTGTTTGTGAATGAGCAGCGTTACATCAGAGAGCGCGTCTAGAGGAGACGTCTGGTTGGTAGAACGATTTGGCTTCAGGTCGAAGAACCAAGAAATCCTGATCCCGGCTATTTCTAATGTGTTTCCCTTTTGCTGTTCTGCATCGATCAAGAGAATGAACCTTTCACCTCAATCCTCGATAATCGCTTTGATGCTTGCCAATTCCTTTAGATGATGGACAAGGTCTTTTTCAACTTCTTCCGGGGTGGCGTCGAATTCCTTGATCATCTTGTCTCTGATCTCTATCCCCTTTGCGGTTCCATCCAGCAGTTCCCAGATGCGGGCAGCTGTTTCATTCAGGGTGTAAATGCTTTCCAGGTCGCCCACTCCTTGACGGATAGGAACAAGGATGCACTCCTCACCGATTTTCCGGAATACCATGGCGTCACTTTTCCTAAAGATCTTGTCGAGAAAGTCCATTACTCCATACCCCTCATCCGGTGAATCTTAGTACATGCTGTCATAACTAGGATGACGTTCAGGTAGATTCCAAAATCCCTCCCGGCCTCCCTTTACAAAAGGGAGGTGAGTGGTATCCCCCCTTTGGATAAAGGGGGGTAAGGGGGGATTTGTCACCGGATTTATGAACCAGAGTACTTACCCGGCGGATAGAGATGATGATTCGTTCGCCGTCGGGAGTCTAATCGTAAAGGTCGTTCCTTTCCCGAGAATGCTCTCGACCTCTATGGCGCCTTTGTGGCTCTTGATAATGTCCTGACTTATCGAAAGCCCAAGGCCGGTGCCTTTCCCCTCTCCCTTCGTCGTGAACAAGGGCAAGAAGATGTTTTGAATGTCCTCAGGTTTGATCCCGCAGCCGGTGTCTGAGATTTGGATCGTTACCCAGGGATGATTCTCATGGTCTGTTGAAACCGTTAATGTTCCCCCCTGCTCCATCGCATCTCTTGCATTCAAAATGATATTCACGAGAACCTGTTGGAGAAGCCCTTGGTTAGCCAGAATATGCGGGAGATGGGGACTCAAATTTGTGACGATTTCAATATGGCCCTGGTTCATATGGAACTTCGCAACATTAAGAGCCGCTTCAATCACTTCATGGATATGGGTCGGAGCCATATCGCTCCGCTTGCGCCGGTAGAACTGAGAGATGTTTTCCACAATCTGAATGCAGCGCTGAGCTTCCTCTTGCACGACGTTCAAATAGTGAATACACTCGTTCATTTTCTCCGGCGCGGGGATGCCTTCCTTTAGCCTTTTGCAGGCCATGCCTGTGAACCCGAGAACGGACATGATCGGGTTGTTGATCTCATGCGCCACCCCTCCGGCGATTTTTCCCAGGAGGGCCAGCTTCTCAGACTCTATCAACTGGGCCTGCTGCTCCTTGAGCTCAATGTTCGCCTTTTTCAAATCCGTCACGAGCGTTGCGTTCTCAACGGCAATCCCGATCTGGTGGCCCATAGCAGCGAGCAGCTCCAGGTCTTCCTGAGAGAAACCCATCACCTTTCCCAGAGTATCCACATGGATGATCCCCAGAATGCGGTCTTTGGTCTTGATGGGAACACAAAGAGTGGATCGAATGCGGTGAAGAATAATGCTATCCGAACTCTTAAAGCGATCATCCTTCATGGCATCCGAAGTCAAAATGGACTGCCCTGTCTCGAAGACCCGCCTGGAAATCGTTCTTGAAAAAGTGATTTCATCGCCACCTTTTATGCCGTCTGCTCTGCGAGCGGCTTGCGGCAGAAGCTCTCCGCTTTTATCATCCACCAGCATAATCAGAGCCCGGTCGGCCTGAATGATTGCCAGCACTGTTTCAGCCGTCCGATCCATGAGCTGTCGGAGATCTGTAACCGTAACCAGATCATTGATCAACCGGTACATAACGGCCAGCCGGAGGTAGGCTTTGTGCAGAGTTGAAAGCTCTGCCTGATTCGGAAGAGCGACCAGCGATTCTATTCCCTGCGGGGGGATGGCGAGTTCGACGGTTGGCCTGTCCCCCGGGTCATGGTCGGAGGCCAGCTGGAGCCTAGATGCGTTGTCTTTCAAGTCCTCAGGGATCTCATCTGATTCCAAGAGAGGCATAAATTCCAGGATCGTACTTCCCAATGTGATTTTATCCCCAGGCCTCAGGACCTGCCGGTGCACGGGGTGGTTATTCACCATGGTACCGTTTACCGATCCAAGGTCTTCAATGATGAATTCAGAGTCGTGGGGGCTGATTGAAGCGTGTTTTCTGGAGACTTGCTTGTCTGGCAGCGGGATCGTGTTAGAGGGATCGCGACCGATGAAAACGACACGATCCCTGATCGGGTAGGTCTTTCCTTTTTGCGCTCCTGTCTTGATCAGCAGCTTGGGCATTGATTTCCTAATTAGAAACGATGCATTACGAGCTTATATTTTCCCTCACTTATCCACGAGAGTCAAGCGTTACCAGCGTCCAGAGGCGGTTGATTCTTTTGTGTTTCTCTGCTACCAATAGCTTCGTTCTTTTTACTTCTAATGAAGCTCAGAGGCATTTCTTAAGATGGATGACAGGGTGATTTCATTGATCGTGAAACAAGTGGAAAAGGAGCGGTTTGCCCGAAAACTGGGCTTGCGACTGATCAAGCTTGAGCCGGGCTATGCCATTGTGGAGATGGAGCCGCAAGAGGACTTAACGAACATCTTCGGCACGACCCACGGCGGAGCCATCTTCTCTCTTATCGACGAAGCGTTCCAGGTGTCGTGCAACACTCATGGAACGGTAGCGGTGGCGCTCAGTGAGACGATCACGTATCACCGATCTCCGGACCCGAAGAGGACGCTGCGCGCTGAATCTGTAGAGATTCATCGCTCCTCAAAAACTGCCACGTACGAGATCAAGGTGACGGATGAGCACAACGTCCTCATCGCTTCGTGCACCGCGCTTGCCTACAGAAAGAAGGAGAGACTGCCTTTTCTCGAAAAAACCGGAACCGGTGAGGGGGAGGGATAAGAAAGAAAGGGAGTTATCCTGTTGACATTAGAAGGGATATTAAATAAGGTTTAGACTCTAAGGGCGGTTGGCGTTTTTAGACTCTTGGCCACTGACTTCTCCGCAAGCTGCGTAGAAGCTCAAAAGCGAACCGCAGAAAAACGAATAACGAACGCCGAAGGAAACAACAGAAGAGATTCAACTTCATCATTCGAAATTCCTTGTTCGACATTCGACATTCGGGTTTCCGGATTCTAATATGGCTGCGACCAGAGGCCTGCATTGGGAATTCGGTCCATGGAAAAAAGAGTCCTGATACCGAGGCGCGAGATCCAGAGCAAGGTTAAAGACCTTGCCCGACAGATTTCCTCAGACTATGCGGGCAAGGAACCCATTTTGATCGGCATCCTGAACGGGGTGGTCTTCTTTTTTGCCGAGCTTGTGATGGCCTTGAGTATCCCTTCAAAGATCGATTTCATAAGGGCTTCGAGCTATGGGTCAAGCAGCGCTTCCAGCGGGACGATCAAGCTGGTAAAGGATGTGGAAATCCCGGTGAAGGGCCAGGATCTGATTATTGTGGAGGATATCGTGGACACGGGACTGACCTTGAACTATCTCGTCAAGAAGCTGAAGAGCCGCGAACCCGCGAGTGTGAAAATCTGCGCCCTAATCGACAAAGCGGAGCGGAGGGAACAAGAAGTGACAATTGACTACTGCGGTTTCAAGGTGCAGGGCGGATTCCTTGTCGGGTACGGCCTTGACTGTGCGGAGCATTACAGGTACTTGCCGGACATCTGTGTGATGGAATGATCAAGGCTAGAGGTAACTACTCAGGTAAATAGACTGAAGGCAGATAGACTGAAGGAAAAGACATGCGCGATCAAACAAAGCCGAAATCGTTTGGAAACGTTGACAGGTGATTGTGTCATGGATGATCATTATTGCCCTTCAGCCTTCAGCCTAAACACCTGAGCAGTTACGACTGGAGTGTTGGAGTATTGGAGGACCGGAGGAATCCGGGCGGTTGCGGGTGACAAGTCCCAAGAGTCAGGTATCCTGGATGTATCGGCAAGACTTGAGCTGGATCGTAGGCTTAAGCATAGGCATCTGATCTGAAACAGGAGGATGGCGATGATCATTGAGTGCAAGCAGTGCAGATCGAAATTCAAACTCGATGAAGGCCTTCTAAGAGAAGAGGGCTCCACGGTCAGATGCTCCGTCTGCAAGAGTGTGTTCAGGACCTACCCGCCGGGTGTGACCCCGGTGGCCGAGGAAGAGCGAAAGGTTGTGGACCAGAGCCTCGGTAGGACGGTCACTCTGGATACGTCTCCAGCCTTGGAGGAAGAAAGACCTGAACCTCTTTTGGAAGATACTTTTGAAGCAGAGCTTGCCAAGGCGTTGGAGGAAGATTCTGAGACGGAGAGAATGGAGGCCGTGTCCCCTGACCAGATTCCCGAAGAGGAAGAAGAAGACTTAAGGTTTGATTTTGAGGAAGATACCAAACGCGGGCCTGAGGTCGCAGCGGCTCCGGCGACAGATCTGCAACGGCAGACAGAGAGAAAACCCGAAGCGCCAGGAAAACCTGAAAAGGCACTTCCAAGGAAGAGAAAGAAAGGCGGCCTGCCCAGGTTCCTGCTGATTGTTCTGATCGTTGTTTTGCTGCTGACAGGAGGAGCTGCAGCCCTTCTTTATTTTGCTCCCGAACAGGTACC
>PDVJ01000911.1_pt1 | contig 10064 bp, 11 predicted proteins | sample 1369811 | NCBI WGS metagenome assembly PDVJ01 (sample SAMN07795376, study PRJNA414565) | Alkali sediment metagenome, whole genome shotgun sequencing project. | reverse complement strand
TATACTGGAGGATCACCGGCAAGAGGGTGAGCGGGAAGAATGTGCCGGAGAATAGTGCCATAGGCGTGATGAACAGGAACGAGGGATAATTCAGGGTATCGATGCTGGGGGTAATTGCCGTGAAGCACATCGCGATACCGCTAAACATCAGCCCGCCCAAAAACGCGAGCGGGATAGCGAGCAGCGATGTGGGAAGTGAAATAACGCCAAAGGCGACAAATACGGGAAGCATAATGATGACATACAACAGGCTTCTTGTCGCCCCCCAGAGGAGTTCCCCTGCGATCACATCTTCGATCGAGAGCGGGGTCGCAATCATCGCATCAAAACTTTTCTGGTAATACATCCGCACATACGACCCGTATGTGCACTCGAAGAATGCCGAGTTCATCACTGAAATGGCAAGGATTGCAGGTGCGATGAAGTTTACATACGGGATGCCATCGATCTCTTTCACATAGGTACCGATTCCCATGCCGATAGCGAACAGGTACAGGAACGCCTCTATCAACGGGGGGAAAAAGTTCACCTTCCACGTCCTGAAAAAGACCACGAGGTTCCGGTGCCAGACTTTCCACGCCCGACGGCTGATCTTGGGAACTGTCCAGACGTGGTTCATGATCACTCCTTTAACTTCCTCCCGGTCAGTTTGAGGAAGACATCCTCAAGGGTTGCAGGCCGGGTCAGCACTTTGTGCGGTGAACACTGGTCAAACAGGATTTTTGCGATCTCACGGGATGAATCCGTTGCCACCTGCACACTGTCACCGATCGCTTCAAAGGGGATACTGTTTTTCGACAGGCAGGAAATCACTTCATCGGTTTTTTCAATTTCCACTACTTCGTTTCCTACGTACTGCTTCACGAGATCCACAGGGGTCCCTTCAACGAGAATTTTCCCGTTATCCATGATGACAAGACGGTCACAGAGTCGTGCAGCTTCATCCAGGTAGTGCGTAGTAAGAATAATGGTATTGCCCTGTGCCTGGAGTAATTTCAACCGCTCCCAGATCAGGTGACGTGCCTGCGGGTCAAGCCCGATGGTTGGTTCGTCCAGGATAAGGAGATCCGGGTTATTAACAAGTGCACGGGCAAGGATTAACCGCCGTTTCATTCCCCCGGAGAGTTTTTCCACCGTAACATCCCTTTTTTCCTGCAACTGGACAAAATCCAGGAGTTCATCTGCTAAAAGTTCCTCAGCTCTCTGGTGTGCAATGTCAGGTGGGATGTCAAAGTACCGTGAGTAGGTGAACAGGTTACAAAAGCAGGTAAAATCAGGATCGAGATTTGTTTCCTGCGGAACAACACCGAGCCGTAGTTTGATCTCTGCAGGATGTGTCTCCGGGTCCATACCAAAGACCGTGATGGTACCCGAAGTACGGGGTGAGACGCACGCGATTATTTTCATCGTCGAGGTCTTCCCCGCCCCGTTCGGGCCCAGGAACCCGAACACTTCCCCTTTTTTTACAGTAAAACTGATAGTATCTACTGCAATGATATCGCCAAATTTTTTTTCCAGGTCCTGCACCTCAATGATATCAGGAATCGGTTCACCTCCTACAAACCAGTGGTTTGGCATGTAGCCATAAAAATCCACACTGTGGCAACAGGATACAATAAACAACGGAGGACAGTGCAGTGAATAATAAGAGTTATCCGTTTTGTATTCCCCTGACAGGCACATTGCTATTCTCACCGTCGCAAGCGGAGAACTATAATGACAATAGTACAAACCATGGGGCAGCTACAAGGTATCAGGATCTTTTCCGAAGCTTCCGGATAGCTTCTGCAGCTGCTTCCCGGACATCACAGAAGGGGTCCTGTACGAGATTTTTTAGCGGTTCGATGGCCCGGCGATCACCCAATTTCCCCAGTACTTCCGCAGCGCCGATCCTGATGACTACTTCCTTGTCGCAGAGGCAGTGGATGAGCGGATCAACTGCATCCCGGTCTTTGATCTTACCCATTGCAGCAATGGCAGCTGCACGAACCTCCACGTCCATGTCATCGAGAGAAAAAACCAATCCCTGGACGGCCGAGGAATCACCAAGCCTTCCCAATGCCTGTGCAACCTCCCTGCGGACAACGGGGTGGGAGTCAGATAATGCCGTAATAAGTGGTGGAATCGCCGACAGGTTGCCGGATTTACCCAGTTGTGTTGCTGCTGAACGTCGTTTTTTTATGGTTGGGTCGTGGAGTGCAGCAACCAGGAGTGAAATGTCGGCCCTATAAATGAGAAAAATCAATGCTCACACTCGCCACCGGATTCATACGCGGTGATAACTTTCTGTGCGATTTCCGGAGAGAGCCGCTCATGGACAAGATGTACAAGCGCGTCGATATCCTCGACCGGGAGGCAACCCATACTCTCCTCCCCCTTGGAGATCATGTCGGTGATATACGTAAGCTCTTCATCGGAGAGTCGGCTAATCCGCTGGACAAAATCGTCACTGTCCTTTGCAAAATGGTTGGAAACCGGTGGAAGGATGGAATGGAACATATGCCCGGATCCTGAACAGGTAAGGTCTCCGCATTCCGGTGCGAGCTTTTTCAAAATCACAATGTCCTTCTCGGAAAGTTCACGTGGCATGGTACGGTATCCTTATATATTATTTTACCGGCTTTGGAATAAACGTGCGTGAAGGACACCGTTCGCTGTCACGGTCAGGAGTTGTCTCACCGTTGATGCGGCAGTCACCATGATCCCTGGTTTTTGGTGCATAACTTACACATTCACCGCAGGTTGGCATACCATCGACTCCGTCTTAGGGAATAGTATTTTTGTTCTTTCATTGAAAAGGATAAAAAATCAGAATTATTTCCCAAACCATTTTTTAATACTGGCAAGAATGCCTTTAGAGCTGGTGGACTTCTGGGACTTTTTGCTCTGCGGTGTTGGAGGCCGGGAAATTGTTCGCTTTGGTGCCGGAGCTTCCTTTACGGGAATTTCCTTGAGCGTGCCTTTCGGCTCATCACCTGATGGTTCAAAACCCCATGCAAATCCTATCTTGTAGGCATTCTCGTTCTGGCGGATCCAGTTGGCAGCGTTCATATAACCCCGATCCTGTGCCTTTTTGATCGTGTCCTGATGATCCTGAGTGAAATGGATCTCGCGCTGGAGGGCGACTAACTCCTCGTATACCTTTCCGGGGACTTTTATCTTCTCCCTGCTCATAACTCCTCATATAGGGTTATGCAGGGATACGATATTTAATGCTTCGGTTAAAATCGCCGAAAATGGTGAGCAATCAGTATCCGGACTGTATGAAAGGGTCAGAACACGTATCGCACCACATTGATACGTGCATTAAACAAAACAAAAGCTCAGAAAAAGATAACGGGGATTTTTTGGTGAATCCCGGTTACTTTGCATACGCTTCTACAAGGTCACGTGCGGTAATAATCCCTGCAAGCTGCTTCTTTTTCATAAGGGGGAGTCGACGGACATGCTGAACAGCCATTATTTTTGCCGCTTCATGAATACTGATACCTGTTGGAGCGGTTTTTAAAGGAGACGAGGACGCTCTACCCACCGGGGTATCGAGCGACTTCTCGCGAACAAGGAATGTCGACAGGAGGTCGCGTTCGGTAAATATCCCTGAGGGTTTTCCATCACGGGTCACAATCACACTTCCGACCCGTTTTTCCCCCATTATACCGGCAACGGTTGCAACGGTCTCATCCTCCTTGACACTGACAATTTCGCTTGTCATAAAGTCATCTACCCGAAGCGAGGTTTCCGGAGCTTCAGGCATCTCCCGGATCAAGTCAGATGCGGTGATGACCCCAACGAGCTCCCCGCATTCGAATACTCCCAATCTCCCTTTCTTACCGATCATGGTACGTGCCGCGTCCCTGATCTCGAGAGTCGAGCATATCTTGATGAGCGGATACGACATGACCTGCCCGACAAGTGTGGTCTCTAAGTCAAGACCCCCCGCAAGAACTTTAGAGAGCAGGTCCCGCTCGGTCACGATTGCAATCGGTGTCCCGAATTTCATCACGATAAGGCTTCCAATGTGCTTCTCTCCCATAATTTTTGCCGCTTTTGCCATTGAGGTTTCAGCCGTTGTTGTGATGATATCGCGGCTCATGATGTCACTCACTTTCATGTGGCGTTTGTAATCCTTATAGGCACGATCGAGCACACTCGGGAATCCGATGCCAGGTTTTTCAGGTGCAGTCACAATGTTCACTCCACTGTGAGAATTGTGTTCCGGAAATTAAATATTTCGGTCCCCGGTTTCAATCAAAGGGAAGTGATGTATTGAAAACGACCCCTGGCACATCTGCAAAGGAGGTAGTAAAGTGTTTCGACTTTTAATCGCCTGCGTTGCATGCCGGATGCAGCGATCAGGTTGGAAGCCCTGGGGAGATACCGGTTATTGGGAAAAACGATGGAGAACAATCTTTATATTCGCGATTCTGTCGGCGTTTAGCAGGTGTGGTGTATTAACTGTATTCCCTTTAATCAACAAAAACGTATTGATTAATTGATTTTCCAGGACAATAATTTGCCATTTAAATCATAATATACTACTAAATTTTTAGCATTTTGAGGAACCTCAAACAACACTTTCCCTTTCTTATATTGATTTTTTTCAAGTTCGCCAGCCATTAGCCAGCCATCTCCGTGAAAAGGTTCTTTATCAAATCTGTTTCCCTCAGAATCACCAATACTGAATCGATGGGGAAATACCGTGATTTTATCAGCACCAACATTTTTAATCTGAGCATCAATAATGACGAAGGTATTTCCACTCGCTGCTGCTTTTGTAGATGCTACATTATAAAAAACTGAGGTAAAGGTTTCGGTTTTTTGAGCTGAATAGACTATGACCTCTTGTTCAGAGTCTGAATAGGGAGACCCAAAATCTGCTTCCATTGTCGCTGGACTAAAAGATTGAGTGGGGATATAATTGGCACATCCGGCAGTTATTATTACTGCCACCAATAATACGATAAAAAGGAGATAGTTCATATTCTCCCCTTTATTTTAGTGATGATTCCTTTTTCTAATTTCGCAAAAGTACCACATCATAATTTTTACAAAGAAGAACATTACGAGCTGCAATTCAAAGTTATAATTTAACCCAATGACAGCATGCTGCTATGGGAAATTTGGGGAAACTACCTTATCAGTCTCTTGAAAAATACAAGAAGGTCATATTCGCGTTCTGTTGGGCAGATAATGAGGACCGGATACCATTAAAAGGGTACCCTCTTGCTATCTCTCTTTTTTCTCCTTCCCTTTGCTCCTGGTAAACCGTCGCCGGATGAGGACAATAAGAAGGATCGTTCCTATGATGAGCATGAAGGCCGCGACAAAACCAAGTATAAGGTTTGCCAGGATTAGTTCCCGGACTAATCCCCATCCGATGGCAAATGCCAGGCTTTCCACAGCCGCTCCAATGCCAACGGCTAACAGTATTTCCCCGGGAGTAAGGCCTATCATCAGTCCTACCACGGTCGCCCCCACCCCTCCGGTGCCCTGGAGAGGCAGCATCACAAAGAAGGCCAGCCCCGGGATCCTCCACCGGTTCATCCAAGGCCGTTCTGCCATGAACTCCCTGCTCGTGGCAGTTGTTTTTTCAATCCAAGGACCGAGTCGCGGAACCCGTAGCATGAGGGCGAAGTTCATGATCATAAAGAGGGCGGTGATGACATCGAGCAAGGTCAGGGTCAGTGCCATCAGCCACCACGGGATCCCAAGTCCGATCCCGATCGGGATTATCGATTCCTTACCAGATGGGGGGATAAAATACGCGACCATCAGGCCGCCGAGGATCAGGATCCTGTTCTTGGAAAGGATGAGAAAACACAGTATAAAAAAGATGACCGCGAGAAGGGGCGGGACGAGAAGGCGGATGTACGTGTTACGCCGCGAAATATCCTGCATCCCTCTTGACAACCAAGACAGGTCCCGTGTTCTCATGTTCTCTTCCGAAGTATTTGATGGAACCCTTCATCTGTCTTTTCCTGCTATAATGACAGGGGACCGCTTCAGGGTGTGGGTGTGACGGAGCTCTATGGTGGTGAACTGGCCAGGCCGAACTGGACGTAGCGTCCATGCGAGATTGAGCTCCAGCCGTGATCGGAAGATTTGAATCAGAAAAGGAATAGGACCATCAGTGATAAAGTGCTGCTATGGGGATTCGAACCCCAGTCGCGAGCGTGAGAGGCTCGCATGATTGGCCGGACTACACTATAGCAGCGCAATTGCTCAATTACTTGGGCTATATTTTTACTTAAACGTGTTGATGTCGGGTACTCCAAACCCTTTACGTCGTGTCTGGTCAAGTTTTCGCGTATCCGTCCAGTCATAAACAACTTTATCTCGGACGTGCTGCGATTAATATAAGAATGAGTAGTCTTGAGGAACAGATCCAGGAGCTGGAAGCCGAGCTGACCAAGACTCCGTACAACAAGGCTACTTCCAAGCATATCGGTCGAATTAAGGCAAAGATCGCACGACTCCGAGACGATGCAGTCAACCGTGCGATGAAATCCAGCGGGGGTGGGGAAGGATATTCGGTAAAAAAGTCCGGTGATGCAACTGCTGTCCTTGTTGGCTTCCCTTCAACGGGAAAAAGTACACTTCTCAATAAACTGACCGGCACTGCCAGCGCGGTGGCTGCGTATGAGTTCACGACGCTCACTGTTGTACCGGGTGCGCTTGAGCACAAAGGTGCAAAGATCCAGCTTCTCGATATGCCAGGACTTATTGCCGGGGCAGCGATGGGCAAAGGACGGGGCAAAGAAGTGATAGCTGTCGTTCGTGGTGCGGATATCATCATTATTCTCGTCGACGTATTTAACGAGCGGCATTTCGATGTGCTCATAAAAGAACTCTACGATGCGGGGATACGGATCAATGTCAGAAAACCGGATATCACTATCAAGAAATCCTCTCATGGCGGTATCCGTCTCCATGCTGTCGGTACGCTTAATCTGGATGTAGAAGAAGTTCGATCTATCCTTTCCGAGAGCAAGATGATGAATGCTGACGTGCTTGTCCGCGGCGGCGCTACCCAGGATGATTTGATCGATGCGGTGCAGGGCAATCGTGTCTATATCCCGGCATTTATCGCAGTGAACAAGGTGGATCTCGTGGACAAGGAGAGGTTCCTTGAGATCGAACATGATATTGCCGAACGGTTCGGCTCTCCCCCGCTCATGATTTCAGCAGCAGCTGGCTATCATCTGGAGGAGGTCAAGGATGCGCTCTATGACTGTCTCGGTTTCATCAGGGTTTACTTAAAACCCCACGGTGGTGAAGCTGATTTGGAAGAACCGCTCATTGTCAGAACGGGAAGTACCGTGGCTGATGTGTGTACAAAACTTCACCGGGACTTCGTCCAGCGGTTCCGCTATGCCCGGGTCTGGGGAAAATCAGTTAAACATCCGGGCCAGAGAGTAGGATTGCCCCACAAATTGATCGACAGTGATCTGCTCACGATCATTGTCGAACACTAATCGCGTCATAGATTATTTTTAGTGGTGCTTCTGTTTTGATCCCGTAACCGGAAAAATGCGTCCGTGTCGCGGGGTATCCTGAAGCGATGATATGTTCAATTACTGTAGTGATATCAGGAGGTGAGCAACCCACAATTTTTGTGAGCCGGTGGTAATCATAAAAACTCGATGTCGGTAATTCTTTCCGGCAGAGATCGATGAGTTTCATGAGTTCTTTTTTTGTACCGAGTTCCATCGTATCCAGCAGATCCTGCATCCGAACGAGTGTTTCTTCATGCTGGATGCTGCCAAGCCAGAGCGGACCGATCGGATCAAGCTTTTCATTGCAGTGCGGGCAGCAAACAATTGCCGGAAACATCCCCTGCTGTTCAGTGCGGTACTGGCACTTTTTACACTGCAGGATATATCCTATACGCTTCATTGCATCATCAGCGGCATTGGCTCCGCGGATCAACCGGAGGTGGAGCCGGACAAAATGCTCATGGGCAAAACAGAACACCGGTTCAACACCCCGGTCGTACTTTACCGTTTCCCGGATGACAAACCCCAGCAGGATCCGCAACCCTACTTCCCTGTGATATTCGGTGTTCATAGGTTGTGCAAAGTACCGGCGTTTCCCTGCTTTCAGGTGCGCTCCGCATAATGGAGCGGTATCCGTTGCAGTGATAAAGAGGAACCGTCGGGTNCCCCTCACCGCTGCATCAATATACATTGCCGGTGTTCCGAACGGATCAAGATCCACAGCATCAAATGACCGTTCTGAAAGNAGGGCGCTCGCATCCCGCTGNACAATCTCNACCGGCAGTTTCGNCCNGTTNATATTATGCGTGATCAGGGNGATTCCCTGCNGGTCACGGTCGTTAATCGTGACCGGAATGTCACACTCATTTGCCACCCTGAGACCCCGGACACCTGTAGCTCCCATTGCGTCAAGGTAATCTGAGGGTTTTAGTATCGAGACGAGCAGGATTGTGGCATCCCGGTTCAGTTCCATCCGCCGGTTGAAAAAGATCGGCGCGGTTCCGGGAGGAAACTGGGTCGCTGCATCCTGAGCCGGGACAAAAAACCACAATGGATATGGGCAGGGCGAGTGGCTTAGCCCGGACATAGCGTCAGCCTCCTAAGCTGAATGCCGGGGGTTCAAATCCCCCCTCGCCCGTAGTNAAAGACGAATGTTTCCCTTGTTTTAGTGCATTTTTATACTTCCTCTATCAGATCTGATAACCAATGAGGCTAGCAGGTTTTATTACCATCACCCGCCCGATAAATTCATGCGTCGCTGGTCTTGCAGCCATCGTTGCTTATCTTATTGACACCGGTACGATAATTCCTGAATCCCTTCTCCTTTTTTTTATTGTAGCCCTGATCACTGCTGCCGGCAATGTAATCAATGATTTTTTCGATGCTGAAATTGATGCAATTAACCGTCCTGATCGTCCTATTCCATCCGGTGCAGTCAGCAGAGGAGCCGCACGGGGATTTGCCGTGACGCTTTTCCTTGCTGGGATCCTTGTGAGTTTTTTTACCAATTCCCTTTGTATCGGAATTGCAATCTTCAATGCGTTCCTGCTGATTGCCTACGCAGCAAAACTTAAAAGCACACCGTTGATCGGCAACATTGTTGTGGCATACCTTTCGGCAAGTATCTTTTTATTTGGCGGAGCTTTGAACGGCTTGGACGGGATAGTCCGTATCATCCCTATCGCTGCAATCACCTTCTTTGCTATGCTATCCCGTGAATTGTTGAAGGATGCAGAGGATGTTGAAGGTGACAGGGCAGGAGGGGCAGATACGGTACCAATCCGGATCGGCATTAAAAAAACATCAGAGTTTGCCCTTATTACAACTGTTCTTGCGGTCGCGGCGAGTTTTATTCCTTATTTCTGGTGGGGTGTTTGGTACCTTGGGGGTATCATTGCAGTTGATATCATTATTATCTTTGCAGCGTTGCGAGGGCTGAGCTGTGAAACTCCCGCGTGTGTGAAAGCATCAAAGGCTTCGATACTCCTGAAAGCCGGAATGTTTGCCTCGCTTGTCGTGTTTACCGTATCAGCAGTTTTTTTATGATACGATGAAAAAGAAGTAGTAAACCGAGCAACAGGTTTATCCCCTGATCGTTCCTCAACTTACCCTGAGGGAGTAATGCCAACAGTCATCCAGAAAGGGGATACATTCTTTGCACAAAAAGGAGCGTATTTCGAAGGAAATGTGAAGATTGACGGGAATTTCATTGTGCCTGCCCACACACATTTCTGGGGACGCCTCCTTGTTACGGGAACCCTTGAACTGGGTCCGCGATCCAGCGTTGCGCTTGATGTAAACTGCTGGAATGCTATTATCGGCAGTCAGTCAAAGATCAAAGGACCGCTGGTGGCACATGGGGACGTTACAATTCTGGATCATGCTGTTGTTCACTCTGTAAAGGCCGGGGGAAAGGTCATCCTGCGCACGGGTGTCCATGTTGGCGATGTTACGAGCAATGATACCATCATCATCCACGGCAGGATTAAAAGCGGGAAATTAATGGGTAAGAATATGAAGGTCCTCGGGAATTGATTTTGGATCAATTCCCAGCATCGCTATGTCGTA
>PDVJ01000910.1_pt1 | contig 10066 bp, 10 predicted proteins | sample 1369811 | NCBI WGS metagenome assembly PDVJ01 (sample SAMN07795376, study PRJNA414565) | Alkali sediment metagenome, whole genome shotgun sequencing project. | reverse complement strand
GATCACAACAGCCGCTGCGCTGGCTGCAGGCAGCGTGACGAAACTTCACTGAACGATTCTTGTTATTGAGGCTGTATACGCCGTTTGACCAGGGAGGCAACCCCAGCGGGTCGGGCCAAGCTCGCCGCATTGAAAAAGTCCGGGCAACCGGTGCGTGGTCCACTGCGTGGCGGTGCTCCGAATGCGCAAACTTGTGCGCGTGACTGTCCCGCCGCACAACGAACATTCTCAAAGATCGAACGACTGCTCAGGGCGGCGATGCCATGCGGCCGGTTATGGCCGAACCCGGCCGCTCGACACTCTCTCCCATAGCAGCCGTACGACGGCAGGCGATACGACCGCGCGAGCGTCAATACCCCTTCGCGACGTCCACGACCGACAGCATCTTCTCCCCCGCCACGTAGCGGCGCAGGTTTTCGCGCAGGATCGCGAACCGCACCTGCTCGTCGACGTCGGATTCCGCCGACACGTGCGGCGTGATGATCACGTTCGGCAACTTCCACAACGGGTTGTCCGCCGGTAGTGGCTCCGGGTCGGTAACGTCGAGGCCCGCGCCCGCGATGCGGCCGCTCTTGAGCGCGGCGACGAGATCTTCCTGCACAACACTCTTGCCGCGCCCCACGTTGACGAAGTACGCGCCCTGCTTCGCGGCGGCGAAGAAACCCGCATCGAACATCCCGGTGGTCGCCGGCGTCAGCGGCACCGTGTTGACGATGAAATCCGCCTCGCCTGCCAGCTTGCGCAGCTCGTCCGGCAACCCGACGTAGCTCACGAAGGGCGGACCCTCGCGCCCACTGGCTCTCGTGGCGACGACGCGCATGCCGAGTGCGTTGGCGCGCCTCGCGACCTCGGTGCCGATGCCGCCCAGTCCCACGACCAGCACGGTCTTGCCTTCTAGCGCAGTCAACTTTGCGGGCGGCGGGAGCTCGCGCGTCCAGCGCGCCGCGGCCCGCTCGAGGATGTAGAAGTCGAGGCCCCGCGTGAAGGCGAGCATCATCGCGAGCACGTGCTCCGCCATCACCGGGCCGGCGACACGCTGCATGTTCGTCAGGAGAATCTTTCGCTCCGTCAGCGCCGGTATGGCGACGCAGCGCTCGACGCCCGCCGAGTACACCTGGATCCACCGGATCGCAGCGCCGGCCGCGAGTACCTCTGGAGTGCAGAAGCCGAGCACGGCGTCCACACCTCCCGCCAGCTTCGCGGCCTCTGCCGCATCCTTCGCCGGCACGAGTTCCACGTCGGGGGCGACCGCCTGCAGCGACGGCACCAGCGCGGGATTGAGGTTCAGGAACAGCACTTTCTTCGGTCGCTGCCAGCCCGCAAGCTCGCGCACCGGTGTCGCGGACTCCTGCAACCCAAGCTGCTGCACGATGCGGTCGATTCCGGGGTCTACGGCGCCCGGCTGGTCGGCGCCTGCGGGCCGACAGATGGCGGCGACTGCGACCAGCAGCGCCAGCAGCCGCCGCCGCGGCGGGTTCCGACTGTTCATCGACGATTCTCCCTTGGCGCCGGCTCGGGTCTGCGCCTGGGTAGCGAAGCTATCAGCCCAGCCCCTCGCGCGCCATCCTGCGGCGCAGGTACGCGATCTGCGTCTGCAGCGGCAGACCCTTCGGGCAGACGTCGTGACAGCCGAGCAGCGTCATGCAGCCGAACACACCTTCGTCGTTGCCGACGAGTTCGTAGAAGTCCGCATCCGTGCGCGAGTCGCGCGGGTCCAGGGCGAACCGCGCGATCTTGTTGAGACCCACAGCGCCGACGAAATCCTCGCGCATGCGGGCCGTGCCGCAGGCGGCGACGCAGCAGCCGCACTCGATGCAGCGGTCGAGCTCGTAGATCTTGTCCGCGAGCTCGGGCTCCATGCGCTCCTCGAGCCGTCGCAGGTCGCGTTCCTCGCCGAGCGAGTGCACCCAGGTCTCGAGGCGCTCGCTCATGCCGCGCATCCACTTGCCGGTGTTCACCGACAGGTCGGCGATCAGCTCGAATGCCGGCAGCGGGGCCAGCGTGATGTCGGCGGGCAGGTCCTTGGTCAGCGTCCGGCAGGCGAGTCCGGGCCGGCCATTGACGACCATCCCGCAGCTGCCGCAGATGCCGGCGCGGCAGACGAAATCGAACGCCAGCGACGAGTCGAGCTGCTCGCGGATCTCGTTCAGCGCGATGAACAGCGTCATGCCCGCCGCTTCCTCGAGATCGAAGTTCTCGAGGTGCGGGACGCTTGCGGGGTCGCGCGGATCGTGACGCAGCACGTGGAAGTGCAGCTTGCGCGGCGCGGCGGTCGGGACCGGGTCGCTCATGGCAGTTTCTCGTCGATGCGCTCGTTCCGCCCGCGAAAGCGTTCCGGCAGCAGGTGTTCGTAGGGCATCAGCGCGGCCTGGACAGCATGGCGGTCGGTGGACGCCAGGCCCTCGCGCAGCCTCTGGACCTCCGCGGCCCGGAGCGCGGTGTCGGGATGATCGACGTAGTTCTTCGCGCCGTAGCCGCGCCAGCCGGGAGGCAGCTCCATCGTCATCACGTCGAGCGGCTCGTACGCGAAGCTCGGCAGCGTGTCGGACGGATTCCGCCAGGTCGCGAGCGTGCGCTTGAGCCATGTCGTATCGTCGCGACGCGGGAAGTCCTCGCGGAAATGAGCGCCACGGCTCTCGGTACGGGCGAGCGCGCCGGCAGCGACGCACAGCGCCACCTTCAGCATCTTCTGCGTCCGGTAGGCAGTGACGAGTTCGGGGTTCGGGCCGTCCACCCTGTAGCGCAGCCCGATCCGGCGGCTGCGGACCAGCAGCGCCTGAAGCCGGTGCACGGCCTCCTCCAGGTCGGCGCCGCTGCGGAAGCTCCCGTGCAGCAACTCGTCCAGCTTCGCGCGCTCTGCAGCCACGGCCTCCCGCACCAGCGCAGTCGGGATGTCGAGGTCGCCGGCCGGGCTCTCGCAGAAGTCCGCGATGAACTCGCCCACGATCATGCCGGCCACGACCGTCTCGGCAACCGAGTTGCCACCCAGGCGATTGAACCCGTGCATGTCCCAGCAGGCCGCTTCGCCTGCCGCGAAAAGTCCCCTCAGCGTGCGGCTCTCGCCCGTGTGGAACGTCCGGATGCCGCCCATCGTGTAGTGCTGCGCCGGCCGCACCGGGATCCACTGCTCCGCCGGGTCGACGCCGAGGAAGTAGTGGCAGATCTCCTTGACCTCGCGCAGGTTGTGCTCGATGTGGGCCCGGCCGAGCAGCGTGATGTCGAGCCAGAGGTGCTCGCCGAAACGCGACTTCGCGGCATTGCCCTTGCGAATGTGTTCTTCCATGCGGCGGGAGACGACGTCCCGCGAGGCGAGCTCCTTCTTCTCGGGCTCGTAGTCGGGCATGAAGCGGTGGCCGTCGGCGTCCTTCAGCAGGCCGCCGTCACCGCGGCAGCCTTCGGTGACCAGGATGCCGGCCGGGAAGATGCCGGTCGGGTGGAACTGCACCGCCTCCATGTTGCCGAGCGCGGCCACCCCGGTCTCGAGCGCGATCGCCGCGCCGATGCCCTCGCAGATCACGGCGTTGGTGGTCACGCGGTAGACGCGGCCGGCCCCACCGGTCGCGATGGCAGTGGCCTTGGCAACGTAGGCGGTGAGTTCGCCGGTGATCAGGTCGCGAACGACGGCGCCGTAGCAGCGCGAGCCGTCGTGGATCAGCGCAATCGCCTCCTTGCGCTCGTGGACCGGCACGCCCTGTGCGATCGCCTGGTCGCCGACCGCGAACAGCATCGCGTGGCCCGTGCCGTCGGAGACGTAGCAGGTGCGCCACTTGCGGGTTCCGCCGAAATCGCGCTGCGCCACGAGACCGTGCGCCTCGTTTCGTTCGGTGATCGTGACCTTCTGGCTGTTGATGATCACCTCGCGGTCGCCGCGCTGCACCCGGCTCCAGGGCACACCCCAGGCGGCAAGCTCGCGCACGGCCTTTGGAGCCGTGTCGACGAACATGCGCACCACCTGCTGGTCGGCGCCCCAGTCGCTGCCGCGGACCGTGTCCTCGAAGTGGACGTCCTCGTTGTCGCCCTCGCCCTTCACCACGTTGCCGAGGCTCGCCTGCATGCCGCCCTGCGCCGCGGCCGAATGCGAGCGCTTTGGCGGCACCAGCGAGAGCACGATGGCGTCGAGGCCGCGACGACGGGCGCCGATCGCGACGCGCAGACCCGCGAGTCCCCCGCCGATCACCAGCACGTCGGTGTAGATGACTTTCATGGCGCCTGCCCCGTCGCCATGCCGGCGGGCAGGTAGGGCTGGCCGTAGAGCGGTGCGTGCTCGATGCCGATCTTCATGTAGGCCGCGAGCGTGGCGAGGCCGAGCAGCAGGAAGAACACGGTGATGACCCACTTGAACGCACGCAGCCGTTGCCGCGTCCGGGCGGGGTCGGCGCCCTCGAACCAGCCCCACTTGAGCGCGAGCCGGTAGAGCCCGATGCCGCCGTGGAACTCGACCGCGAACAGCATCACGAGGTACAGCGGCCACATCAGGTCGCTCCAGACGCGATCGGCAGACTCGAACGGGCCGATGCGGTCGGGGCGGGTCAGCATGATGTAGAGGTGCACCGAGGCCATGAAAAAGAGCGCGAAGCCGGTGACGACCTGCCAGTACCAGAGCGTCGTGTCGTCGTGCTTCATGCCGGCCATGTGCTCGCGGTACGTCCGGTACTGGCGATAGCTCGAGGGGAACTTGCGCAGCGCGAGCGCCGCGTGCGCGATGAAGAGCACGAACACGACGCCGACGACCAGCGACACCAGCCAGTACAGCGGCCGGCCGAACAGGAAATAGCCCTCGAAGAAACGCGCCACGGTCCACATCGCGTCCTTGCCGAGCAGGATGGTGGACACGAAGAACATGTGGCCCCACATGAACAGGCCGAGCGCGAGGCCGGTCCCGCTCTGCAGCAGGTCGAGCCTGGCCGGCCAGCGCGATCTTGCAGGCGAGCCGAGGGACGCGGCCTTGTCGGGCAACTCGGCGACGGTGTTCAAGCGACTGTGTCCTGGGCTGCGCGGGCGAGGGCTGGATTTCGATTGATCGGGGCGGTTGAGGACCATAAGTGTTTTCCGCAGGCAATGAATCGCCTGCGGCTGCCTATAGTCCGGCCCGGGGCCAACCGACGATAAATGAATCCTTATCTCTCCTTCCTCGTCTACCTGGTTGCGATCCTCGCGTTCGTAGCGCTCACGCTGTGGCTCAACAAGGTGGTCGGCCCGAAGCCGGTGGCGTCGGCCATGAAGCTCGAGCCTTTCGAGTGCGGCGCGACCCCGATCGAGCAGGTCAACGTCAAGGCCGTGCCGGTCAAGTACTACGCCATCGCGATCGTGTTCATCCTGTTCGACCTCGAGACGGTGTTCCTTTTCCTCTGGGCGCTCGGCGCCCAGCCGCTCACGGGCGGGTTGCTCGTGGCCCTCGGAGTATTCATGGTGCTGCTGGTCGTCATCATGTTGTACGTCTGGCGCACCGGGCTGCTGGAAGAGGTGACCCGGTGAGCACCCAGCCGGTCCGGCAGGCCCCGGCGGGCGCGTTCGAGTACATGACGACGAAGAAGGACGAGTTCGTCGGCTGGGCCCGCAAGTTCTCGCTGTTCCCGTACCCGTTCGTCACCGCCTGCTGCGCGATGGAGTTCATGTCCGTGAGCTCGACGCTCTACGACACCGACCGCTTCGGCGCCGCACTGCCCCGCTTCACGCCGCGCCAGTCGGACCTGCTGATGGTGGTCGGCACCGTGACCCACAAGCAGGCGCCGATCCTGAAGAAGGTCTACGAGCAGATGTGCGAGCCGAAGTGGGTCATCGCCTTCGGCGTGTGCGCCACGAGCGGCGGTTTCTACCAGAACTACGCGGCCCTGCCGGGCATCGACAAGATCATCCCGGTGGACCTCTACATACCCGGCTGCCCGCCGCGGCCCGAGATGGTCATCGACGGCATCATGAAGCTGCAGGACCGCATCGCCCGCGACCGCCACCCGATCATCAACGAGAAGTTCTGAGCATGAGCGAGGCGCTGTTCGAGCAGATCCGCGAGCACCTCGCCGAGGTGACGCTGGAAGCCGTCGTGGCGCACGGGACGCTGGCGCTGCTCGTCGAGCCAGCGCAGGTCCTCGAGGTCGTCCGCGCGCTGAAGGACTCGTTCGGATTCGACATGTTCCTCGACGTGACGGCCGTGGACTGGCCGGAACGCCAGCCGCGCTTCGACGTCGTCTGGCACTTCTACTCGACCAGACACTTCGTCCGGGTGAGGGTCAAGACCCGCGTACCGGTCGCCGACCCGACCGTGGAAACGCTGGTGCCGCTGTACGGCTCGGCCGGCTACATGGAGCGCGAATGCCACGACATGTACGGCATCGTGTTCCGCGGCAACGACGATCTGCGCCCGATTCTGCTCTACGAGGGCTTCGAGGGTCATCCGCTGCGTAAGGACTACCCGAAGCAGAAAGAGCAGCCGCTGGTTCCCTACCGGGACGCGAAGCCGTGAGCGCCCGGGCACCCGACACGCTGCCCAACCCGATCCGGCCCGCCTTCACCGAGGGCAGCCGCGAGGGCTCGGTGATCGTCAACATCGGCCCGTCGCATCCGGCCACGCACGGCACGATCCAGATCGTGGCGGAGCTCTCGGGCGAGCGGGTGGTGCGCACGGACGTCCACTGCGGATACCTGCACCGGGGCTTCGAGAAGGAGTGCGAGTCCCACACCTGGCACAACCTGATCCCCTACGTCGACCGGCTCAACTACTGCTCGGCGCTGATCAACGACTTTGCCTACTGCGAGGCGGTCGAGAAGCTGATGGGGGTCGAAATTACGCCTCGCGCCAGGTACTTACGAACGCTGCTCGCAGAGTACTCGCGCATCGCCGACCACCTGACCTGCATCGCCGCAGCACTGATGGAACTCGGCGCGATGACCGCGTTCCTGTACCTCGTCACCATCCGCGACTATATATACGAGCACCTCGCCGACCTCACCGGTGCCCGCGTCACCTACAGCTACGGACGCATAGGCGGACTCGCGGCAGACCTGCCCGAGGGCTGGCTGAAGCGCCTCGGCGAGATCCTGGACGAGATGGAGACCTTCACCGGGCGCGTGCACGGCCTGGTCGACCGCAACCGCATCTTCATCGACCGCATGCGCGACGTGGGCGTGATCTCCACGGCCGACGCGGTCAACTGGGGCTTCACCGGCCCGCTGCTGCGCTCGACCGGCGCGGCCCGCGATCTGCGCAAGGACACCCCTTATCTCGCCTACGCGGACCTCGATTTCGAGGTGCCGGTCGGCATCAAGGGCGACAACTACGACCGCTACTACGTTCGCATGCGCGAGATCGACGAGTCCGCGCACATGATCCGCCAGCTGATGGAGATGCTGCCGCCGGGCCCGCTCTGCGTGGACGATCGCCGCTGCACGTTCCCGGAAAAGAGGCTCGTCTACACCGAGATCGAATCGCTGATCAACCATTTCAAGCTGGTGATGGACGGCCCGCAGGTCCCGCCCGGCGAGGTCTACTCGGCCCACGAGGGCGCGAACGGCGAGCTCGGCTTCTACATCGTCAGCGTCGGCGGCGGCGTGCCGTGGAAAGTGCACTGCCGGTCCCCGAGCTTCGTCCACATGGGTGGCGTGCACCGGATGCTGGACGGCTACCAGCTCGCCGACATCGTCCCGACCTTCGGCTCGGTGAACATGATCGGCGGGGAGTGCGACAGGTGAAGCACCTCATCCCCGAGTTCGAGAAGCTGCGCGAGCGCTTTCCGGCGGGCTTCGAGTCGTCGCTGGTGCTGCCCTGCGTGCGGCGCATCCAGGAAGACCGCGGCTACGTCGCCGACGCGGACATCGAGCAGCTGGCCGCCTACCTCGGCGTGCCGCAGATCCAGATCGAGGAGGTGCTGTCGTTCTACACGCAGTTCCGCCGCAAGCCGATCGGCCGCTGGCACCTGCAGTTCTGCCACAACGTGAGCTGCTCGATGAACGGCGCCGAGCGCATCCTCGAGCACGTGCAGCAACGGCTCGGTATCCGCCCGGGCGAGACCACGCCCGACGGGCGCTACACGCTGTCCGTCGCCGAGTGCCTCGGCTCCTGCGGCACCGCGCCGATGATGATGGTGAACGACGGCTATCACGAGGACCTGACCCGCGCGAAGGTCGACGAGCTGCTGGAGGGGCTGAAATAGCCATGCCCGGCCGCCAGCTGATCATGAGCTTCCCGGTCACCGAGACCTCGCACTCGCTGGCGGAGTATCGCGCGCGCGGCGGCTACGCGGCGCTCGACAAGGCGCTCAGGACGATGAAGCCCGCCGACGTCACGAAGGAAGTGACGGCCTCGGGCCTGCAGGGCCGCGGCGGCGCCGCATTCGCGGTCGGCCGCAAGTGGCAGGTCGTGGTCTACGACGACGGCCAGCCGCACTACCTGATCGCCAACGCCGACGAAGGCGAGCCCGGCACGTTCAAGGACCGCTGGATCCTGGAGAACAACCCGCACGCGCTGCTCGAATCCATGCTGATCTCGAGCTACGCGCTCAACGTGCGCAACTGCTTCGTCTACATCCGCGGCGAGTTCGACCTGCCTTACCGCCGCCTCGCCGGAGCGGTCGAGGAAGCGTATGCGGCCGGCTACTTCGGCGAGCGCATCCTCGGCACGGATTTCAGCTGCGACATCGTGGTCTATCGCGGCGCCGGCGCCTACGTGGCCGGCGAGGCATCGGGCCTGATCTCTTCGCTCGAGGGCAAGAAAGGCTACCCGCGCAACCGCCCGCCGCGGTTGACGGTGAAGGGGCTGTACCAGCGTCCGACGGTGGTCAACAACGTCGAGTCGCTGTCGAACGTCGCCTGGATCATCGGGCACGGCGCCGCGGCCTTCAAGGAGGTCGGCACGCCGAAGAGCCCGGGCACGCGGCTCTTCTCGGTCTCCGGGCACGTCAACCGGCCGGGGGTCTACGAGGTCGAACTCGGCTATCCGTGGATGAAGTTCCTCGACGAGGACTGCGGCGGCGTCCGGGGCGGGCGCGCGATCAAGTGCGTCGTGCCGGGCGGAGTCTCCTCGAAGGTGCTCACCGGCGCGGAGATCGCGAACCTGAAGCTCGCGCACGAGGACCTGTGGGACGTGGGCTCCACGCTCGGCTCCGGCGGCATGATCGTGATCGCCGAGGGCACCTGCATGGTGCGCCTGATGCAGATCCTGATGCGCTTCTACCACCACGAGTCCTGCGGACAGTGCACGCCCTGCCGCCACGGCACGGGCTGGATGCACCGCATCGTGGACCGGATCATCGCCGGCGAGGGCCGGCCGGAGGACATCGAGCGCCTCTACTACATCTCGAAGTACAACGACGGCACGACGATCTGCGGCCTCGGCGATGCGGCCGGTTACGCCTGCACCGGCATCCTCGACAAGTTCCGCGCGGAGTTCGAGTACTACATCGAGCACAAGCGCTCACAGTTCGACGGGAACCTGGAATGCCTGAGATCTTCATAAACGGGCAGCCCGTCCAGGCGCGCGAGGACCAGACGGTCCTGCAGGTGGCGCTCGAGAACGGCGTCTTCGTGCCCTATTTCTGCTGGCACCCGCAGCTCTCCGTCGTCGGCAACTGCCGCATGTGCCTGGTGGAGGTCGAGGGACGCGGGCTCGACATCGCCTGCAACATGCCGGTCAGCAGCGGCATGAAGGTCCTGACCGATTCCGACGAGGTGAAGGCGCACCGCAAGGCGATTCTGCAGTTCATCACGCTCAACCACCCGGTGGACTGCGGCATCTGCGACAAGGCCGGCGAGTGCACGCTGCAGGACTATCACTACACGTACAACGGCGAGGCGTCGCTGTCGTTCGACCGCAAGGTGCGATCGACCAAGTACTACAACCTGTCGAACCGCATCCTGCTGGACAACGAGCGCTGCATCCTGTGCCTGCGCTGCACGCGCTTCACGCACGAAGTGTCGAAGTCCATGGCCCTCGGCGTCGAACGCCGCGGCGACGTCTCGAACATCCGCCCGGTCGAGGACCGGCCGCTGGGCGAGGACCCGTACTCCGACAACATCGTCGACATCTGCCCGGTCGGCGCGCTGCAGTCGCGGCAGTTCCTGCACAAGTCGCGCG
>PDVJ01000908.1_pt1 | contig 10075 bp, 8 predicted proteins | sample 1369811 | NCBI WGS metagenome assembly PDVJ01 (sample SAMN07795376, study PRJNA414565) | Alkali sediment metagenome, whole genome shotgun sequencing project. | reverse complement strand
CGGCCCCCGCGCACACCAGCGCGAGTCCGTCCACGCCCGCGGCCGCGGCCTTGCGCGCGAACGCCACGCTGTTGACGTCGGCGATCACGAGGCCGCCGTAGGCGTGGACGCGGTCGACCACGGGCGCAGGACTGCCGAGCGCGGTGATCACGATCGGCGGGCGGTAACGCGCCACCAGATCGAGCTCCGCGCCGAGGCGATCGTAGGTGCTGTGGGTCACGAGGTTGAGCGACCAGGGTCCGACGCGTCCGCCCACGGTCGCCAGCGCGGCGTGGCCCTCCGCGATGCGACTGAGCCAGTCTTCGAGCGCCTCGAGGGTACGGGCATTGGGCGCAGGGAAGGCGCCACCGATCCCGGCCGCGCAGGCCGCGAGCACGAGGTCGGGTCCAGAGACCAGGAACATGGGCGCGGCGATCAGCGGCAGCCTGAGCCCGCCGCGCAGGGCAGCGAGCCGGTCGCGCGGGGCGGAGGCCGCCGGATTGACTGGCGTTGCGGTCACTTGCATAACGATACTAGACTGAGTGCGCGCTCGCCAGATTGTCGCGGCCGCACGAAAGAGGACGTATGCAGACCACGCCCGAGCACCTGCGACGGGAATTCCGCGAGCGCGGCCAGTGGTCGGAAGCGCGCCTCTTCGACCTGTTCGCGGCCAACGTGGCGCGTCGACGGCCGCGAGCCGCGTCGCTTCGATTACCGCGAGCTGTCGGCGATGGTGGACGCCACCGTGCTGGCGCTGGCCGCGGCGGGGCTGCGGCGCGACGACGTGCTCGTGACGCAGCTTCCGAACGTCGTCGAGTATGTCGCCGTGTACCTCGCGGCCGCGCGTCTCGGCGTCGTGCTGAGTCCGGTGCCGATGCAGTACCGTCGCGGCGAGCTCGAGCCGATCCTTGCGCTGACCGGCGCGCGCGCGCTTCTGACCGTCAGTCGCTTCAAGGACACCGAGCCCGCGCGACTCGCCGCCGCGCTCGGTCCGGATCTGCTCGTGCTGGTGCTCGACGACGAGGCGCTGCCGGGCACGAAGCCGCTCGGGATCGCGGGCCACGCCGGGGCTTCCGCGCGAGAGCGTGCCGCGATGCTAGAGGCAGGCGCTGCGGTCTCCGCCGACGACATTCTCACCATCTGCTGGACCTCGGGCACCGAAGGCCGTCCGAAGGGAGTGCCGCGGTCGCACAACCACTGGCTCGCCATCAGCTGGGCCCACTACGAGGGCGCGCAGCTGCGCGACGGCGACCGGCTGCTGAACCCGTTTCCGCTCGTGAACATGGCCGCAATCGGCGGTTGCCTGACGAGCTGGCTGCACGCCGCAGGCACGCTGCTTCTGCATCACCCCTTCGAGCTGCCGGTGTACCTGCGGCAGATCGCCACCGAGCGGCCCGAATACGCGATCGCACCGCCGGCGATCCTGATGCTGCTGCTGCAGAACGAGGCACTGCTGTCGGACGTCGACCTCACCTGCCTGCGCTGCATCGGCTCGGGCTCGGCGCCGCTGCCGCCCGCGATGATCCGCGGCTATCGCGAGCGCTACGGCATCGAGATCGTCAACATGTTCGGCTCGAACGAGGGCATGTCGCTGTGCAGCGGCCCGGCCGAGGCGCCCGAGCCGGAGCGGCGCGCGCGCTACTTCCCGCGCTTCGGACGCCGCGAGATCGAATGGCCGCAGCGCATCGCGCGAATGATCGAGACACGCCTGATCGATCCGGACACCGGCGCGGAGGTCACGGACGCCGGCGTGCCAGGCGAGCTGCAGATCCGCGGGCCAACCGTCTTCGACGGATACTTCGCGTCGCCGGACCTCAATGCCGCCGCGTTCACCGCCGACAGCTGGTTTCGCACCGGGGACCTGTTCGAGATCGCCGAGCCCGGGGACCCGCGCTTCTACCGCTTCGTCGGCCGGCTCAAGCAGCTGATCGTGCGCGGCGGCATGAAGATCTCGCCAGACGAGCTCGACGCGGTGCTGGCGGAGCATCCAGCCATTGCCGAGGCTGCCGCCGTCGGCGTGCCGGACGAGGTGCTGGGTGAGCGCATCTGCGCCGTGATCGTGCCACGCCCCGGCCAGTCGCTCAGCCTCGAGGATCTCGAGCGGCTCTTCGAAGCCCGCGGGCTCGCGCGGTTCAAGTGGCCGGAGCGCGTGCGCATCGTCGGGCAGCTGCCGCGCAACCCGGTCGGCAAGGTCATCCGCAGCGAGGTCGCACGGCTCGGTGCGGCCGCGGCGCAGGACGACTGAGGGCCTTTCATGGCAGGAAATCTCTACATTCTTGGCGGTTGGCAGACCGACTTCGCGGCCAACTGGGCGCGGGAGGGCCTCGAGCTTGCCGACGGCATCCGCAACGTGCTCGAGGGCGGACTGGCAGCCACCGGCCTCGAAGCTCGGGAGATCGAGACCGCGCACGTCGGCAACTTCGCGGCCGAGCTGTTCTGCGGCCAGGGACACCTGGGCGGGCTCGTGGCCGCGGCGCATCCCGATCTCGCGGGCGTGCCGGCGGCACGCCACGAGGGCGCCTGCGCGTCGGGCAGCCTGGCGCTGCTCGCCGCTGCCGCCGAGCTCGAGGCGGGTCGCTACGGCCTCGCGGCCGTGATCGGCATCGAGCAGATGCGCAACGTGCCGGGCGACGAGGCTGCGCGGCTGATCGGCGGCCCGGCCATGTGGGCCGGGCACGAATGCCCGGGCGTGCGCTTCCCCTGGCCGCACATCTTCAGCCTGCTCGGCGACGAGTACGAGCGACGCTATGGGCTGCGCCGCGAGCACCTCGCGCGCATCGCCGAGATCAATTTCGCGAACGCGCGGCGCAACCCGAATGCGCAGACGCGGCGCTGGACGTTCACCCCGGAGAGCTTCGCCGAGGACGACGGCGCGAACCCCGTGATTGACGGACGGATCCGCAAGCAGGACTGCGGCCAGATCACCGACGGTGCCGCGATCGTGCTGCTCGCCACCGAGCCGGTGGCCAGGGCCTGGGCCGCGCGGCACGGGCGAGACCCCGGGCAGCTCGCGCGGCTCGCCGGCTGGGGCCATCGCACGGCGCCGATCACCTATGCGGCCAAGGTCGCGGCCAGCCAGGACCAGCCTTACGTGTTCCCCTGGGTGCGCGCGACGATCGAGGATTCGTTCCGCCGCGCGGGGCTGCCGGGTGTCGAGGCCGTGGACGGTATCGAGACCCACGACTGTTTCACGACGACGGAGTACATGGCGATCGACCACTTCGGGATCACGCCGCCGGGCGAGAGCTGGCGGGCGATCGAGGCGGGCGACAGGCGGACTGATCGGTCTTGGACATCCGGTCGGCGCTACCGGCGTTCGCATGGCGCTGGACGGTTACAAGCAGGTCACCGGCCAGGCCGGCGACTACCAGGTCGACGGTGCTCGCCGCTTCGCCACGCTGAACGTGGGCGGCAGTGCGACCACCACCGTGAGTTTCGTGATCGAGCGTGCGGAGTAAAGCAGGAGTTCGTCAGATGAGAACGTATGCGCAGCAGAACCCGGTGGACCCGCCTGATCGCCCGGGCTGGGTGGACGGCGTCGACAACCCCTACCTGCACGGGCCGTACACACCGGTGATTTCCGAGATCACCGCCGTCGATCTCGAAGTAGTCGCCGGCGAGATTCCGCCTGACCTCTACGGTGCATACCTGCGCAACGGCCCCAACCCGGTGCTGGCACCGAAGGGCCTATACCACTGGTTCGACGGCGACGGCATGGTGCACGGCGTCTACTTCCGCGACGGCCGCGCGAGCTACGTACGCAAGTGGGTCCGCACCCGCGCGCTGCACGACGAGATCGAACGAGGCAAAGTAGAACTCTCCGGGATCATGGGGCCCTTCGACCTCTCCCGCATCGGCGACGGTCGACGGACGGTGAACCCGGACTACTGCAAGGACACCGCCAACACGACGCTCAACTACTTCAACGGCCGGATCCTTGCCCAGTGGTACAACGCCGGGCGCGTCTACGCGCTCGACCCGCTGACGCTCGACACGATCGGCGAGGAGACCTTCGGCGGTGCGCTCGACACGACGCTGAACGCGCACCCGAAGGTGGATCCGCGCAACGGCGATTATCTCGACTACGACTACGGCGACTTCAAGTCCTACCTGACCTACTACGTCGCCGGGCCCGACGGCAAGCTCAAGCACGAGACGCGCATCGACCTGCCCGGGCCGCGCCTGCCGCACGACACGACGTTCACGCCGAACTACACGATCCTGCACGACTTTCCGCTCTACCACGACATGGATGTGCTGCGTCGCACCGGCCACCGCGTGGTGCAGTTCCACCGCGACCAGCCGTCGCGCTTCGGCGTCATCCCGCGCTTCGGCACGCAGGAGCAGGTGCGATGGTTCGAATTCACGCCGGGCTACGTGCTGCACATGGTCAATGCGTGGGAGGACGGCGACTGGATCACGATGGATGGTTGCTTCCAGCCCGATCCCACCATCCGCCGCGACCGCACCGAGGGACCGCTCGCCTCCATGCTGGCCTACCTGCGTTACAAGGGGCACCTGCGCCGCTGGCGCATGAACCTGCGCACGGGCGAGGGACGGGAGGAGCAGCTCGACGACCTCAACGTCGAGTTCTGCCTGCCCGACACCGGGCTGTACGGCGTGAAGTCGCGTTACTCCTACCACCAGCGCATTCCGACCGACCTGCAGACGCTCGCCTTCGACGCGCTCGTCAAGTACGACCACGACCAGGTCACGCGCGAAGTGTTCGAGTACGAGGCCGGCTGGTACCCGAGCGAGGCGCCATTCGCGAAGAGTACGCGTGGTGGCGACGAAGACGCGGGCTACGTGGTGACGATCGGGACCAACGTGCTGGACTACCGCTCCGAGGCGTGGATCTTCGACGCGCGGCGGATCACGTCCGGTCCAATCGCCCGCGTGCGCATCCCGGCACGCGTCGCGCCGGGCTTCCATGCCAGCTGGGTGCCGGGATGCGACCTGTGGGGCGAGCGCCCGCCCGGCCACTGAGGCGCGGCGCATCCCCTCGGATGCGGGGCAGCCCGGTCACTCGTGCGATCGAGCTGCTCGGCGACCGATGGTCGATCCTCGTGGTCCGGGATGCTTTCCAGGGCGTGCGACGCTTCGAGGATTTCCTCGGCCGGACCGGAGCGTCGCGTGCGACGCTCACGGGGCGGCTCCGCTCACTCGAGGCCAGCGGCATCCTTTGCCGGGTGGATGCCGATGGATCGCCCGGGCGCCGGGAATACCGCCTCACGGCCATGGGCCGGGACCTGTTCCCACTGAGCATGGTCGCCTGGCGCTGGGAGCGTCGCTGGGCGCCCCGAGGCGCCGGCATCCCGCTGAAGCTGCGGCACGCGGCCTGCGGCCACGACATGCAGCCCGAGACGGCCTGTGCTTCCTGCGGCGGCCTGCTGGTGCTGCGAGACGTCGAGCATCGGCGCGGACCCGGACGCATGCCGAGCGCCGCGACGCGACGCGCACGTTCGCGGCGCCTTTCCGCGCTCACGGCGGCCTCCCATCGCGGCAGCCAGTCCACGCTCACGCACATCGCGGACATCGTCGGTGACCCCTGGACGCCGCGGCTGATCGCGGCTGCGTTCTTCGGCCAGCGGCGTTTCGACGAGTTCCAGCAGGAACTCGGCATCGCGACCAACATCCTCTCCGCACGGCTCGAGCTGCTCGTGGGGCAGAAGATCCTGACGAGACGACTCTACGTGCGTCATCCGCCACGCCACGAGTACCGGCTCACGCCCAAGGGGCACGACCTGTTTCACTACGCCGTCGTACTCAACGCCTGGGGCGGTCGCTGGCTCGTGCCGTCCGGTGGTCCTGCCTACCAGCTGGTGCACCGCCCCTGCGGACAGGTCATCACCCCGCTCGTGCGTTGCAGCCATTGCCACACGGCCCTGCTGCCCGACGCCGTCACCAATGCGCGACAGCCCCCCATGAGCCTCTAGTCGCGGCCGACACCGCAGCATTCGACATCGTGCGTGCACTCAGCCTGGGGCGAGATCTGGTTCCCATAAGCCTGCTGCAAGGCGTGATCACATTTTGCGGATGGCGCTGCATCCTCATGGGCCGCTGGACATCGTTGCGTCGGCCGTCGCATCCGTGCGCCGGTGCATGATTGCCGTTCTGCTGATCGCGCCAACCACAGTCCTTGCCAAAGGGAGCTGCACCGGGAACGGCGCGCCGTATTACCTTGGCTATACGGCGGATGGTGTGCGAAGCGTCTGGCTCTCTGCGACAAACGCGGTCGGGCCAGTTGGGGCGATTGGCTACTAAAGGCTCGACGCCGCACAAGGGAACCAGAACGTCGACTCCTGGGAGAAGACTGGGCGAGGGTTGCACCTGTCCTTGTCGCCGGTCGTGTCGAACGGCAACGGCGGAACCCACAAGCTCTACGGGAACGGGCAGGAGCCCTGCCTGTTGGATAGCCGGAACCAGCAGGGCGGCATTATCCCCACAGGGATTCTGAACAGTGCCTGGGGTCGCCCACCGCCAGGCGACGATGATCCCGTCGGAAGCTTGTGCTCATTGACGGTAACGATATCGTCATGCGCCGGACACACGTCAGCAGCATTGCGGCCCTACGCTCCGACGGCGGTAGTGCGGCTGTACCTTCGCGACGCCGAAAGGGGACGACATGGACGCCTCGGGCTTCATGCCACTCTGGCACCACTTCGACAGGATGGAGCAGGCACTGTGCCTGCGGGTCAATCGTGGTTGTCAGTACGCTTTCGTGAGGCGGCTCTTTTCGATCGTGAGCCGTCTCGGCGACGGTGGCGCCTGGTACCTGTTGATGCTGATTTTCGCAGTGAACGGAGAGAGCACCGCCCTGGCCGCGGGCCAGATGGCGGTAACCGCCGTGGTCGGCACCGCATTCTACAAACTGCTCAAGGAACGGCTCTCTCGCGAGCGTCCCTTCATCGCGTGCGCCGCAATCGAGCCGGGGACTGCGCCGCTGGACCGTTACAGTTTTCCGTCGGGCCACACGCTGCACGCCGTTTGCTTCACAATCGTGGCAACCGCGCACGTGCCGGAACTGGAAGTGATCTTGTTGCCTTTCACGGCATTGGTGGGTGCATCCCGGGTCGTGCTCGGGCTGCACTATCCGACCGACGTGATCGCCGGCGCGCTCATTGGGGCGCTGCTGGCGAGTGCCAGCCTGTCTGTCTGGCCCGCGTAGATCATGACGCCCCTGCGTGACGGCCCGCGGCACTCAGGCGCCGCACGGCTCTGGCTGGCAACCCAGAATTCGTTGCGGGGCCTGAAGCATTGTTATCACAGCGAGGCCGCGTTCCGACAGGAAGTATGGGCCGCGTGCGTGCTGGCTCCGCTGGCACTCTGGCTGGGCCGAACGGGCGTCGAGAGGGCGCTGCTGGTGGGCAGTGTCCTGATCGTGGTGATCGTCGAACTCCTCAACACGGGAATCGAGGTCGTCGTGGACCGCATCAGCAAGGAACGACATCACCTGTCGGGATTCGCGAAGGACCTCGGATCGAGCGCCGTATTGCTTGCACTGCTGCTTGCAGGAATGACCTGGGCACTGATTCTCTGGGACCGGATCAGCTGAAATCGATCCAGCCGGCCGGTCGCTACGACACGATGGATCCGGCGCACATGGAGAAGATGGCCGGGCTCGTCGGCAACGGACGCTACCTGTATTGCGCCAACGGTTCCCACATGGCGATGTACGACGACCAGGAAACGTACTTCGCGGGCCTCGTGAAGTTCATCGAGGACGTGGACCAGGGCCGTTTCCCGGGCCGCTAACAGCGTCGGCGGCGTGATCGTCTAATTGCGCGTGCCGTTCGCGCGCCCGGAACTCTGCTGCAACTCGGCCAGCTTCTGGCGGGCCACGGCATTCTTCGGATCCGCCTCGACCGCGGCCTCGAGGTTGGCAACCGCTTCGTCCGTGCGGCCAAGCTCCGACAGGACGATGCCGAGACCGGTGTGGGTCTGCGCATTCGGGCTCAACTTGAGCGCGATGCGCAGATGGCTCTCGGCCTCGGCGTACTTGCCGCTACGCGCCAGCGATGACCCGAGGTTGTACTGCGCCGAAGCCGAACCGGGGTCCAGCTTGACCGCCTTGCGGTACATCTCGGCGGCCTCGTCGGGCAATCCCTCGCGTTCCAGCACGAAACCGAGGTCGTTGTAGATCGCGGGCTGCGGCTTGATCGCGAGCGACTCCCGATAGTGCGCTTCGGCCACCTCGAGCTCGCCGCTGTCGATCGCGGCGAGGGCCAGGTTGTTGTGCGCCTTCCAGTGCTTCGGATCTGTCGCGACCGCCTTCTCCAGCGCGACGACCGCTTCCTTGCTCTTGCCCTGCTGGAACAACGCGAACCCGAGCGAGTTCAGCAGCTCGACGTTTTCGGGCTCGACCGCGAGTCCCCGCTCGTAGGCCTTGACGGCAGCGGGGTAGTTGCCGGTCCGTTCGTTGGCCATGCCCGCGCGAAGGAAAGAGTACGCGTCGAGGAACTGCTCCTTGATCTTCGCGATCGCGTCGGCGGGCAGCGGAACGAACTCGGGGATGTTGGCGGCGCGGTCGCTCCCGGTGAAGCGCTCCAGCAGCACCGGGGGCGTGGATTCGCCGTTCTCGTCGATGTGCGTCAGGAACAGCTGCGTGTAGGCCGTGTTGGCCTTCGACGAGAAGACGAGCCAGCGACCGTTCGATGACCAGCTGTGCCAGGAATTCATGCGGGGCGTGTTCGCGCGCAGGCGCCGGGCCTCGCCCCCTTCGGCCGGAATGATGAACAGCTCGCTGTCCGGCATCAGCAGCATGTAGTTCTCGGCCTTGCAGAAGATGATCCACTTTCCGTCCGGGGAGAACTTGGCAAAGTAGTTGCTCTTGCCGTTGTGCGAGGCACCCTCGATCGGCTCGGCCTTCCCCCCTCGGCCGTCGTTGAACGGAACCCGGTACAAGTCGAACTTGAACGGCTCCTTGTCGTTGACGAACTCGGGGACGTCCTTTTCGCTCAACAGGACAGACGTGGCGTTCGCGACGACGTCCTTCCTGTATGCCTTCGTCCGGGCGAAGACGATCGACTTTCCGTCGGGGCTCCAGGTCGGGTTGCTCTGGACGTATTCGGGATCGTCGGCGCCCCGCAGCGGCTTGTAGATACTGGTCTTCGTGTCGTAGACGACCAGGATGCCCTTGATCGGGAAGAACAGCTGCGAATACCAGATGTCGGGTGTCGCCACGAACACCGCGCGGTCCTTGAGCGTGCTGATCACGTACCGGCCGTCGGGCGAGACCTGCGAGAGCAGCCCGAACGTGGTTTCGCCATCGCCTTTCTTGTAGTCGCTCCAGGTGATGATCTTCTCGTCGTTCAGCAACATCTCCTTGGACACGGGGAGAATCGCGTAGGCGCCCTTGTCGTTGCCGTAGTCCACGTCGAGGCCCAGCACGCTGCCGTTGCCGGAGAACGAGTGGCAGTTGCCGCAGACCGGCAGGTCCTCAAGGACGACGGGCGGCGCGGTCTCGGAGTCGATCGCCCCGTAACGCCAGCGGATCCGCGCCGGATCCTGGACGGCCGAGATGAACGGGAGCGGAACCTCGCGATAGAAAATTGAGTCGCCCACCGGGTCCGTCGAGGTCCGGATGCGGACGCTGGCGGACGAGACAGCGTCCGCTTTCGGTCCGAGTCCGACGATCGCCACCTGCGCGTCCCGTTCCACGCTCTTCTGCTTGATCGTGGCCCAATCGGCCTCCGTGGGGCGCCAGCTGGGCTCCTTAGCCGGGAACCGGAGCACCTCGCCCTCTTCATCGAAGCGGATCAGGACCGTCCAGCCACTGACGCCTTCGGTCTTGTCGCTCCAGACGAAGGTCGGGGCGACGATCTCGGGCGGGAAGAGCGTCGCGTCGAGCGGATACTTGATCTCGATGCCGCCAGAGGGCCCGGCCGGGAACGCGAGCGGTGCCGGTGCGGATTCCTTTCCGCAGGCGCCGAGGGCTAGCGCTGCGGTGAGCACCAGGCCCCTGTACAGACAGTTTATCTTCATTTGCGGGCGATTGTGGGTGGCCGGTCGAGTCGGCGTCAAACGAGGCGCGGGCGCCGGCCATTTACCATAAGCCTACAAAATTGACACCGCATTTCTAGAAGCGCAAGAATCC
>PDVJ01000702.1_pt2 | contig 10079 bp, 10 predicted proteins | sample 1369811 | NCBI WGS metagenome assembly PDVJ01 (sample SAMN07795376, study PRJNA414565) | Alkali sediment metagenome, whole genome shotgun sequencing project. | reverse complement strand
TTGATCTGCCTGATCTTCGTTTTTAAAAAAATCGATCCAGGATATTTTTTGATTTTTCCGGGCACTGGTGTTGGCGCTACTATTTGAGGAACCGGAGAAATACATTATCTGCAGACGAATCCAAAAAAAATATCTCCCGGGATTTTACCTATGAGCCGTCTCCGCACCCTGCTGGAATGGACTGTTATTATCGCAACGTTCATTATTATCGGATTCCTTGTCTTCAGTTTTTTCCAGGGAACCGGCTCGCATAATGGCCAGCCATCGGGACTGCCGGACAGTAATGGCGGCTTTTTTCAAAATCCGATATCTCCACCGCAGAAATATACAAAAAGCGTGGGTGACTGGCATTTCACGCTCCTCTCCTCCTACAACTATACTCTTGCCGGAAAAGTTGTCGGGAAGCACGATTACCCGGCGACAATGCCGGACGGTATTATTCCTCTCGATCTGGCGGTGGTGAACGGCGACCTGCTCAAGCCGGGCATACTCTCGTTTTTCAAAATCACGATGGGAGACCGTACGCTTGAATACAGTTATGATATCCCGACCGTTATCGGCCTGACCGAGGAATACATAGACGAACACATCAGCAACAATCACCTTGTCTTTCTGGATCCTGTGCTCGAGGGCAGCGTGAAGAATGTACAGGTAGGCGACTGTGTAATAATAAAGGGAAAACTTGTAGATATCCGTGGTACAGGTCCGACCAGACTCTACGTCGCCAACACCAGCACGGTGAGAAACGATGCGTATCCTGCCGGCTGCGAGGTCATCCTTGTGGAATCATATGAAGTGGTGAATTGCTGACATAAAATGTGGTTTGTTCTTTTTTTAAGAGGATAACCGGATTTATTTTTCCGGATGAAAACACCATGGTTATCCCATTCCTTTTACTCATGCTTTCCGATGGGGTGTGCATTATCTTAATGGTAAAAATAATGCATCGTCACTTCTTTTAAAAAATTTAATACGATAGCCAGAAAAAAAATTCAGATGTTTCAAAAATTGAAAAGTGGGAAAATGCTTTTAAAGTGTTTAATGAAGGTTTTAATAGCGGTTCTGATTCCGGATAATCAGGGTTGAATCCGATGTTGATTTGAAGAACTGAGTAATTGTATTAAAAAACGAATACCGGTGATTAAAAAGATGGTATGGGTAGCTGAATTCTCTGATTTTATGAGAATCAATGTTTTTTTGGGAATAGCGTTCCCTCAACGGGAGTGATATTTTTGTCTGGACCTGCAAGGGAAGAAAACAGAAACAAGTGGCTGGCAAGTTTCCCAGAGACGAACCCGAACCCGGTCATCGAGATAAATTCACAGGGAATTATCACGTTTGCCAACCCGGCGACAATCAATACCTTAAAAAAGCTGGGTTTTCCCCCAAATCCTGATTTATTTTTACCGGATGACAAAGAGGAAATCCTGCGCAATCTCAGGGAAGGAACCGAACTTCAGGTGTACCGGGAAATTACCCTGAATAATACGCATTTTTCGGAAAATATCGCGTTGAACCGCGAGTTACAGGTCGTGAGAATTTACGCGGTAGATACCACTGAACATAAGAAGGCCGAAAAAGCTTTACGTGAGAGTGAAACCCGGCTCTCCATGGCACTGGACACACCAGGGGCCGGAATGTGGGACTGGAACGTTACTAACGGAGAGATCGTATGGTCATCCCAGTTGTATGAACTTTTCGGGGTTGACCCTGACAATATATCCGCATCTTTTGACACATGGAACAATGTTCTGCATCCCGATGATAAAAAAGAGGCAAATGCGCGGATAGAAAAGGCACTTTCAACCCATTCAGATCTCGACAGCGAATACCGGATCATTCGGCCGGATGGGGAGATGCGCTGGATAAATGCACTGGGACATGGGGTCTTTGGTAGTGACGGTCGGGCCATCCGGATGTATGGGATCTGCATTGATGTTACAAAACGCCATCAGTCAGAAGAGGCCATGCGAAGAAGGGAAGGACAGCTGATACGGGCCCGTGAACTGCTGGAAGCGGTAACGAAAGGTACTGAAGTGATTATTGCTGTTCAGGATACTGATTTTCATTATCTCTACTTCAATGATGCTTACAAAGAGGAAATAAAGCGACTTACCGGAAAAGAGATCACTATTGGTACCAGTATGGTTGAGGTTTTTGCAGATGTACCAAATGAGCAAAAGAAGTCTGTCAATGAATGGAGAAGGGTACTGAACGGGGAAAATGTTAACGAGAAAATCGAATTTGGTAACCATTCTACGGACAGGAAAGTCTACCATGTACTGCATACCCCTATCCGGGATGCAGATGGCACAATTACCGGTGCCGGCGAAGTTGCATTTGATATTACAAAACAAGTCGAAGTGGAAGAAGAGCTCTATAAAACCAGGGAATATCTCGACAACCTGATCACCTGCGCAAGCGCTCCCATCATTGTCTGGAATCCCCAATTCCGGATCACCCGGTTCAACCATGCATCTGAACATCTGACCGGCAGGAAAGCAAAGGACGTTATCGGTCAGGGTCTTGAGATTCTTTTACCGGAAAAATATCTGACAAGGGTGATGGATCTTATCAAAAAAACCAGTGAAGGGGAACGATGGGAAAGCGTGGAAATACCCATTCTTCATAAAAAAGGAGAAATAAGGACCGTTCTCTGGAACTCTGCCACCATTTTTGATTCAGATGGAAAAACCATTATTTCGACGATTGCCCAGGGTCAGGATATCACAGAACGGAAAAAGATCGAGTCAGAATACCGGATCAGGGCAGATGAATATGCAAAAATGAATGTGACGCTGGAAAAAGAGATCCTGCAGAGAAAATCCGCTGATGACAATCTCAAAAACACCCTGTCATTGCTCAGCGCTGCCCTTGAATCTACCACCGATGGGATTCTTGTTGTTGACCGTGAAGGAACGGTTACCAGTTATAACCAGAATTTTGTGACTATGTGGAATATTCCTTCAGAACTTGTAAAAACACTGGATAACCGGAAAATAACTGCTTATTTCCAGTCTCAAATAAGGGATCCCGATGGGTTTCTTGAAAATATGAACGACCTCCTTTTACATCCCTCCCGGGAGAGTTTTGACATGATTGAACTGAATGACGGGCGAATCTTCGAGCGGTATTCAAAACCCCAGAAAATCGGTAACGATGTTGTTGGAAGAGTCTGGAGTTTCAGGGATATTACCGATCGGAAACGTTCCGAAGAGAAACTTGTTGCTACCTTACAGGAAAAAGATGTACTGCTCCGGGAGATCCACCACCGTGTCAAAAACAATCTCCAGCTGATAACCGGTCTTCTGGATATGACACGTATGCGGACGCAGGATGAAACAACCAACGGCATTCTGACCGATATGATGCTCAAAATCCAGACAATGGCACAGATACACACCCGCCTCTACGAAAGCAAGCAGTTCGGAAAAATCGGGTTAACCGGCCAGTTCCGTGACCAGGTAGCTGCATTATCAAATATTTATTCCCATAAAGGACACGAGATTTCGTGCGAAATCCATGCAGAGGAAATATATCTCCCGGTCGACCAGGCCCTGCCCTGCGCACTGGTCATAAATGAGATCCTCTCAAACTCGTATAAACATGCATTTAAAGGAAAAAAACACGGGACTATTGATGTTTCTGCAGTGAAGGAAAATGGCCAAATCCGTATTAAGGTCAAAGATAACGGAATCGGGTTCCCCCCTGATTTTGATATCAGCAAAACCAAGAGTCTTGGGATGAAGCTTATACGAACACTCGTGGAGCACCAGTTGAAAGGATCACTTTCCATAAACAGCCACCGTGGTACAGAAATGATTGTTGAATTTCCCCTTCATATAACGAGGAGGTAACAATATGTCAAGAGTACTTGTGGTTGATGATGAAGCAATTATCACCATGCAACTGGAAGAACGGTTAAGTGCAATGGGATATACGGTTGCAGGTATGGCCGCTTCCGGTGATGAAGCGGTTGATAAGGCCAGGCGTCTGCGGCCTGATATTGTGCTGATGGATATCGTTATGCCGGGCAGGATGAACGGTATTGAAGCAGCAAAAATAATCACTGATGAAATGGATATCCCGGTCGTATTTGTCACTTCCTATGCTGATGACGCAATCATCGAAAAAGCAAAACTTGTCCGGCCCTACGGTTATATTGTAAAACCGTTTAATGAACTGGAAATCAAGGCTGCGATAGAAGTAGCATTGTTCCGGAAAAATTCCGAACAACAGCTGGTAAAAAAAGGAAAAAAAACAGGACAGGAAAAAAGTGTCACGGCAGACGCCGGCCAACTGGTTCCGGATAATCTCACCTATCACGATCTGCCGGAAATCAAAACGGTTCTTTTACAGGATATCTTCACTGATATCGTGCTCTACCTCTATACGGAACACAGCGCAAAAGAACCACTCTTCAAATTTGCCATAGAAGAGGGGATAAAGAAGGGAGGACGCAACCTGTTTGCCTATTCTCATTCCATGCTCCAGAAATATTTCCCCCAGGAGATCCAGAAACAGGACCTGTTCACCTACCGGATAAAGAGAAACGAAGTTTTTGCCCTGCTGCCGGTTCTTGAAAAGTGCACGGAATCACTCCAGCAATCATCTGCAAAAGTCTCATTACAAATCCTGCTTGATTTTTCTGAAACTGACGAATTCAATGATATTCTTACCATCAGAAAATTCCTGCTCTCTAAAAAAGAGAGCGGCATTCCGGTTTCCGGTATTATTGCCGTGAATATGGAAAAAATCGATCATTCCCTGATACAATCCCTTGCAGAGGGGATTTCCAAGATCATTGTTTCAACCGGGAAAGAAACAACACTCTCGTTTGCCCATCACACGTTTCCTGAAGGATCCGTTTCCATTGTACCCCAGTCGACAATCGATGATGTGGTAAAAAAGTTGCTTGAACCCGTTGTATTATCCCTCCTTGAAAAACCGATCTCCGGTTATGATATCGTCCATGAAATCCATAACCGGTACAATGTTCTTATCCCGCAGGCCCGGGTATATACCCTGCTCTATGAACTTTTGGAAGAGGGGCACCTTGAGATCCGGGTTTCGGGAAAATCCAAATTATACTGTCCCACTGAAAAAGGAAAAAAATACATCAGCCAGAGACTCAATGACTTTAAACAGGTCTTCTGGCATATCTCCGGTCCTCAAAGTAAAAGTTCATCCACTACTGATAAAAAATAAGGTGACTACATAAATGCAGTTGTTTAAAAAAAATGAATTGCAGGTACAATATTTTTTTTAGATTTTTCCTTTCACTGATAAAAATAGTTTAAGATAGGTATAATGACTACCCGCGTCGGTTCAGACCATTGCAGATTCACTGCCAATTTTATTCTGGGTGATATTTTTTCGCCAGACGAACCTGACACCGGGATACACTTTTCCCCGTGCTTCGTCCTCCAAAATGGTAAAACCCATCTGATTAACTATAAGATCCCTGAATTCTTTTTCAAGGATTATACAGGGAAATGTACGGGTCTCTTTTAAACAAAACCTGACCCACTCCGCCCACAGTAACATGCATGGTGTATCATACATGTCTGCTGGTTGCACATGCGATGAAATAAACATGTTAAAGTTGCGGAATTCATTCACTTCGGCAGGACTGACATCTATACCAATTCCCTCGGATTTTTCAATTACCTGATCCAGCACAGGACCGCTTTTTTCGTCCATGTAATAATGGTATAGCAGTACCGCATTGCTGATTGATTTTTGTGAATTATTGTTACCTGATTTTCTTTCAGATTTTCTCCTGAAGACTGCCGGGACTACACGCGATTTCATTGACGACACGTTACTCACCGGATGGTGATATAAATTCTGAATTAATAAGGCATAGTGTGAGTATCAATTTTTGAAACACAAATTGAAAAATCCGGATATGCTTTTCCCATTCAACTTCATACAGGTGTATCGTGAGGCATTTCCTCACACCCTATAAGGAAATAGCCGTGATGGCAATGCTGATACCCTTCCCGGTGAGGATTGCATGCAGGTATCCTGACCGGGATTGTTACCCCTCTGCAACCAGCACTGGCATTCCGGATTTGGATTATGCGATACGATTGCACCAGAAAAACAATGCCCTGAAACAAAAAGGCAGCCGGGTTCACGATATTATGGAGGTAATTCCAGCGTTGAACCCAACCTGCCAACATAGAAATACCAGCCCGAAAAAAACAGCGTTATTCCGCTGATGCTATTACATCCGTAAGAAAAGAATCCAAAAAAGAGATTTGGATTAATAAATGCACGTCTGAAAAGATTTGTAGAGGGACTATGCAAAAGGAAAATCCAAAGAATACAAAAAAGCCGGAATTAATTGAACCGGACACAATTCTTCACGAAGAAGGTAAATTAATCCATATCGTGACCAAACTCCCGGGGATTGCCGAGGAAAAAATCAGGATCGACATCGATCTTGAAAAAACAACGATCACCATTGTTGCAGCAGATACCCAGAAAATGTACAAAAAAGTGATAACCCTGCCCGGGAACGTGGTTTTCAGCAATAAACGGTTCTCTGAAGGAGAACTCCACCTGGTAGTAGAGAAAAAAGGGTCCTGATACCCGCTGCCGGCAGTCAGTATTCCGGAGCCTTTTCTGGAAGACAGTAATTGTCGTTTCAAATTTTGCCTCAAAATCTGTTTTTTATGAAATATACTATTACATCCGGTGTTTAACCACCGCTTCAGGTGAGGTCAATTTCATTATCTGAAAATCCACCCATACTCTGCCAGGCAGGAGAGAATATCCTGGATGTCTGGAATGAGTACCGGAATCCAAAAGGGAATTTTTCACGGCAAAGCATTGCCGTTTATCACCGTTATGGAGCATCATGTCCGTCACACGGGTGTGGCCGCTGCGATCTGCCGGACTGTTTTTTTTATGAATTCATTCATATTTACTGCAATCACCCAAAGGGGGATTGACGAAATACTATTGGATAAGAGCGGGGTGTTGGCTGCAGAGCGCATCATCACTGAATATTTTGGAACAGGTAAAAAAAGATCCTGGCTCCCCGCACCATAAAAAGGGTTACCGGAACGGAGGTATCATTTTTTTAAAAAAATGGAATGCCTGTATTACCCTTTCTGGTATTTCTTTCCCGCTGAGAATGCCATGTCCACCAGTTTTCCGACATCAAAATAGGCGGCATGGGTGTATATGATTGGATTGACTTTTTCAATATCCGGTTTCCCCTCGGTAACACAGGAAGGATCGGCATGGATTTCAACAACTTTTCCGATGTAGAGCAGGTGGCTTCCGCAATCGACAGACCTGAACAGGGAGCATTCAATATTCACCGGGCACTCCTTTGCCATAGGAGCTGTCTTCAGTTTCCCAAAAAACGAACCAAAGACGCGTGACTTGTCTTTTGCAGAACCAGAGACAAGACCGCAATGATCAGTCTCAACTACCTGGTCAACGGAAGGTACATTCAGGCTGAAGGTCTTGTTCTCCTCGATTCCCTGTGCAGTATACCGCATCTTGTTGATCGCTACGCAGACCATCGGGGGCGCCATGCAGGCAACCGTCGCCCAGGCAGCAGTCATGTAGTTGGGTTTTCCCTTCACGTTCGCACCCACCAGAAGGGTGGGCATGACACTCATGTATGGCATTGGGCCAAGCTGGATCTTATCCAAGATTTTATCACCGGACTATGGTTTGGTAAGGAGATGTTTAAGGATTTCTTTACCGGGATCACCCCCCTTAGATGGTATACTCGCACAATACGGGGTAATCCTGTTATAACAGGGATTCCTGAATTTCTTTCAATGTGTTATCCATCCATCAGGAGAGTATGAAATTCCAAAAAATTTTGCGATATTTTGGATTTTTATAACCGGCTGTCATTTTTAGTAAAAAACCGGATTTTGTAACGAAATCTATATTGGCACAAACAGCTCTCGTCCCTATAACCAGGTAGGATTTCACCTGGGGAACAAAAAGGAGGAGGTAGACAAATGGTACGACGTTTTCACAGATCAATCTATGATGAACTCGATGAACTCAGAGCATCCATGGACTACCTGTACCAGCTTGCTCTTGAACCCATGGATAATCCGCTGGTGCATGAAGATGATACCCCTGGTATCCGGTGCCAGTATATGCATAACCTGAACGCGGAGATTGTTGAAACTGATGATGAAGTAACCGTTACCGTAGACACGGTTCCGGGAACCGGAAGTTCAAAAATTTCTGCTGACCTTATCAATGCAAATACCCTGATTATTACCTGTAACCAACTGGAGGAAAAAAGTGAGGATGATATCGGGAACTGCACGTGCAACCAGAGATCTTTTTCCCTGCACCACGTAATACATCTCCCGGATCAGGTCATGAAAAAAGGGGCACGGTTAACTTCGAGAAATGGCGTGCTTGATCTTCATTTCAGGAAAGCAGCAGCCAGACCCTTTTAAAAAACAATCGATAAACATTTTTATCCCGTATCCTGCCAAACACTTGTCTATGAAGGAAGATACAAGGTGGAAACTGATTGTGGGCATCGGCCTTATCACCCTCTCCCTTGCCCTGTTCACCGCCCATTACCTGATATTCCATGACGAACACCACCTGTTCATCTTCTTTTTTGGCGACCTCGCATTCATACCAATCGAAATCCTGATCGTCACGCTCATCATCGACCAGATGCTGGAAGGACGTGAGAAACAGCAGCGCATGGAGAAACTTAACCTGGTGATTGGTACGTTTTTTTCCACAATCGGGACGCCACTTCTTGCAACACTCTCCCGCGCTGATCCGGGAATCAAATCCGTGAAGTCACACCTTGTCATCGGAGATAACTGGGGAGCCGGGCAGTTCCGCGATGTGCAGGTCTGTCTTGATTCACATGCCTGTGCCATTTCAGGTGACCAGATCGATAAAGAACTCCTGAGATCATTCCTGCTCGGAAGTGAGGAGTTCATTATCCGGATTGTCGAAAACCCGATGGTCTTTGAACACGAGTCTTTTACCGGGCTGATACTTGCCATTAACCACCTGACAGAAGAGCTCAAAGCCCGACGGGACTTCGCAACGCTTCCCCCGTCCGATCTTCATCACCTCTCCGTAGATATCCAGCGTGTATATGCACTGCTCATCCCGGAGTGGCTGAAATACATGAGTTACTTAAAGGATCATTATCCGTACCTTTTCAGCCTGGCCATGCGGACAAATCCTTTCGATGATTCAGCATCGGTCATTGTGAAAGCATGAACAAAAGGAAATAACCATGTCTGGTACCCGGATAAATCCACGATCAACTATCCAGGGTGATTGTGATCTCCTCGCATCAAAAACGACCCGGGGTGAACTTGGCACAGCAATCGCAAAAATTGTCCTTGCATATTCCCCTAAGGACCTGCAGCAGCTGAAATGGAATTTTTCTGAAAAGATCCAGAACATTGACCCAGCTTATAAAAAGCGTCTCGAAGAGACTATCACCGGGTACCTGCATGGGACCTACCAGAGCGTGAGGCTGATGGACCAGCAGGGGACGTTCTCCTCATTACACGATCCTGTCCACGATGATGAGCAGGCATTCTGGAATCTGGTTACCCTGCAATGCTCAAAAGGTGATGGTGAAGACCGCCTCCGCCTCTTAAAATTCCTGCTTGCCGGGTTCTGCATGTTTGTCCAGAAACTGCCCGGCCACCCGGTCGGAATGCCATTTCCCGGTGGGGATAAAGTTGAGGTTATTGACGGGGTCTATTATTGCCCGGTCAGGACAAAAGCCAACGATGTTGATGCTGCCCTCTGCCCGTTCTGTCCTGCCCTCCAGACTCCGGAGATTGGGTATCTTCGGCCCCCGGTCAATGCCAGCGAGCACAGGAAACAGGAGTTCATCAGGAACTGCTACGACTACCACAATTTCAACGGGTGAAATACTGGTCTTCCGGATTATTTTAATACAGGAGAAAAATCCCCTCGTTTTCTTTTTTTAAGCGGCAATACACAGAAGTGCCTCTGCTCAAGGCAGCAGAGTGCTCATTATCGCAACATAAAAAAAAATAATGCTACCAAAACGGCTGGTGCAAATAATATAC
>PDVJ01000080.1_pt2 | contig 10088 bp, 10 predicted proteins | sample 1369811 | NCBI WGS metagenome assembly PDVJ01 (sample SAMN07795376, study PRJNA414565) | Alkali sediment metagenome, whole genome shotgun sequencing project. | reverse complement strand
GATCGCGGCGATCGCCGCAAGGGTCGGTACGGCGATCGAACGGGGCAGCTTCATCGTGTCTTTCCTCTTTGGATCCCGGAGCAACCCGTGAGGTCACGGACTCCGCGCGAACGACATTGTCTACTGTGTGATCCGCAAACTGCAAGACGCAGCGCGCTCGCAGCAGCCCTGCAGGGTCACGCGGCGACGAATGGTGGAGTTTGATGCCGGAATCCCGCATGCTGAGAACGGCGAAGCCGTGGTCGGCCCGCCCATGTGAGTTTCGATATGGCATACAAGTCGAGCCGCGGCGAAAACGCGGCGGCGAACCAGGCGCTGATCCTTTGGGGAACCCCGCATTCGCTCTATACGGGGAAAGTTCGCTCCTACCTGATCAAGAAGGGCCTGGCATTTCGCGAATTGTTTCCCCATCACCCGCGCTTCAACGCGGAAGTCGTTCCGGCGCTGCGCATGTTCGTGGTACCCGTCGTCGAAACACCCGACGGCAAGCTGCATCAGGACAGCAGCGACATCATCGAAGAACTGGAGCGGCGTTTTCCGGCCGCTCCCATGGTACCGGTCACGCCGCTGCAACGGGTGGTGGCACGCTTGCTCGATGGATATGGTTCCGAGTGCCTGCTGCCCGTAGCGATGCACTATCGCTGGAGCTACCGGCAGGAGCAGGAGCACTTCCTCCAGGCGGAATTCGGTCGTGCCTTGCATTGCGGACCGGATCGGCAAGCGCGGCTGAAGGCCGGCGCTCAGTTCATGGAGTACTTCAAGGGCTTCCTGCCAGGCCTGGGCGTCGTGCCCGAGACGATCCCGGCGGTCGAAGCGGCTTACGAGGAGTTACTGGACTTTCTCGACGTCCATTTTCAGCACCATCCTTACCTGCTCGGCGGCCGGCCATGCATCGCAGATTTCGGCTTCATGGCGCCGCTGTTTGCCCATCTCGGGCGCGACCCCGTGCCCGCGGCGTTGATGATGAAACGGGCGCCCAACGTTTATCGCTGGACCGAGCGCATGAACCGGGCGCAGGTCGCCGATGGCGAGTTCCCCGACCATTCGGAATCCTGGCTGCCCGACGATGCCATTCCGGCCACGCTGGAACCGGTGCTGGGGTTGATGTTCCAGGATTGGGGTGCGCAACTGCGGGCCGACGCGGCATTCGTCAATGCCTGGCTGCAATCCAACGCCGCCCTGCCAGCCGGGCACATGGTCGCGCTCGACGGCAAGCGTACCGTGCATCCAACGCTGGGCATGATCCAGTATCCATGGCGCGGCGTCACGATGCTCCGCGGCAGCATGCCGCACGGCCTCTGGCACTTCGAGCAGGCCGCGAGCGAAGCCCGGGCACTGTCGGGTACCGCGCGAGCAGGCTTCGAATCCCTGCTCGAACGCCTTGGCGGCGGCGACATGATGCGGGTCAGGTTGACACGTCCGCTGCAGCGCCAGGACTATGTCCTGGTTCTCGGCTGAGAGCCTGTGACCTGCTGATCTCGCACGCGCCAGTAGCGGCGAACCGCAAGTGGTCGAGTATCGGGTCCGGCCGCCGCCGAGACCCGCACCGTCCAGTCGGCGAGCAGACGATCGCCCTCTGCGAAGGCCGCGGACGGCTCCGGCGGCCTTGCGCGCCAGCGCGCCTCGACAGCATTGCGCTCGGGGGCGAATAGCGCCCGCAGCCGCGCGGGATCACGCATCACCAGCCGATGCAGGCGTTCGTGACGCCACCAGAGGCTGCGGGAGTCGGCGCGACCGGCCGGCGGGGCGCCGAGATCGAGCGGATCCTCGACGCGTACCGGTTTGAACAATCCGACGCACGGCGCCGCCGTGCCGGTGACCCAGTGTCGAACCAGGCCTGGCCGCAACTCCGCCACCCACGATGCGGTCGTCTGCGAGGCTGCGACCAGGCCGCCCGCGTGCATGCAAGGCGCCGCCATCGCGCCGTTCAACCAGTGATAGTGCGGTTCACCGTCATCGCCGTGATCGCGCAGCGCGCTCATCAGGTCGCTGACGCCGGTTGCGCGCTCAGCCGCGGCCAGCGTACGTGCGCGGCGCGTCCGGCATGCCGACACCCGCGTCTTGACCCAGTCGCCCTGCCCGACCATTCCCGGCAGTGTCAGCCCATTGGAAATTGACCAGGCTCCAGTGATGTGCTCGGCCTGCCACAGCTGGCCCGCCGTCTCGAGAACGAATGCTCCATGTGTATCCGCGATCAGGAAACTGTTGTGGTAAGTGAAGTTCCGGTTCTCGTAACCGCAGCCGCCACCCTGGCCATGGCTGGCGAGCATCTCGGTCATTACCTCGACAGCCTGCGCCGCCGTAGCGCCGCGTTCGAGCCCGAGGCGCAGCAGATCCATGCCGGTCAGCCCGCTCGCCACGTACGGCTGGCGCGTGAATACCGCCTCGTTGCCGATGACCACGCCGTGTTCGTTGGCACCGATCTCCGCGCCCCACATCCAGAATGGCCTGCTGAGGAGCACCGCGTGGGTGGTTCGGGCCTGCGGGACTGTGATCCACGTGCACCGCAACCGAGACCCGGCCGGGTACTCGCGACGCGGCTGCCAGTCGAGGAACTGCGCCTCGTTGGGGTCGCGGTCGCTGTTCTTGGCGAACAGCACGCAACCGGCCTGAACGCGGACCAGCGTGTCGCACATCTCACAGTCTGCCCGACGCTCGCATCAGTGCGAGCAATTCATCGTGCGGCAGCGCGATCGAGCGATTCCCGTCGCGCCCTACCATCGTGACGTTCACCAGCATGGCATCGATGACCGCTTCCTCGACGGCTTCCACGGTCGCATTGAAAAGCGGGTCGAGGCTGTCATTCGGTAACCACTCCATGCTGCGTGCGCCGACGCCGGGCGCCGCAAACGCCGCTTCGTTCGCCGTCGAGAATGCGAGGAAGATGTCCCCGGAACCGTTGTTGCCGACCGCGCCGGTCCGCGCGAGTCCCATCGGCACGCGCCGCGCAATGCGCTTCAACTGGTGCGCCAGCAACGGAGCATCGGTTGCCACGAGCACGATGACCGAACCCTGGTCCTTGCCGCGCAGCTTGTCGCGGGTAATGTGGCGCCCGATCGGCACGCCGAGAATGGTCAACTGCTCGCGTGCACCAAAGTTCGCCTGAAGGAATACGCCCAACGTGTAGCGTTCGTTCGCAATGGTGACCACGCGCGAGGCCGAGCCGTTGCCGCCCTTGAAGTCATAGCAGATCATGCCGGTGCCGCCGCCCACGCTGCCGAGTTCGACCGGTCCGCCGCGCGCGCCATCCATTGCGGCCATGGCGTGCTCGGCTGTCACGTGAAAGCCGTTGATGTCGTTGAGGTCGCCATCATAGGTCTCGGCTGCAACCGGCAGGCCCCAGGCCTGTCCGGTGCCGATGGCGCGAGAGACGAGCCAGCGGATCGTCGCATCGCGGGTGACACCGCAGGAATGTGTGTTGGTGATCGTGATTGGCGTCTGCAGTTCGCCGGATTCCTCTATCCACGCGACGCCCGTCATCTCTCCATTTCCGTTCAACGAGTAGTACCCGGCCGCACAGGGCACGGCCGCCCTCGCCTTTCCGCGCGGCAGCACGGCCGTCACGCCCGTGCGAACCGGTCCGCGTCCCGCAACCAGCCGTCCGTCACCGGAAATCAGCGTAAGGGTGCCGACCTCGACTCCCGCCACGTCGGTGATCGCGTTGTGTTCGCCTGGTGTGCCCGGTAACGGCAATCCCAGGTCTCTGCCGCGTTTTCGCATGCCGCAAGCCTAACCCATCGCGACGCGGCCGCCCTCCCCTACATCACCGCGGCGCGCTCTTCATCGGCGCGGATGCCGAGGTTACCGTAGCGATGGTAGTCGGTGCTGATGCTCTGCTCGCGAACGTACCAGAGCAGTTCCAGCCGTCCCTCGGCCGACACCGGCACGCTGATGACGCAACCGTTGGCCGCGTTGCCGGCCTGCAGCACCTCCAGCGATGCCCGGTCCGGCGCCGCGTAGCGAACTCGATCCACCTGCCGCTCACGCAGGGCCTGCACGAGCTGCGCGTCCGTCTCCTCGACGAACTCGATGGCGGCTGCCCACGACTGTGTGAGTTCCTCCAGCCGCTGGACCGCGGCCGAATCGAGCTCCGGCGGCGTGCTGATGACGACGCCGCAGCCGGCGACGTGCGCTGCGCAGGCGCGGGCAAACACGTCGAAATCGGTGTCGTTCGCGTGGACGCGAACCCGCACACTGCCGACGGGCAGGTAACGTCGCACGTTGTCCTGCCCAACCAGTCTGAAGTGATCGTGTTCCGCACCAAACTCCTCGCGCTGGTTGCGCGCGTAGCTCAGTGCAGCGGCGACGATGCGTGCATCGCCGCCCTGTGGTTGCTGCTGAAGCGCGCGGCATAGCGAGGCCAGGGTTGGCATCAGCGGAATGCCGTCCACCGGTGCGGCCGATGCATCCGCGAAATCCATGAACTGCGCGACGTAGTTCGGGCCGCCAGCCTTCATGCCGGGGCCGAAGCCCGACTTGCCCATGCCGCCAAAGGGCTGGCGCAGGACGATTGCGCCGGTCGTCACACGGTTGATGTAGAGGTTGCCGGCGCGGATGTGCCTCTTCCAGTAATCCCATTCGCGTTCATCGAGACTCTCGAGACCGCTGGTGAGGCCGTAGCCCGTCTGGTTGACCAGCGCGACCGCCTCGCTCAGCCGCTCGAAACGCATCACTGCAAGCACGGGCCCGAAGAACTCCGTCATGTGCGTGTAACTGCCGGGCTGTACGCCGTACTTCACTCCCGGCGTCCACAGGCACGGATTGCCGTCGACGGGCTGCGGCATGACGGCCCATTCCTCACCCGGCTCGAGCACCTTCAGCGCGGTTTCGAGATCGCCTGACGGCGGCTTGATCATCGGCCCCATCTTGGTGTCGAGTTCCCAGGCAGAGCCGACCTTGAGACTCTGCACCGCTTCGCACAACGAACGCCGGAATGCCGGGTCGTCATAGACCTCGGACTGCAGCAGCAGCAGCGACGTCGCCGAGCATTTCTGGCCCGAGTGACCGAAGGCGGAGTGCAGGATGTGCTTGATGGCGAGATCGCGATCCGAGACCGCGGTGACGATCGTCGCGTCCTTGCCGCCGGTCTCCGCGAACAGGTTCAGGCGTGGATTGTCGCCGAGCATCGTCAGCGCCGTCTCGGTGCCGCCCGTCAGGATCACCGCACTGACTTTCGGGTTGTTGACGAGCTTGCGGCCTTCCCTGCCACCCGAGCAGGGCAGGAACTGCAGCGCCCGCTTCGATACGCCCGCGCGCCAGAAGCACCGGCACATTTCCCACGCGACGAGGACTGCGTCGGAAGCGGGCTTGATGATGACCGTGTTTCCGGCCGCCAGCGCGGCCGCGACACCCCCGCAGGGGATGGCCACCGGGAAGTTCCACGGCGGTACCACGACCACGACGCCTTTCGGCCGCGCCTTCAGCGTCGGCATCTGCTGCCACCAGCGAGCCGTGTCGCGATAGAACTCCAGGAAGTCGATCGCTTCGGAAATCTCGGGATCGGACTCCATCGGTGTCTTGCCGCCGTCGGCAAGCGCGGCGCCAATGAGATCTCCGCGAGCTTTGCGCAACTCCTGCGCGACCTCTCCCAGCAGTTCGAAGCGCTGCTCGACCGGCATGCTCCGCCAGCCGTCTGGATCCTCGGCCGCGCAGTCGGCCGCGCGCGCCACGTCGGCGTCCGTCGCCTGGCGGTAACGTCCCACGACCACCCCCGGGCGAGATGGGTCGAGGCAGTCGCGAACCGTTCGGCCCTCCAGCACTTCTTCGCCCGCGACGACCAGTGGCACCTGAACGGCGGCGCGGTCACAGCGCGCCTGCCACCTTGCGACGATCTGCTGCACCCATGCACCGTTCTGCGGCAGCGCGAAATCAGTGTCCGGCTCACACTCCAGGTGCTGCCAGCCCCGGGCAAGCGCGGGCACCGCCTCGGGCGGGAGGTTACGGTCCTGGTGACGCCGTGGCGCATCGCTGATCCGCGGGATCGCGTCGAACGCGGCGAGGAAGCCTTGCTCCAGCTGCCGCCACTCGGGACTGTCCACCTCGATCTTGAACGCGTGACGCAGGAAGTTCTCGGGCCCCGTGTTCTCGTCGAGCCGCCGGATCAGGTAGCCGATGGCATTGATGAAGTTCTCCTTGCGGCAGGCCGGTGCATACAGCAGCAGGTTGCGCGACAGCTCGAACAGCGCTCGCCGCTGCGCATTCGCCATGCCCTCGAGCATCTCGAACTGAACCTTGTCCATCGCGATGCGTTCGTGCGCGAGCACGAGACCGTAGGCGAGGTCGAACAGGTTGTGCGACGCCACGCCCACGTCCATGGCGGCCAGGTTCTCCGGCTTCATGACTTCGTGGACCATGCGCTTGTAGTTTGCGTCGGTCTCGAGCTTCGTCCGGTAAGGCGCCTGTGGCCAGCCTCGCCCGCTCACTCTCCATGTTCGCGCCCTTCACGAGCCGGATGGTGATGCGCCCTCCTCCTCCGGCGACGCGTCGCCGCGCCCACTCCTGCAGCTGCAGCAGCGTACGGAACGAGTCGGGGATGTAGCTCTGCAGCGCGATACCGGCCCTGACGTGCTGCAGACCGTCACGGTCCAGCGTGCGCATGAACGCCGCTGCGGTGAGTTCCTTGTCCCGATACTCCTCCATGTCCAGGTAAACGAACTTCGGGACCGACGTGCCGTCGGGCCGCACGAACGGCGCGCGGTCCGCCGTGCGGAACAGGCGTTCCAGCCGATCGCACAGCACGCTCACCGTGTGCTCGCGGGCCAGCGGCGAGATCTGCGAGTACAGCGTGGAGATCTTGATCGAGACGACCTCGGTCTGGGGCCACTGCAGTCCCTGCAGGTACTGCTGCAGCCGGCGCTCGGACTCCGCTTCGCTCAGCACGGCTTCCCCGAGAAAGTTGACGTTCATCCGCACGCCCTCGGTGCGGCGCTCGGCGAGGTGATGTGTGAGCACGTCCTTTTCGCCGGGCAGGATGACGTTGGCCGTCTCCTTCTGCATGTGCTCCTTGACCAGCGGCAACGCGACGCCGGGCACGAAGCCACCGAAGGACTGGAAGCCTTTCATCAGGGTGCGGTCGATCGGCCCGAAGAAGCGCGGAACTCCCTGAACGTCGAGGATGTAGGTGAGATGCTCGACGGCTCGTGCGGGATCGCTGGTGCGAAAAGCCTGGTCGGTCATCAGCGCCAGCGTCGCCTTGTCCGACGGCGTCTGCAGCATGCGGTCGAGCTCGGCCTGCTGGCGTCGCTCCGACGATGTCTGCAGCGCGCGGGCACGCTCCTGCAGGCCGCGCGCCACGAACAGCGCTTTCTGCACCGTGACATCATGGGGAGATCCCGGGACAGGCTTGAAGCTGCTGAGCAGCGGATAGAGCGTCCCCTCCTGCGTGGTGAACTCGGTGCCGGCGAGCCGGCGCAGGATGTCGGGGACATACATTCTGGCGGAGTTGCCGCGCGCCGTGTTGGATACCGGCAGGATTTGTCTGGGCCGCGAGCCGGGGATTATCGTGGAGCAGCCGGTACTGCCCAATCGCCAGATACCGAGACTGGAACTGTCGTGCAGATGTCCTTGTGGACCAGGCAGCAACCATCGCATTGACAGTCGTCCCGTGAACAGGTACCTTGCTCCGCAAAGGTACATTCGCTTCAAAACATGACTGACGAATCCAAGCTCGCACCGATCCGCAAGGGACTCCTGGAGTTCCTGGTGCTCAAAATCGTGGGCTGGCTCCGAGAGCATGTATGTCCCCGACATCCTGCGCCGGCTCGCCGGCACCGAGTTCACCACGCAGGAGGGGACGCTCTATCCGCTGCTCAGCAAGCTGCGTCGCGAGGATCTCGTGCACTATGAGTGGAAGGAATCGGATGCGGGTCCGCCGCGGAAGTATTACCGTCTGACGGACTCGGGAAGGGCGCAGCTCACCGCGCTGGATGAATACTGGAACCTGATCAACCGCACAATCGCGGAAATCGGACACTGAGCCATGCAACGAATTTCTGTGACTGCCCGACTGAACAGGAGCACGTGCGATTTCGAGGACGCGGCGTTTGCGCGCCTCGAGAGCTACCTCGCCGAGGCCTCCCGTACCCTCGAAGGCAATCCCGACCGGCAGGAGATCCTTGGCGATCTCGAGCAGGCAGTGGCCGACCAGTGCCTGCGGCGTGCCGGACACGGCCAGCGCGCGGTGACGCTGACCGACCTCGAGCCCGCTCTCGAGGAGATCGGGTCGGTCCAGGTGCCGGGTGCCGCGGAGGCCGCGGCAAGCTCGATGCGCGTTACGACTCGGCCGCTGCAGCAGGTCAGCGAGGGCGCGCTCGTGAGCGGCGTGTGCCAGGGATTCGCGCGGTACTTCGGACTCAACGTCACGGCGCTCAGGATCTTCGCCGTGCTGCTGCTGTTCGTCAGCGGCGGCGGGATGATCCTGGTCTACTTGGCGCTGATGCTGTTGTTGCCATACTCGCCACTTGTTCCCGGCGGCCGCCCGCTGCGCTGGCTGCCGGCGAAGTGTCGCGCGTTCATGGAGTTCGTACGCGCCAAGTTCAGCCTGGCGACGAACTGACCGGATGACGGCCGACTATCTTCTCCTCGCCGTTGTCGCTGGCTACTTCGCCTGGCGCGTAATCAATTCGTTTCTGGTACGCCGTCGACTCCCGTCCCTGCTCAAGGAGGGCGCGCAGCTCGTCGACGTGCGCGGCCGGGGGGAATTCGCCGCCGGTCACGCCGCGAACAGCATCAACATTCCGCTGCCGGAGATTGGCGAGCGCGCCGGCGACCTGGATCGCAGCCGTCCCGTGATCGTGTGCTGCGCGTCCGGTACGCGCAGCGCCATGGCTGCCCACAGGTTGCGTCGGCTCGGGTTCGGCCGTGTCGTGAACGCAGGATCCTGGCGCAGCCTGCGCTGACGGACGGCATCCAGGACCGGGTCACGAACCGGCGACCTTCAGCACGAGCTTGCCGGTGTTCTCTCCGGTGAACAGCTTCGCCAGCGTGTCCGGAAAGGTTTCGATCCCTTCCACGATGTGTTCACGAGTCTTGAGCTGTCCGCTGGCCATCCACCCGGCCATTTCCTTCGCTGCCTCGCCGTAGCGGCTGGCGTAGTCGAATACGACCATTCCCTGCATCGTCGCGCGGTTGACCAGCAACGACAGGTAGTTGGCCGGTCCCTTCATCGTGGCCTCGTTGTACTGCGAGATGGCCCCGCAGATCACGATGCGGGCGTGCAACGCGAGCTGCGTCAGCACGGCATCGAGGATCTCGCCGCCCACGTTGTCGAAGTAGACGTCGACTCCCTTCGGGCAGTGCTGCTTGAGTGCGGCCTTGACGTCCTCGCTCTTGTAGTCGATGGCGGCATCGAAGCCGATGGAGCGCAGGTGGCCTCCTGCGATTCCGACCACGCGACAGCCCTTGATCTTCGCAACCTGGCCGACGACCTGGCCAACCGCGCCGGCCGCACCCGACACGACCACGGTATCCCCCGCTGTTGCCTTGCCGACCTCCAGCAGGCCGAAGTAAGCGGTCATGCCTGGCATGCCGAGCGTGCCAAGGTAGACGGGCAGCGGCACGAGGCCAGGATCGACCTTTGTCAGCTGCTTCGCCCTGGCGACCGCGTATTCCTGTACACCGAGGATGCCGATCACATGATCACCGACGGCGATGGCCGGGTCATTCGAGGCAATTACGCGTCCCGCGGCGCCGGCGCGCATGACCTCGCCGATGCCGACCGGAGGTATGTAGGACTTGCCCTCATTCATCCAGCCGCGCATCGCAGGATCCAGCGAGATGTAGAGGATCTTCACCAGCACCTCGCCATCGCCGGGTGGCACGACGGGCACCTGCGAGAATTCGAAGTCGCTGCGCTGGACCATGCCAACCGGGCGCCTGGCGAGCCTGAACTGATGATTGGCGGGTGCGTTCACGACGGTTTCTCCAGGTGTGCGACGGACGCCGATTGTATCCGTTGCTCTGGACGTGACGGCGCGATATCCGCAGAATGCACGCGCGTGTCAAGCGCGATCGCCCCGTCGCGTCGTCCCAATCCTTAACCGGGTTCAGTCCAACGACGCGGCGGGGCGAGATTTGCTGCCGCCGCGGCC
>PDVJ01000906.1_pt1 | contig 10089 bp, 13 predicted proteins | sample 1369811 | NCBI WGS metagenome assembly PDVJ01 (sample SAMN07795376, study PRJNA414565) | Alkali sediment metagenome, whole genome shotgun sequencing project. | reverse complement strand
TGCTGCGCGATAACCAGGCGACAAAATTCTTCGGGCTTGCCGGCGCGATGGTGCCTGCCGGCATGGGCGGGATCGTTTCTGATCTCGTGAAAGCAGGGTATATCGATGTGCTCGTATCTACCGGCGCAAATCTTACCCACGATATAATCGAGGCGATCGGGTGCCGTCACTTCCACGGGACTGCGTTCTGCAATGACATTGAACTCCGGCACGATGAGATCAACCGTATTTACGATGTATATCTCCCCAACGAAGCATTTGAGCATTTCGAGGAATTCATGCAGAACGTATTTGGCAAACTGGAATCCGGGGGCACGGTCTCCATCTCCGGCCTTCTCAATCATATCGGGAACAGCCTGAAATCCGGCATCCTCCATACCGCCGCGAAAAAAAATATTCCTGTGTACTGTCCCGCAGTTCAGGATTCGATGGTCGGTCTCCAGTACTGGCTTTTCTCACAGACAAATACGGTGACGGTCGATGCATTCGCTGATATGCCGGCCCTCATGGATACCTGCTTCACCACAAAAAAGGCCGGGGCACTCCTGGTTGGCGGCGGTGTGCCGAAAAACTTCATCCTCCAGAGCATGCTTATGACTCCCAACGGTTTTAACTATGCAGTGCAGCTTACCGGGGACCGCCCGGATCTCGGCGGACTCTCCGGTGCGACACTTGATGAAGCCCGCTCATGGGGAAAGATCACGGAAGAGGCACAGGCAGTTACCGTGTATGGCGATGCGACAATCACCCTCCCCATGCTTGTCGCCGCCGTTATGGAGCGGATGCACCATGACTGAACTGATTCTCGCGCTCGATGTAACCGAGAAGAAGAAGGCGCTCGCTATTGCACATGCATGCGCACCACATCTTGATGCTATAAAACTCGGTTACCCGCTTATACTCTCATGCGGGCTTTCCCTAGCACAGGAGCTTGAAGGAGAAGATCTCCCCCTTATCGCTGACTTCAAAGTAGCCGACATCCCGAATACGAACCGGATCATCGCGGAGCAGGTCTTTGATGCGGGGTTCTCGTCTATCATCTGCCACGGGTTCACCGGAAAAGACGCAGTGCAGGCTTGCGTCGACACCTCTTCTGATTATGGGGGTGCGTGTTTCGTTGTCGCAGAGATGAGCCACCCGGGTGCTACAGAATTCTTCCAGGGGGGAACCGCGGAGCGTATCGCACGTCTTGCCATGGAGTGTGGGGCAGATGGTATCATCGCCCCTGCTACCCGTCCTGACCGGATCAGCGTGCTGCGACACATCGTTGGCAATCGGAAGATCCTCTCACCGGGTATCGGTGCTCAGGGAGGAGATGCTGATACTGTCGCCAGGCTCGTGGACGGAATTATTGTGGGTCGCGCGATCTATGAGGCAGCCAACCCGGGCACCGCTGCACAGGAGTTTGCGCGCATCCGTTCGGTGTAATAATATATAAATAACCTCTATTCTGCGACCAGATCCGGGTATGCGCGGCTGATTATCCAGATATTGCCAGTTCATTGAACTAAAAGGTTCTAAAAATTTATTAAGGACTTGTGCAATGTTATAGTATGGATTGGACTGCAGAACAACGAACATTGGCTCAAAAATACAAGCGGCTGGACGATATTCCGGAAAAGGAGCATAAATACAAGTGCCACACCTGTCACCTTATCGTGGAAGAAAAGCCGTGCCCGAAATGCGGTGAGACCCACCTTGAGATCATGTGCCCGCTTGACCACTGCCACTGCACCCACGAGATCATATCGGGTATTGAGTACTGTCCCTTATGCGGGAAAGCCGTCTGCCCACAGTGCGGCTCTCACGATGTCACCCAGATCAGCAGGGTAACCGGCTACCTGCAGGACGTCTCCGGCTGGAACGCCAGCAAACAGCAGGAACTCAAGGACCGCATGCGTTATTCCGTCGCATGAGATACTATTTCGATACAAGTACTCTTTTTATCCGCGGGAACTTCCGTGCTGCCAGCACCGGAATCGCTGGGGGCATCCGCTCTGTCGCAACTCTCATTAACCACACCGTTCCTGCCGGTTGGAGCCATGAGGATCCGGAAAAGGAACTGGAATTCATTGCAGCCGAATCTGGCATTGATAGAGGGTATTTTGGGCTTCTCACTGCAGTGCCTGTTCACCAATGCTGTATACTCCAGTACGATTACGTAACCGTATTCATCACTGCAGGTGTACGACGCGAACCTCCGGCAAATGCCGGCACCATCAACATCATTGTTTGCAGCAGCGAGGGGATGGAGGACGCGGCGCTGCTCGAAACAATCATGGTCGCCACTGAGGCAAAAGCCGAGGCTTTGCAGGCGATGGGACTCCCGCTCACCGGTACTCCCACCGATGCCGTGATAGCCGGATGCGAGGGCAGCGTAAAACACCGGTATGCCGGGAGACTCACAGATACTGGACGACGTATTCGCGAAGCAGTGCTTCACGGTATACCGGAAGCGATCAGACGCCACGATGCGGCAGAACCGTCCAGCCACTCCTCCTTTTTCATCTTCAGCCGTTTCAAAGGTGAGCACTGGGTAGAATTGTCACCCCATGACTGCCCGTACTTTCCCTGCCACTTTCCTGGTCAGCGTTGCGATTTTTGCTATTGCCCGTTCTACCCGTGCGGCGACGAAAATCTCGGGCAGTGGGTGGAGAGTTCAAATGGGGGAAGAATATGGAACTGTGCCCGGTGCACACTCCTGCATGAACCTGAAATTACAGATTACCTTAAAGAATTCCCCTTATCGTCACGTGAAGAACTGATACGCCTGCGGGATATAAAAAAGAGATAAAAAAATTACTCTTTTATTCCGAGCGCGGAAAGGAGCTCAGGCAGTGGAATGCCATGTGCGTCGGCTGCCTCGCGGATAGTTTCACCACGGGCAATGGCGCATCCGACACAGCCCATACCGAATTTGAAGAGTACTTCGGAAGACTCTGGTTTCGCTTTTAATAGATCATAAATCGTGCTGTCAGCGGTAATTTCAACCATGTATCTCTTAGTCATTGTAGTAAAACATAAACTTCACGATTGCGGCGGTTTACTTTCACCATGCATACTTCGCATGATCAGAACCGATGAGTACCTGGAGATGTATGAATGGACTTTTCCGAAGCAGCAAAAAGAATCTCCCGAAAGTTTTCAGAGAAAGGAACAGAGGTAGATCCAGAGAAGATCGAGAGCAAGCTCCGCCGTCTCGTCAATGAGTTCGGTGTACAACCATCCGAAGCGGAACGAAGTGTAACCAATGAACTCGCAAAAGAGTTCAACCTTCCCGCCATGGGAACGGGGGGTGGTGGAAAGAGCAGCGGTGCAGCTGAGCAGAAGAAGATCGCGGATGTGACCCCCGGTGAATGGGTAACCATCGAGGGCAAGGTTGTCGCACTCTCCGCACCTGCATCGCCATCAATTGCCCAGAGTGGGATTATTGCTGATGACTCCGGTGGCATACGGTTCGTGGCATGGGCAAAGTCGAATGCACCTGCGATGACCGAGGGCTCGTGGTACAAAATTGAATCAGCGGTAGTAGATGAATTCAAGGGCATTGCGAGCCTGAAGATCCACTCTGGTACAACCATAAAAGACAGCGCGACCGATGGAGCACTCATCCCAAGTGCGGTTCCGATTGTTAAACTTCATACGGGGGTTGGCAGTGTCCGTGCAAAGGTGATCCAGGAATGGGATGCTTCCCATGAGAGAATGCTCCAGTCCGGTCTATTGGGTGACGAGACGGGGACGATCAAATTTGTGATCTGGAAGGAAGCGGGGAAAGAAAAACTCGCGGTGGGCTCTGTCTACAATATCTTCTATGCTCTGGTAGACGAATTCAACGGCCGTCTCTCACTCAACCTGAACACAGCAATGCTCATGCAGGAAGATGGTGATATTCTGGTAAGCGGAGGGATCTTAGCAATCCGGGGGGCTATCGTGCATATTGCACCCGGCTCCGGGATTATCAAGCGCTGTCCGGTCGAAGGGTGTAACCGGGCCCTCTCACGCCAGAATTATTGCCCGGTGCACGAAATCCAGCCTAAATTTAACTATGATTTGCGGATTAAGGGGTGGCTCGATGATGGTGAAAAAACGCATAATATCCTGCTTCAGCGGGAAGTTGTGGAGTCAATTACGGGAATAACGCTCGATGCGGCACAGGAGATTGCGGAGAACAACCCGCTTGGTATGGATGAAGTATTCCTCCGGATGCGCGATGAGGTACTCGGACGCTATATCGTCTGCCATGGCAGGGAGATCGATACCCGTATTCTGGTAAATACCTGCGAGCGCCTTACCTATGACAGCGGAGAACATACAGCTCTGCTGAACCGGGCCGGGGGTATATCATGAGCACGAATTCACGTGACATGGGACGCAAGGAAGGTGCGTTTGAACGCGAACCGGCGCGACGGGTTTTTGCCGCAGAGCTGCGCGAGTGCCGGTACCAGTTCAGGGATGGTGAAGATGAGAAGAGTCCGACATTTGTCCTGCTCCCAACGGGTGAGCGCTGTAACCGGATATTTCTTGTTGGAACACTGACCGAAAAGCAGCGTCAGGGAGATCAGAACATATTCTATCGCGGAAGAGTCGTCGATCCTTCAGGCACATTCTTCGTAATGGCAGGCAGCTACCAGCCGGAGGCGATGCAACAGATCGCAAAAATCGACACTCCGGCATTTGTCGCTGTTATAGGAAAACCCAACCTGTACCAGACACCTGACGGAGCATTTCTCGTCTCAGTCAGAGTGGAATCAATAACCGTTGTTGATAAGGAGACCCGCGATCTCTGGGTACTGGACACTGCTGCACGAACGCTCGACCGCATTGATGTGTTCAAAATGAGTATGGAACCGGATGTCGTAAAAGCAAAAGAACAATATCCGACCATTGACATCGCTGTGTTCCGGAAAACTGCGTATGACGCGCTGGCACAGATCAAGATCTAATCAATTTTTTTTTCATGCATCCATGAGTAAACCTTATTTCATTGTGTACTAATCATTCTCCGATCCCTATGGAGTCAAAGGAGTTGAGTATACTCATCAAAGACATTGACACGAAAGTGCTCAAGGATGAGGCGAAGAAACTGGGTTTGAAACCAGGGCGTTGTCCCACAAAGATGAGCATCGCGAAAATGTTGCCTGAGGAAACACTGAAAAAACTCGCAAAAAAGTGAATAGTATTCCATTATCAGGATCGGTGTGCCTGCGCCTCCCACCGCTCCAGAACCTCATGGCCTTCCACAAAAACGAGCCTGTGTTTACGTGCATAGAGCCTGGCATCTTCTTTTGAGAGGGCATAACCGGATTCATCATCCAGCATCTCACAGATAGTGATGGCCGGGGTGATTCCGGCCATCTGTGCCATCGCGATTGAGAGCTCTGTCTGCCCTTTCCGCTGGTCAAGAAGCCCATCCGCAGCCCGCAGGAGCGCCATGTGTCCCGGGGTACGGAAGACCTCGTGGAAGTTCACAGATCCACCATTGAGTGCCCGTTTTACCTGTTCGGCAATCGCGGTGACTGTCAGCGTCCTGTCACGGTCAGTGATGCCGGTGAACGTATTCCGGTGGTTCACCCAGAGAGAGAATGAAGAGTGGTTCTTTCTGTCATAGGGAATATCACCCTCCCGTTCTGCCACAGAAATTGCCCTGAGGGCATCGCTTGCAAAAGGCAGCCCAAGACGCAGGGCTGCAATCGGGTGTACTGCTGTGCATATCAAACCCCCGCCATCTTTGCGCATCTGCACAATGTGGCGTGGCGTAACCGCGTCAGATCTGATTGCAAAATCCGTCTCTCCTTCGCGGTCGTCAAAATCATAGAGCAGGATAAATTTTCCTTCCCTCAACGCTGCCAGAGCATCGTCAATCACTACCCCACCTCGACAGTAACGGTATCTGTATCCCCGATACCAAGTTTCCTGCGCAGCGCTACGGGCGCGATCACTTCAATGATGTCTTCAGGGTAGTGTGTCCTTCCGGGCACGACAATCCCGCAGGGAATGTTGCCGATACGGCACGGAAGGCACTTCGCATCACCAAACGTTCTGCCATCAGTTGAAAAACCCTTGATCCGGATCCAGTCAAGACCATCGATCATCTTGCGCACCGGAAGACTTGAGCTGGGGAGACGAATGTTGAGCGTTCCCGGGTACGGTTCAAACCCAAGATGCGCATTGAACTGTTGCTTGTAGGGTTCCAGGCTCATGTAATATTTACCCTCGCCAATCCCGCTGACCACCGTGCCGGACAGGATATATCCTTTGTTGCACTCAGAAAAAATCCGGCAGTACTCCTGGTATTCATTCCGGAGCTCCGCTTCACCGGTTCTGGTCACTGTCACATGCTGACCATCGGCGGCAATCGTCCGCGTAATGAATCCCTGATATTCGAGCCCTTTTAACCTGCGGGAAGCGGTCTGCTGGCTGATTGCAAGCATATCACCAATGGTCTGGGATGAGACAAAGACCGGGCCTTTGCAGCCACCCTGCAATGCAATAGCTTTGAGACATTGGAGATCCTCAGTGGGAATCATGCTTATCAAAATTGAGGTGCTTATTATTTATGGGTTGCTCTCCAGAAATTTTTTCGTCGTGATTCGTTTACTGTCGAATGCATGTTCGTTAATTATTTAACACTCCACGTTCTTTGTAATGAGCATGAAATCCGGATTGCGGAACCAGCTTGCCGAAAAGATGGCAGGTGAGATCACGCTGTCGGACTCACCGGGGCACGCGCTGAAAAAGTGGCGCATGAACTTTGAGATCGCACCGGGTATCCTTGCAGATCGTCTCGGTGTCTCTCCCTCTGTCATCAGCGATTATGAGAGTGGCAGAAGAAAAAGTCCTGGCACTGCAGTTGTCGGCAAAATCGTCGACACACTCCTTGCCATGGATGAGGAAAATGAGGGAAAACACATCCAGAAATATTCAATCATGCTCTTTTCCAATGTTGAAGATGATGTGATCTATGACATTCATGAATATGCCACTGCCATCCCGCTCAAAGACTTCTCTGATGCGATCGGGGGCACTCTCCTCTGTGGTTCCATGGACCAGGTCCTTTTTGGTTATACCGTAGTGAACAGTCTGAATGCCATCATGCAGTTCTCATCAGATGAGTTCAACCGCATCTACGGGTGGAGCACAGAAAGAGCATTGGTCTTCACCAATGTTTCAACCGGAAAATCACCCATGGTTGCGATCCGAGTTACTCCCTTCAAACCCCGATGTGTGGTGCTGCAGGGACTCGATGTCACTGATGTTCACCCTATAGTAGAGAAGATGGCAGAACGGGACCACATCACGGTGATGTGCACGATGATGGATATTGACAAAATTGTGAGTACGCTGAGGGAAAAAGAATGGTAGGCATCATTACCTACGGTGTGTATATACCGAGATACAGAATCAAGGTTGAAGAGATTGCAAGAGTCTGGGGGGCAAACGCTGCAGATATTTCCGGAGGATTGGGCGTTTTTGAGAAGTCTGTCCCTGACCTTGATGAAGACACTGCGACGATTGCAGTCGAAGCAGCGCGTAACGCTCTTCTCCGAAGAAAGATCGATCCAAAGGATATCGGAGCTGTGTATGTAGGCAGTGAATCCCACCCCTATGCGGTGAAACCAACTGCATGTACGGTTGGGGAAGCAATCGGTGCAACGCCAAATATGACCGCAGCGGATTATGAGTTTGCCTGCAAGGCAGGCACAGCTGCAATCCAGACCTGCATGGGCCTCGTTAAAAGTGAGATGATCACGTACGGTCTTGCAATCGGCTCGGATGTGTCTCAGGGTGCACCAAGCGATGCCCTCGAATATACAGCAGCAGCAGGAGGCGCCGCGTTCCTGATTGGACGGGATGACCCCATCGCAACCATCCATCACACCTGCTCGTTCACGACGGATACACCAGACTTCTGGCGACGTGAAGGAGAGGACTATCCCCGTCATGGAGGGAGATTTACCGGAGAGCCGGGCTATTTCAAGCACGTCGAAGGAGCCAGCAATTTATTATTCAGACAGACCGGCAAGAGCCCGAAAGATTTCACCTATGCGGTCTTCCACCAGCCGAATGCAAAGTTTCCGCAGAAGGTCGCAAAGAATCTGGGGTTCACATCTGAACAGATCGCACCGGGCCTTGTGGTGCCCATGCTCGGCAACACCTATTCAGGAGCATCGCCGATAGGACTTGCCGCAACACTCGATATCGCAAAGCCGGGGGACACGATATTTATGTGTTCCTTTGGTTCCGGTGCAGGGAGCGACGCGTTTGACATTGAGGTCACTGACGCGATCCTGCAGGATAAATTCCGGCGCGATGCTGCACCAGGTGTTGAACAGTTATTGAAAAATCCCATCTACCTTGACTATGCCCGGTATGCGGTACATAAGGGTAAGATCGTGATGCAGTTATGAGAGATGTTGCAGTAATCGGGATAGGGTGCACGACCTTTGGTGAAAAATGGTCGTGTGGATTTCGGGAACTCTTTGTACAAGCGGGCGCGCTTGCGCTTGAAGATGCACAGCTTTCGGGTGAAAAGATTGATGCTATGTATATTGGCAACATGAGCGCAGGACGGTTCATCGAGCAGGAGCACATCGGTGCGCTAATCGCTGACTATGCCGGGCTGGCAACGCACCATATCCCCTCTACCAGGGTTGAAGCTGCATGCGCATCAGGAGGGCTTGCCTTCCGCCAGGCTGTGATTGCCGTTGCAAGCGGGATGGAAGACATAGTGGTCGCGGCAGGTGTCGAAAAAATGACCGATGTTGAGCCGGGCGCAAGTACCGATACCCTGACCGGGGCAGCTGACCGTGAGTGGGAAGGGTTTGTGGGCGCAACGTTTCCCGGGCTCTACGCAATGATAGCTACGGATTACATGCACCGCTATCCCCTGACACGCGAGCAGCTTGCGCAGGTTGCTGTGAAAAACCATTATAACGGGGCGAGAAACCCGATTGCACAGTACCAGCAGGAGATTACCATTGAAACCGTCCTGAAATCCACGATGGTTGCTGAGCCCCTGCGGCTCTTTGACTGTTCCCCGATTACCGATGGCGCTGCTGCAGTAATCGTGGCACCATTCGACCGGGCCAGAGAGTTTACCGATACACCTATTAAGGTGCTTGCAAGTGCTCAGGCAAGTGATACCATCACGCTCCATGACCGTCGTGATATATCGACCCTTGATGCAACGGTAGCTGCAGGGAAGAAGGCATTCAGGCTTGCGAAGCTTTCCCACAAGGATATCGACATGGTGGAAGTACACGATTGTTTCTCGATTGCAGAGATTTGTGCAATCGAGGATCTCGGATTCTGTCCAAAAGGAGAGGCCGGGAAATTTACCGCTGATGGTGAGACCGCGCTGAGTGGAAAGATCCCGGTTAACACAAGCGGAGGGCTTAAAGCCTGCGGGCACCCGGTTGGCGCGACCGGGATCAAGCAGGTATACGAAATTGTTCAGCAACTCCGGAACGAAGCGGGGAAGCGCCAGATCGATGATGCGAAGATCGGGATGACCCATAATGTGGGAGGTACCGGCGCAACCGTTGCTGTTCACATTCTCGGGAGGGTCTGAGATGTCGGTTGCACGGTTCTGGAGAAAGATACCCCAGCGGTATAATATGATTGGGACAAAATGCGAGACCTGTCAACGGCATTTCTTCCCCCCGCGGACATTTTGTCCTGACTGCCGCAGAAGTGGCAGGATCATCGATCATAAGTTTGCGGGGTCTGGCACGATTGTGACCTATACTGTTATCCATACGGCAAATGAACAGTTTGAGGCCTTCACCCCGTATGTGCTCGCTATCGTAAAGCTTGATGAGGGGCCGCGCATGACAGCACAGATTGTCTGCAACCCTGATGAAGCGAAGATTGGTATGCGGGTAAAAAGCGTGTTCCGCCGGATCGCCACTGATGGTGAGAGCGGTATCATCCACTACGGTACTAAGTTTGTGCCAGTGGAGTAATCCTTCTTTTATTTTATTGTTGACGTACTCTAACCCCTCTTATGGGCACTGCCCCGGCAGCTATGGCATCCCGTGATTGCGATAACTCCTGGACACGTTTCCCGCCTCGTCTGATATTTCCCGT
>PDVJ01000905.1_pt1 | contig 10089 bp, 10 predicted proteins | sample 1369811 | NCBI WGS metagenome assembly PDVJ01 (sample SAMN07795376, study PRJNA414565) | Alkali sediment metagenome, whole genome shotgun sequencing project. | reverse complement strand
GGAAGCTGCGGCCGCTGCTATAGAACCTTACATGAAAAAATAAAATCAAGGTAAAAGCAGGGGATGGGATGCACCCCTTTAGTGAAGGCCGTCCCAAAAGGACGGCCTTCCCAACTACCAGAATAGGAGGACGAAGAAATGGCCGAAAATAAAATGCAGTCCTTTGTTGAGGCTGCGATAGAAAATAAGGTAAGTGAGGAAAGCAAGCAGAAGATTGATGACGGACTCTTTGGTAATGCTCGTATTGTAATCATTGGATGTGGTGGAGCTGGAGGAAATACAATTAACCGACTTCACAAATTGGGTGTAAAAGGAGCAGAAACCATAGCTATCAACACCGATAGAATTGCACTTGATCTTGTCGAGGCTGATAAAAAACTACTCATCGGTAAAAACCTGACACGAGGACTTGGTGCAGGAGGGTTCCCCGAGGACTNGGTGCAGGAGGGTTCCCCGAGATGGGTGAGCGTGCTGCACGAGAATCAAGCAGGGAGCTTGAAGAAATGTTGCAGGGTGCTGACCTTGTCTTTGTCTGCGCTGGTATGGGTGGTGGTACGGGTACCGGATCTGCCCCAGTTGTTGCAGAGATTGCAAAGAAACTAGGGTCAATCGTCACCTGTATGGTTTCCACTCCATTCAACGTAGAGCGCGCACGCCTCGTGAAGGCAGATGAAGGTCTCGATAAACTGCGTGTCACCGCAGACAGCACGGTTGTGCTTGATAATAACCGATTACTTGAATTTGTACCAAACCTGCCAATCAACCAAGCGTTCTCCGTGATGGACCAATTGGTTGCAGAAACGGTAAAGGGGATTTCTGAGACAATCTCGGTTCCCTCGTTAATCAACCTGGACTTTGCAGATATGAAAGCTGTCATGGATATTCTGGTGGTCTCTCCGTTATGCTCTGGGGAGAAGCAGATGAGGATGCAGGAGTCGACACCATTGTGAAAGAAGCGTTGAATCACCCGCTCCTTAATGTTGATTACCACGGTGCACACAGCGCACTGGTTCATATCACCGGCGGCCCAAACATGAGCTTGAAATACGTCCAAGATGTCGCCAAGGCACTTACTGAGGATATGGATTGTTACTCCAATGTTATCCTAGGAGCTCGTGTGGACCCAGCTTTTGAAGGGAAATGCAGAGTGATGGCAATCATGACTGGTGTACAATCACCAAATCTGCTGAGTTCTCGGCCTGAGCGACGCACAAGTCCGACCGCACCCGTGATCCCGGTACGAAGAGTCATGACAAACCCCAAGATGGGAAACATCGACTTTGTACGATAAAAACAAATAGAAAGCTACATAAGTAGCTTCTTTTTTCATTTTTTTTTATTTTATTTTTTTAATGTTTTCAATGAGCTCTGTTATATCAAATGGTTTTGCGATATAATCATGAACGTAAGGTTCGAGTCCTTTCATCTTATGATGGCGATAGGTACCGATCGCAGTGATGACGATGATGTTAACGTTTTTTTGAAGGCCTCTTTTTACTATTTCTTTAATTGTTGCCCATCCATCCATCTGTGGCATCATGAGATCAATAAGAAGAATCCCGGTGAATCCTTTTTCAAGGAGCTCGAGGCATTCGACGCCGTTTTCGACGCTCCAGACTTCGTGTCCTTCGTGTTCAAAAATGTTTTTTACAGATGTACGAACATCGGGGTCATCGTCGACAATCAGAATATTTTTCCTCATGGACTATCTCCAATTTTTCTCCTATTGATACTCGTTAACATGTTATAATTTGACCTTGGCAGTATATAAAAATTTCGTGACAAAATGCCAGTTCGAACAACTGAAAAAAACAAACAAAATGTAACAAGACCACTCTAAGTTTTATAGTAGGTGTACAATTCCCTTCTGCGTTGTGGGCCTATGAGGTAGCCTGGATATCCTTCCGGCCTTCGGAGCCGGATACTGGGGTTCAAATCCCCATAGGTCCGCTTGATCTTTTCCCTCGATGCATAGAAAAGGGTAATGGGTACATATTATGAAAACGTGGAGCGGAAAAAATGGTCGAACAACTTCAGATTCGAAGTGTCTCGTTTGATACATCGTTCTTACTTAAAGATGATTCATTCGTTGATAGAGTCATAGATGTTTTAGCCCGTGACCATATTGCCTGTTTTGTCACCGGTACTGTTGCCTCGGAGCTTGAGCAATTGAAAATCTGGGGGCGTATCACCGGATCAACCCATAAAAAAGCAATAAAACGCTGGACCCATGCACATGCGACCGTGATTGATTTTAAAAATCGGCTGCTTTCCGATGCTCTAGGTCAAGCGTGTATCCGCTCAATGGAGGATCATGGGGTCCCTGGAAATCATGTGGTAAATGATTGTAATATCCTTGTGTCTGCCCTAAAGAACGGCGTTGATCTCTTCCTTTCAGAAGACTTTCATTTTACCTCTGCTATCACCAAGGAAGTCATCAATGAAGTGAAAAACGCTGCCTGTAATGAATATCATCTGATGTGCGCTACGAGTCTGTATAGCATTGATACGAGAACATTTATTGAAGCATATTCCAAAGGAACCATCGACCTTGATATCGTACGATCACGAATGCAAAAAAGCCAAAAAAAATAATCGCCCAATCAAAACAGGTAAGGAAGGAGGGGAAACGAGGCACGCAGCAACGCGCCGAACCGACGCAACGCAGCCACGCAACACCAGCGTCACCGGAAGACAAGAGCGCATATCGGGAAGACAAGACCCCGCCGAACGTCGCCCTTCCTCACCACTATTCCACTTTGTCATCAAAACTATTTAAATGCATCGCGTTAAAATCCCAAAATGAAAAAGTAATAGTAACATGACCAACTAATTTTTAAACAAGGTTCAGATTGAGAGCAATCCCTGAGTGATGCGATGACCGTACAAATTGGTTTTCTTGTCAACCCCATTGCGGGGATGGGTGGTCGAGTCGGACTGAAAGGAACCGATGGTGTTCTCAACAAAGCTGTTATGTTAGGCGCAAAACCTGTTGCACCACAGAAAGCAGAAGAAATGCTCCAGGAGTTTTGTGCAATTTCTACAAACCATTGTGATCTTCAATGGATCACCTGCGGTGGACACATGGGGAATAGCGAATTAGAAGCTGTTGGCATCAAAAATAAACAGGTCGTCTATTCGCCCTCTGGGAACACGACCTCGGCAGATGACACGAAAGACGCATGCAAAAAACTTCTGGAACACGGTATTGATTTGCTTGTTTTCTGTGGCGGTGATGGGACCACACGAGATATCTTCACCATCGTCGATAAAAAGATCCCGCTCCTTGGCATCCCTGCAGGAGTAAAGATGCATTCCGGTGTCTTCGGAATCAATACGACTGCTGCGGCAAAAATGCTGCATGAATTTATCAATGAGCGACTTACGATCGGCGATGCTGAGATTATGGATCTTGACGAAGAGCTCTACCGCAGAGGAGAATGGAAGGTTCGATTGTTTGGTGTCGCAAAAGGGATCGTCGAACCGACCTATATACAGGTGGGAAAAGCTTGTTTTGAATCGGTTTCTGATGATGAGGTAAAAGACGAGCTTGCTGAACATATCAACGATGAACTGGAAAAACACCCTGAGTGGTTATTCCTGTTTTGTTCCGGTGGAACCATTGATTACATCGCAAAAAAACTCAACATTCAACATACACTATTAGGTATCGATGCGGTCCACCAAAAACAACTTGTGGGAAAAGATGTGAACGAAGAACAAATCCTGACGCTGTTGAAAAAATATCCAAAGGTAAAAATCCTCCTCAGTCCAATCGGAGCACAGGGATTTATCCTTGGCCGCGGAAATCTTCAGCTCAGCCCTGCGGTTATTAACAAAATAGGAATCGAAAACATCATCGTTGTTGCAACCCCATCAAAGCTGATGCATACCGCTATTCTGCGAGTAGATACAGGAGATAAAAAACTCGATCGTCTTTTCACCACACAGGGGTATCTCATGGTGGTCATTGGATACCGGCTGAGCAGGGTAGTAAAGCTACAAACCAACAGCTTTTAATATTCGAATCTAATTCACTGACCCCCTTTGGGGCTTATCACTATTGGAGGCAAAATGATGACGCAAATTACAAAACGAAATGCAAATAAATTTTTGAAAGACGAATATGATGATTTAGTGAAGAACCATATTGAATGGAATATCCGTGTTCTTGAAAGTGGATCAAAACCTCATTCGATTGTTAATGGCAAAGAAGTCATCATGATGTGTTCGAACAACTACCTGAACCTCAGCAATCATCCCCGACTCATTAAAGGATCAATCGAGGCTGTAAAGAAATACGGTGCTGGGTCTGGTTCTGTTCGCGCGATTGCAGGAACGCTTCAAATTCACACAGAAGTAGAAAAACGCCTCGCACGATTTAAAAGAACCGAATCTGCGCTCATTTATCAAACAGGTTTTGCTGCAAATGCTGGCCTGATTCCTCAACTTGTTGGCGATGGAGATATCGTTATCAGCGATAAATTGAACCACGGTAGTATTATTGATGGTGTCAGACTTTCAAAAGCGGAACGGGCAGTTTATGAACATCGGGATATGAGCGACCTAGAAAAGGTGTTGAAAGATGCTGATAAGAAATACCGTCGTATCCTCATCATTACCGATGGAGTGTTCAGTATGGATGGGGATATCGCTCCGATGGACAAAATTGTGAAGCTTGCAAATGAATATGGTGCAATGACCTACGTGGATGATGCTCATGGTGAAGGAGTCATTGGACCTGATGGTCGCGGGATTGGTGCGCATTTCCATATCGAAGGGAAAATCGATGTGGAGATGGGGACTTTCAGTAAAGCGTTTGGTGTTGTCGGCGGTTTAATTGCTGGCAGTCAAGACCTTGTAAACTTTGCATATAACAAATCACGAACCTGGTTGCTTAGTGGTTCACACCCACCAGCTGTTTCTGGTGCTCAACTTGCGGCTATTGATGTGTTAGAAACAGAACCTGAACATGTGAAACGACTGTGGGATAACACGAAGTACTTCAAGAATGAATTGAAATCCTTGGGATTCAACACTGGTGAAAGTGAAACACCGATCACTCCTGTTATTGTTGGAGACTCTGGAAAAGCAAAAGAGTTAAGCAACCGATTGTACGATGAAGGTGTGTTCGCACTACCGATTGTCTTCCCAATGGTTGCGCGAGATAAAGCCCGGATTCGAACCATGATGAACGCGGGTCTGACACAGAAGGATTTAGACTTCGCCCTCGATAAATTCGGAAAACTAGGGAAACAATTATCCATTATCTAATCCTATTTGAGGGAGAAGGCATCATGCTTTTCTCCTCATTTCACCTTTGCACAAAGTATATATAAAAGATGTGAGATTCGTTATCCAGTGTTTTTCTGGTGTTTACTGGAGAGTAATTTATGACAGATGATTTAAAGAAAACTGGTACCACCATTCTTGGTATGGTATGTAAAGACGGTGTTGTTATTGCAACAGAGCGAAGAGCAACCATGGGTACGCTCATTGCTCATAAGGCGACAAAGAAACTCTATCAAATCGATAATCATCTTGCGCTTGCAACCGCAGGACTTGTAGGTGATCTGCAGGTTCTTTCTCGATATCTGAGTGCAGAGACGAAATTATACAGCCTAAAACGAGATGCGGAAATGTCAGTGCAGAGTGCTGCAACACTCATGTCCAATATCCTGAATTCCCGAAAATTCTACCCATATTATGTCCAATTGATTCTTGGCGGGTGGGATTCTGCAGGAGGACATGTGTATTCATTGGATGCAGCTGGTGGTTCTATTCCTGATAAATATACCGCTGGTGGCTCTGGGTCACCCTATGCATTCGGTGTTTTAGAGGACTCATTTAAAGATGATATGACCGTAAATGACGGTATTGATCTTGCTCTGAGGGCGATTACTGCTGCGATGGGTCGAGATTCAGCCTCAGGAAACGGAGCTGATGTAGCAGTGATCACGGAGAAAGAATTTAAAATAATTCCTGAGGAAGAAATTAAAAAACGTTTACAGAAAATGGGGAAGTAAACGGTCCGTATTCTCAGAGGAATCTCACCAGATAATAAAGAATACATAAGTTCGTTTTACAAGCTTTCAAAAAGGTAGAAAATGACCGTTGATGATGTTTTAGCAGAAATACGAGGCAAGATTCGAGGTTCAATACCTGCAAGTGTTGACATCTCTGAAGTAGAATTCGAAGGGGCGCTCCTTGTTATTTACACCAAGACGCCAGATAAATTTGCCAATAACAAGGATTTAGTTAAAAATATGGCAAAGAGCCTCCAGAAACGGATCGTGGTTCGCCCAGATCCGACGGTTCTCACTGATATTGATATTGCAGAAAAGAAGATACGGCAGATTATCCCCAAAGAAGCAGAAATCACGAATATTTATTTTCAACCTGATGTCGGTGAAGTCACGATTGAGGCGTTAAAGCCTGGTGCTGCGATTGGGCGAGAAGGCCAACTGTTGAATGAGGTACGCAGGAAGATTAACTGGGCTCCTAGTATTGTTCGAGCGCCACCGATTCAATCAAAAACCGTACAGGAGATTCGTGGATATCTCCGTTCAATGAGTGATGAACGGAAAGATATTCTGCGGAAGATAGGACGGAAGATTCACCGGGGTGCCTCAACCGGGGAGAAATACGTTCGTATGATCGCCCTTGGTGGGTTCCGCGAGGTCGGCCGATCCTGCGCTATGTTGCATACACAAGATAGCAAAGTGTTGATTGACTGTGGTATTGATGTATCTGCAGAGAATAACGGATCACCGTACATTCATTTACCTGAGGTACTTCCCTTGGAGAAGATTGATGCGGTTGTTATCACGCACGCGCACCTTGACCACTGTGGGTTAGTCCCAATTTTGTACAAATACGGATACGACGGTCCTATCTATTGCACTCCGCCTACCCGAGATCTTATGACGTTGCTGCAGATGGATTACATTAAAGTTGCTGCTGCTGACGGCAAGAAAGTCCCCTACTCCTCTGAAAATATTCGTAATGTCATTAAACATTGTATCGTGATGGGTTACGGGGACACGACCGATATCACTCCCGATATTCGACTCACGTTCCATAACGCTGGCCATATCCTTGGCTCTTCTATCTGTCATTTCCACATCGGAGATGGATTGTACAACATAGCATTCTCCGGTGACATTAAGTTCGAACGCACATGGCTGTTTAATCCTGCGGTAAACCATTTTCCTCGAGCTGAGGCTCTCGTCATTGAATCCACGTATGGAGGACATGATGACTTCCAACCCAGTAGAAAAGAGGCAACGGATCGGTTGAAGGATATCATCCGTACCTCGATGAAAAAGAAAGGAAAAGTCCTTGTTCCTGTGTTCGCAGTAGGGCGGAGCCAGGAAGTCATGATTGTTCTGGAGAATCTCGTGAAAATGAAAGAAATCCCGGAAGTCCCTGTGTACCTTGATGGGATGATCTGGGAGGCTACCGCTATCCATACCGCCTACCCAGAATATTTAAACAACAAGCTGAGAACACAGATTTTCCAACAAGGAGATAACCCCTTGCTTTCTGAGATTTTCAAACGCGTTGATAGCGGTGAGATGCGAGAAAAAATCCTTGGTGAGAAGGACCCTTGTGTGGTACTGGCCACTAGCGGTATGATGAACGGTGGTCCGGTCATGGAGTACTTCAAACACTGGTCGGGGGAAAGCAAAAACACATTGGTGTTCGTAGGATATCAGGCGGAAGGCACCATCGGGCGGAGGATTCAACGAGGCGCAAAGGAAATCCCTATGAATATCGGAGGTAATCTCGTAAGTCTCCCTGTTGAAATGAATGTGGAGACCTGCGATGGGTTCTCCGGGCATAGCGACCGCAGACAACTCGTGGGTTTCATTAATAACATGTCGCCCCGTCCCGAACGCGTCGTGTTTGGTCATGGTGAAGAATCAAAATGCCTTGATCTGTCATCGACAATTCATAAACGACTCAACATGAATACCGCAGCCCCCTTGAATCTTGAATCTATTCGTTTTGTCTAATCAATACTCAATAAAAAACAATAGTTCAGTGTTACTTTTTCTCAAGTAATTGAGCGCGTTGGCAGACATACAGATTGACGTTTACATGACATACAGATTGACGTTTACATGAGATTTACACATTTCGAGAAGATCTTGCGGATCAGAGGTTACTTGCTCAGTGCCAAGTTCAATTGTAAAAGAGAAAATACCATGATCACCATAACCCCAGTCATCAAAATCCCCAAGAGTAGGGTACAACTCAATTCCTTGGGCAAGCGTGTAATTATTAAATTTTGAGATGTTTTCTCCAATAGAGACAAAAACAAGTTTATCGTTGGGAGGATTCTGTGTGTATCCCCAAGGATAGAGTACTAATTCCCCAGACGTATGATAGGAAAGCGAGATGATGATATGATGGGTTTCAATGAAAGATTTGATCGCTTGTGTCTCGTTTTCACAGAAGGGAGATTCTCCACGATATACATTACTCCTATCGGTTAAACTTGTTGCTCTATAATACCTCCATGGATTGAGGAAATAATAAAACCATTTATAGTTATAATTTCTGTTCAGGTCGACACCGATAGAGGTTACCTTCTTTTGTAAACCAAACGGTCCATAATTCGGTGCACAATTTTTCCGTGTAATTGTTTCTATGCCATCTGGATTTACCATAGGTAGGATGTAGAGTTCCGTATTATTGATGACTTCTTGTACATTCGATGTCTTGTTTTCATAGTGATCTACGATAAATTGAATAAAGAAAATGAGTACTTCATAGGATGGTTTTTCATTTCCATGATGTGCTCCCATAAAGAAGACTTCTGGCTCGTCTTCATCCTCGCCAACATGATCAGAAAGTTTTACCATCCAGAGGTCTCGTCCCTCATAGGTTTTTCCAATTGAGGTGAGTGACATGATATCAGAATAATTCGCTGCAAGACTATGAAGCAGGACGGTCATTTCATCATAGGTGTAATACAGACCTAGTGGGATACTAATGGGAAAATAGTTCTGTATGTCTCTCAGGCGTTGTTCACGAACAGTTTTGATTGTGAGATCATTTTTTGATGTTATACCCAAGGCTGCTGTGCTCAGTGATGGAACCACAAGCATACCTACAAGTATGATGCTGAGAGTAATCGTGCGTTTTTTCATAAATCATCTCCCACTAAAGAGAACGTAATTCTATATTATTCTTTCTATATGATAAAGATTGCGGTAAGGAAAAAAACAGGTAGGTTAAACGAGTGTTGCTTCTTTTCGCCCTATGAGGAAGACGGCAAGATAGGTTGGAACCTCCTGTTCGCCTTCGCTCAGGTGGAAACTCTGATTATTCATCTCTAACGATACCGATTGATGTATTGCGATACGCACGGGATCAGCAGGTAACACGACCGCGTCTCTTAACGGATTAAAATCTTTCAAATCATCCACTGAGATTTTCACAACCTTTAATCCGGTCTTCCCATGTAACGATGACGGCAATCGAATAAGTCGTTTTACATCACAGGTAACTGGTTCATCAGTTTCCCCTGCACTTAGTGATACCGCGGTTTTTCGGAGAGCGCTATTCAAGAAGAACTTACGAATGGTCTTGGACTGATCAAGCAATCCGTTTTTTATCCGATTCACCCGCTCTTCAGATAACTCCTGCACCAGTCGCTCTGCATCGCGCTCACTCACCCCATACTCCTGCAATTTTTTCTCTGGATCATCGCTCTTTTTAATTTCATCAACAAGCTCAATAATCCCCCGACTAATCCTCCCCTTCCACCCATCCTCATCAGGTGTCGGCATCTTCAAGCTTTTCCCACTGGCAAATGAGTAGCTTCCGTAGCTTTTTCTCCCGGTGACTTGTTCATGGAAGATAATAGAATCCTGCAGATCACGTCCCGTGATATAATCAACGATCTCCCGTCGTTCATTGCTATCCAAATCTAGAACCAACGGATCCTTCACATGACAATGATACCCTCTCCCCCCGCTAAAATACAGTTCCATATTTTTTTCTTTGAACCCAAAATCACCAAGTAAAAACTCCTCAATCAATTTAATAAATTCTTTTTTCACTTCAACAAGTGACTCG
>PDVJ01000904.1_pt1 | contig 10100 bp, 12 predicted proteins | sample 1369811 | NCBI WGS metagenome assembly PDVJ01 (sample SAMN07795376, study PRJNA414565) | Alkali sediment metagenome, whole genome shotgun sequencing project. | reverse complement strand
GGTAGCTATAGGTGTCGGGCGGCGAGCCGGGAACCTCAGGCGGTGCGCCGGACGCGGGCACGACTTTCGGCGTCGAGTAGGCGTAGTCGGTGCCCAGGTCGGCCGAGCCGAGGGCCTGCTCGATCGCATACTCGGCAGCCTCGAATGCGCGTTGCTGGTATTGCGTGTTGCCCGCCATCCGCATTTCGAGCACGGCCGTCTCGAGTCCGGATACAGCGAGAATCGTCAACGTGAGCAGCAGCAGGATCCCGATGACCAGCGCGGCTCCGCGTTCGCGTACTCCCGCAGCAGTCACGACCGGGAGTTCCTGAGTTGCAGTGTCCGGGAATACAGCAGCCGGCGGAAATGGTCGTGGGATGCGCTCATGCTGCGATCGGCATAGGCGGCGGCGCGATCGTCGGTGAATGCATTGTCGCGCTCCGGCGCGCGCAGTCGAAGCCAGATTCGCAGCGAAACGGGTGTCGCTCCCGCCGGGCCGCTGCCTGGATTCACGAAGGTGTCCACGAGCGAGTCCCCATTCGTGTCCACGCCGACCTGGAACTGCAGGTCCTCGATGCCGGCGATGATTTCCTCGTCGCCGACGTCCGGGCCTGCGGTCAGGGTCTTGCGCCGCAGCGCGGGGTAGCCTGGCGCAGTGCTCGAGCCGGTGCTTACGTAGTACGCGTGAACGAGCAACCTGCGCGTGTCCGCAAGCGGAGGCTGTCCTGGATCGTCGAACGTGGCGTAGCCCGAAGGGATCGCATTCGCGATGTCCTTGGGCACGAAGATCTGACCCTGCAGCCGGTTCGTGACCACCAGGACGCGGTCCCTGTTCGGCGCGGCCACCGTCGTGTTCTGCGGCGCGATGCGCTCGGCACTTGCGCGCCGGATGATGAGTACGTCCGAGCCCGGCTGAGCGCCCCCGGACAGCGCCGCGCAGTTCGGCGCCGGGAGGTAGCCGTTGTTGCTGCCGTCGATGAACCGCAGCGTGTCCGTGACCCACGCCTGGCCTCCGCACTTGGCGGGGAAACCCAGCGCTGCGCTCGCAGTGACGGCGTCGGCGCGATTCGTGAGACCCCAGAAGCCAGCCATCCGGGCATCGGACTCGATCAGGGCCATGGCATACCTGGCCGTCTCCTGCAGACGCGCGTTCGTTTCGAGCGCCACGTAGGCGTCGCGGGCCTTTGCGTAGCCGGCCACCGCGCCGGCAATCATCAGCATGCCGATCGCGAGCGCGACCAGCGTTTCGGTGAGGCTCATGCCTGCACCTCGAGGACGATGGCGGCTGCCTGCGCGTCGCCCGGCTGCGCCCACCGGACTCTGATCGAAAAGGTGTTCGCGACCATGGCGCTCACCGGTGCGACCTGCACGCTCGCTTCCGCGGCGGGCAAGGCAGCCAGCACCGCCTGCTGCCATTGGTGGAGATCGAGCGCGGCCACCTCGGGCGGCGCGCACGCTGCGCCCGTCTGGCACTCGACGGGTGGCGCGTCGAGCACCGTGCCGGCCGCGAGTGCATAGGCCTGGCCGGCGGTACGATTGGCGCGGATGCGATCGCCGAGGTCTGCGACGAGCGCGACCGCCACCGTCCGATGCAGAGCAGACCGGCTGGTACGGATGGACTCGAGCAACATCATCCCGACGCCGAGCATGCCTGCTGCGAGCACCCACATTGCGATGAGCACCTCGAGCAGCGTGAAGCCCAGGTCGTTCCTCTTGCTGGCCATGGCGATCGTGCCTAGGAGCAGGTGAGCGCACTGCCGGATGCGCTGCGGCTGGAGACCCTCGGCCGTCCCGTCTGGCTGATGATCACGGCACGTGCAGCGGCGCTGCCGCGCTCATCGCAGAAGGCGAACGTGGCGGTCGTGCCGACCTGGCCGAACGGACGAAACGACAGCGTCGAGCGATTGGCATTGATGTTGCCCCCATTCCAGGAGACGTAGACCTGCAGCAGGTCCTCACCGGAATCGCGGACGGCAGGCGAGTCACGGTCGCGATTCACGAACATCAGCCAGCCCCGCTGCCACGGCGTACCGGTGGGGCCGCAGGCGGTGCCGTCGAGGCTGGGGCACAGGCTGACCACGGCATTGCGCTTGATGGCTTCTCCGCGGGCAAGGTAGATCGCCTGCACGAACTGATTGACCTCCCGGGTGCGGGCGGCGTTGCGCTGGAAGTCCCGGAAGGACGGTGCTGCCCAGCCCAGCATCCCCGCGACGATCGCGCCGGCGAATACGAGCTCGGGCAGGGTGAATCCACGCGGCCGTTCCATGGCGTGCTCCGGTTCACTGTCAGCGTGCGACAGGATGCGGCTGCCCGGATGCCATGTCAGCCGCAATTAGTGGCGGAAACACCGCAAAATGCTCGTCAGGGGCAGCAGCGGCCGTATAATTGCAGCCCATGCCAGACCATTCCGCCATGGCCGTCCCGGCCGCTGCCAGCGCCCGTGCGATTCTTGAAAAGCACGGCGTTCGTCCCACGTCCCAGCGCGTTCGTGTTGCAGAACTGCTGCTCACGGCGCCGCGGCATGTCACTGCGGAGCAGATCCTTGGCGCGCTGCGCGAGGGTGCAGGCCACGTCTCCAAGGCTACGGTCTACAATACCCTCAGGCTGTTCGTGGAGCATGGGCTCGTCCGGCAGATCCACGTGGACCCGGAACGCTGCGTGTACGACTCGATGATGGCGCCGCACCACCATTTCCAGGTCCTCGAGACCGGCCAGATGATCGACATCAGCCCGGACGATCTCGAGTTTGCGAAGCTGCCCCCCCTCCCGCCAGGTACCGAGATTGCCGACGTCGAGGTGGTGATCCGGCTGCGCCGGCGAGGCTAGATCTTCCCGGCCACAGGCCGAGTCCGTATACTTCGCGCCCCTCCTGCCGGAGTAGCTCAGTTGGTAGAGCAATCGCTTCGTAAGCGATGGGTCGGGGGTTCGAGTCCCTCCTCCGGCACCACTCCTGTCCTACGCGCTACCGATCGCCGCACCGGCCTGCAGGCCTGAACGGATGATTCTGTTGCGTCTCCTGTCGCTGCTGCCCCAGCGGGTACTCTATGTGCTGTGCGGTGGCCTCGCGTGGCTGGCGCGCGTCGTGGGCTGGCGCAGGCGTCTCGTGATGGACGGCCTGTCGCTTTGCCTGCCCGACTGCCGGCCCGCCGAAATGCGTGGCCACGTCGGGGAGTTCTACGCAGGCCTCGGCCGCGTGATCGCCGAGTTCCTGCACGGCGCCCGCATGTCCGTCGAGCAGTTCGAGGAGCGACTGCGCTTCGAGGACGATGCGGTGGTGCGCGACGCGCTGGCCGGCGGACGCCGCGTGCTGCTGGTTGCCGGCCACCACTGCAACTGGGAGTGGCTGCACCTCGAGTGCTCGCGCCGCTTCGGCGAGCAGGTCGTCGCCCCGTACAAGCCGATCTCGCGTGACAGTGCCGATCGCCCGGTGCGCGCAATCCGCAGTCGTTTCGGCGCGATCATGGTTCCCGCGAAGGAGATCGGGCCTTACCTCGTGGCGCGGCGAAGGCAGGTCAAGCTGATCGCCATGCTGGCCGACCAGTCGCCCTCGGCGAAGAACGACAAGCAGATATGGCTGCCGTTCTTCGGCCGGGAGACGTCTTTCTTCCAGGGGCCCGGCTGGATCGGCGAGAAGCTGCGCTTCGAGCCGGTGTTCGTCGCGATACGTCCGGCCGGGCGAGGCCGCTACGTGGCGCGCTTCGTGCCGCTGGCGGCGCCTGGCGAACGGCTCGATGCCGAACAGATCCTCAGGGCCTATGTGCGCGAGCTCGAGCGGCAGATCCTCCGGCATCCCGCGCTCTACTTCTGGGCCTACAACCGCTGGAAACGACCGAAGCCGCCGGATGACCCAGCCAGCGAGTGAGACCCGGGACCCGTTCCCGCTGCGCGTGCTCTATGCGTGCACGGCGGCGACGGCTTGGCTGTCGTATCGCCTGCTCGGGCTGCGATGCGCGCGCGCGTTCTGGTCGCCAATCCCGATGCGCTCGCCGGGGCCACGCCGTCGCGACCGGCGATCGTGGTCGGCGCGCATCACTGCAACAGCGAGTGGGGCATGCAGCGGCTGTCGCTCGAGTTCGGCGATCGCCTTGTGGGCCTGTACAAGCCGATACGCAATCGGCGTCTCGACGCGTGGTTCTGTCGATTGCGCTCGCGCTTCGGCTCACGCCTGATCCCCGCGAAGTCGGTGCTGATGGAACTCGCGCGCCGGCGGGATGCGGCGTGCATCGGCCTGATCGCCGACCAGGCACCGACCACGAGCCCCGACAAGCACTGGACGAGTTTTCTCGGCCAGGAGCGGGCAGGCGTTCCTGGCCCGGATGCGGCGCCTGGAGCGGGGCCGCTACGGCCTCGAATTCGTGCCGCTGAACGCCCCCGGCGAGCGCCTGCCGCCGGGTGAGCTCACGGAGCGCTACGCGCGCGCGCTCGAGGCGTGGATCCGCGACGACCCCGCCGGCTGGTGGTGGTCGCACAGGCGCTGGAAGCTCAGGCGCTCCGTGTACTGAGTCGTGAGGCCTCAGCCTGCGGCGAGCTTCTGCTCGAGGTACTTCGCGAACTGGCTGATCGTCGGGTGGTCGAACAGATCGGTGAGATCCACCACTCCGGGGTACAACTGGTCGATCTTCTCGTGGATCTGGATCAGCGTCAGCGAGCTTGCGCCTACCTCGAACAGGTTCTCGTCGATGTCCACGTGCTTGCCCGGCAATGCATCGTCCACGATCGCCTTGATCTGCTGCTCGATCCGCCCGGCCGCCGCGCGCCCGTGCCCGTGCGCCGCCGACCATGCGGCGTCGAAGGCGTCGAGTTCGGCGGCGAACTCGCCGTCCTCGTAGGCTTTGGCGAGTGCCGTGCGCTGCAGCTTGCCGCTGGTGGTCTTCGGCACGCGTGCCACCGGCACGACACGCGCCACTTCGACGCCGGCGTGTTCGTTGACGAGCTGGATGGCCCGCGCCGCGACCGCAACGAACGCCGACATCTCGCCACGCTGAGTGATGAAGAGCACGAGATCGTCGCTGGGCGTGCGCGGGTTGCGCACGCCGGCGGCCGCGACCTTGCCGAGCTCGAGGCCCGGCTCGCGCTGCAACACGGCCTCGAGGTCGTGCGGGTAGTAGTTCTGGCCGTTGACGAAGATGATCTCCTTGGATCGTCCCGTGATGTACAGATCGCCGTCGTGCCAGAGACCGAGGTCGCCGGTGCGAAGCCAGCCCTCGACATCGATCGCCGCGGCGCTGGCCTCGGGATTGCGGAAGTAGCCGCGCGTGACGTTGTCGCCGCGGATCAGTACGTGTCCGACCTGGTCCGGCGTCACTTCGGCGCCCGCGTCGTCCACGAGTCTCACCTGCGTGTAGGGGATCGGCCTGCCCTCGCACATGAGCTGCACCGCATTCGGATCATCCTCGGCGACCGCGACGGCACGGGAGCCGACGCCGAGCGAGCGTCGGTCGACGCTGACGTAACGGCAGCCCGAGCCTGGTGGCGGGAAGCTGACCGCCAGCGAGGCCTCCGCCAGCCCATAGACGGGGAACATCGACTCGCGCCTGAGTCCGTACGGCGCCAACCGCTCGAGGAATTCCAGGGCAAGCGGGACCGAGATCGGCTCCGCGCCGTTGAAGATCAGTCGCACCGGAGAGAGATCGACGTCCTCGAGCGTGCGCTCGCCCAGCGCCCGGAGGAAGTGACGGTAGCCGAAGTTCGGCGAACAGGTGATCGTAACGCGCTTCGTTGCCACGAACTTCATCCACAGCAGCGCGCGCCGCACGAACAGGTCCGTGGGCATGAGGAAGCTGCGTGCCCCGCCATAGATGAGCATGAGGTGGAAGCCGATCAGGCCCATGTCGTGCGTGAGCGGCATCCAGCTGAGCGCGACGTCCTGCTCGCTCAGGCCGATCGCCCGCGTCGCGCCGTCCATGTTGGTCAGCAGGTTCCGGTGCGTGAGCACCACACCCTTCGGTGCGCTGGTCGAACCGGATGAGAACTGGATGAACGCCGTCTGCTCGGGCACGAGGCGCGCCGGCGTGCCCTCGCGCGAGATGTCGTCGAGCTGGTCGATGAGGAAGGTGCGGCGCTCGAGCGTGGTCCAGAGCGCCGTCTCGCCCTGTTCGGCGGCGAACGCGCCGAGGCGATCGCGCAGCTTGCGGTCCGTGTAGAGCAGCGGCTCGCCGAGCTGACGGGCGATGCGCAGCAGCTTGTGCTTGTGTTCGTCGCTGATGCCCACCGCGACGGGCACCGGCACGATGCCGCCGTAGAGGCACGCCCAGTACGCGTCCAGGAACGGCTCGTTGCCCGCAACGTGCAGGATCAGGAAATCGCCCGGCTGCGCCCCCAGGCGCTGCAGGTGGTGCAGGATGCCGAGCGCACGACGGCGCAGCTGGGCGAGCGGCAGCGTCTTCTCCGCGGTTTCGCCCTCGAGGTAACCGACGGCCAGCGCGCCGCGGCTGCGGTGGTCGAGCATCTCGGTGAGCGTCTGGTACTTGATCATTACTGGGTCGCCTGGCAATCGAATCGTCTGCGATTCTCCCAGAATCGGCGGCCGAGGTCGCGTGGCTGGCGGCCCGCGGCCCGACCCACCACAATCGCGGCCATGACCCGAGTGCTGCTGATGCACGCCCGGCTGCGGGGCAGCGCCGTGCCCGAAGCCCTGGCTTCGCTCATGGCGCGACTTCCCTATGCGAAGCGTCTCGACCTCGAGCGGCGCGAGCCCGACGCCCGCAGCGCGAGCCTGGCAGGCCTCTGGCTCGCGCTCGAGGGCGCGGCCCGGCTGCGCGGCGGCGCCGCCGACGTCGCGGCTCTGCGGTTTCCTGCGGACGGCAAGCCGCACCTCGCCGGCGGGCCTTTCTTCAGCATTTCGCACGGTCTCACGCACGTGGCGGCGGCGGTGTGCGAGTCACTGGAGATCGGCTTCGACCTCGAGGAGGCCGACGCCGGGCCGGGCGGTTCACAAGGCGTGCGCGAGAAGCTGCGGCGCTGGACCGCGACCGAGGCGGTGCTCAAGGCCGCCGGCCGCGGATTGCGCGAGGCAAGGGCGGTCGAACTGGACGCCTTGCTCGCGACCGCGACGCTGGAAGGCACGGGTTACTGGCTCTGGCCGGCCGCGATCGCGACCGACGTCGTTGCGCACCTGGCGGCGCCCACGGCCGTCGAATCCGTGGAGGTCGTCGAACTGGATCTGCCGGCGACGACCTAGCGCGACAGCGCCGCGCGGGCCTGCGCGTTCAGGGCCAGCAGTTTTTCGGCCATTTCCAGCTGTGTGCGCGCCAGCGCTTCGGGATTCAGCACTCTCGCCACGTGGACGGGCTCCCCGAAGGCGATGACGACGCGGCTGAAAGGCAGCGGCAACTCGAATTGGTCCCAGGTCTTGAATCGCCAGCTGCGCGACGCCGCGACGCTCACGAGGACGATGGGCTTGCCGGTGAGTTGCGAGAGCAGCACCGCACCCGGCTTGAATTCGTGCACCGGCCCGCGCGGCCCGTCCGGCGTGATCGCAGGCGATATCTGCTGCTTGACGATGGTCTCGTAGAAGTCGCGCAGGGCCCGCGCGCCGGTGTGCGACGAGGAACCGCGGATCACGTGTCCACCGATTCTCTGCGCCAGCATCGAGGGGGCCGCGCCATCCACGGAGGGGCTGATCAGGAAGCCGAGCTTCAGTCCCTCGGGCCGCAAGTCGAGGAGTCCCTTCACCGCGAACACCATGTGCTGGTGCCAGTAGGCCGGAATGACCGACCGGTTCTCGAGCACCGACTGCCGGGCGCGCTCCAGCCCAATGGGGGGCTGCAGACGGCAGGACGCCCAGATGAACCGTCCTGCCCAGTAGACGATCGCCACTGCCAGCCGATACATGAGCAGCCGCCCTCGCGTCAGCCGGCGCTTCCCGCGGGTGACCTTGCGGTACAGCGTGTTCTTGAGCTGCTCGAGCTCAGGCTTGTCGCTCCTTTCGTTCATCGAGGCCTCTCGGGTGCGGCGGGCCGGCAGCGGCGCGCTGCTGCCCGGCGTCTGTGGGCGTCTATACTAGCGTCCCGTCGAGCGGAGTCCGAACCTTGACACACGACCAGGCGGCAGGCCGGGCCCACGGGCTCGACGTTTCCGTGGTCATCCCGGTCTGCAACGAGCAGGGAAACGTGGAGCCGCTGGCTCGCGAGATCCACACGGCGCTCGCGGGCCGATATGCCTTCGAGACGATATTCGTCGACGATGGCAGCACCGACGGTACCGCGGAGGCGGTACTCGCGGCGAGGTCCGCCGGGTTGCCCGAAATCCGGCTGATCCGGCATGCGGTGCGTTCGGGACAGAGCGCGGCAGTCGCTACCGGCGTGCGGCGCGCAGGCGCCGCCTGGATCGCGACGCTGGACGGCGACGGGCAGAACGATCCAGCGGACATCCCGAAGCTGCTCGATACGGCGCTGCGGTCGAAGTCGGACCGGCTCAGGCTCGTGATGGGTAACCGCACCACGCGTCGTGACACGTGGCTCCGGCGTCTTTCCTCGCGCGTCGCCAATGGCGTGCGGGGCGGCCTGTTGAAGGACGGCACGCCCGACACCGGCTGCGGCATCAAGGTGTTCGACCGCGCCGTGTTCATGGACATGCCGCGCTTCAATCACATGCACCGCTTCATGCCCGCGCTCTTCCAGCGTGAGGGTTTCGACGTGGTCTCGGTACCGGTCAACCACCGCGAGCGCACTCGCGGCACGTCGAAGTACGGCCTGCACAATCGCCTGTGGGTCGGCATCGTCGATCTGTTCGGCGTGATGTGGCTCATCGGGCGGGCGTCGCCCCAGGTTGCGGTGGAAGAGGAGCCCTGATGTCCGCGGCGGAGGGCGCCGCCGCCCCGACATTGCTCGATCGCCTGCTGCGACCCGGACGCGTCTCGGGTCGCGACGTGACGCTCGACATCGCATGGCTCGTCGGGCTCGGGCTCCTGCTGATGGCGACGGGCCTCGGGCTGCGCGACCCATGGCCGCCCGACGAGCCGCGGTTCGCGCTGGTGGCGCAGGACATGCTGCGCACTGGCGACTGGCTGATCCCGCGCGTGGGTGGAGATCTCTACGCCGACAAGCCGCCGCTGTTCTTCTGGCTCATCGCGTCAGCGACCTCGCTCACAGGGTCGCTGCGCGTCGGGTTCCTGTTGCCGTCGCTGCTGGCCGGGCTCGGCACGGTGCTGCTCTGCTACGACCTCATGCGGCGCGCGCGAGGTCGTGAGGTGGGGCTCGCCGTGCGGTGCTGTGCTTCTTCACGACGCTGAGCCTGTACGGTCTGCTGCGCCATCATTGCCTCGGGCCCGCGCGCGGCTGGTATCTAGTGGGCTGGGCTGCGGCCGGCCTCGGGGTCATCACCAAGGGGGTCGGCTTCCTGCCGTTGCTGGCGCTGGTGCCGTTCGTGCTGCTGGCGCGCCGCGGCTGGCCATCTGCGGTTAAGCGCGTCGGCTCGCTGGGAGTGGCGGGCGTCGCGGCGATGCTCATGGCAATCGGCCTGTGGTTCGTGCCGATGATCCTTGCCACCTCCGCCGGCGGCGAACTGCTCGATTACCGCAACGAAATTCTCTTTCACCAGACCGTGACGCGTTACGCCGGCGCTTGGCACCACCATGCGCCGGTGTATTACTACTTCGTCGAGATCATCCCGCTCTTCTGGCTGCCGCTCATCGCGCTCGTGCCGTGGTCTTTACTGCGAGCAGCGGCAAACGTGGGTTGTACGTGCTCCCGGCGGTGCCCGCGCTCGCGATGGCCGCCGGGCCGTGGCTGCCGGAGCTGTTGCGCGCGCGGGGCCCGAGGCGGCTCGCGTTCCTGCTCGCCTGCGTGCTGACGGGGTTTGTCGGGCTGGCCGCGGCCTATCTCGGCTTCGACTCGGACAGGGCCGCGCAGGTCGTCAGGTCATTCGGCATCGAGCCCGTGCTGCCGCTCACGGCCATCGCGCTCTGCGGGGCGGTCGCGCTCGCGGTGTTCCGCCTGCGCGACGGGTGGCTTGCGTATGCGGGCGTGCTCGGATCGGTGCTGGTGCTGACCGGATACATGGTCTATCCGCGCATGGATGCAGTTCGCTCGGGCCGGGCATTCACCAACCGCCTCGAGCGGGCGAGCGCCGGATTCGCCGAACTGGCGCTGGTCGGTGCAAAGGAACAGTACCTGCTGGAA
>PDVJ01000903.1_pt1 | contig 10105 bp, 6 predicted proteins | sample 1369811 | NCBI WGS metagenome assembly PDVJ01 (sample SAMN07795376, study PRJNA414565) | Alkali sediment metagenome, whole genome shotgun sequencing project. | reverse complement strand
TCAACCAGCGCCGACCAGAACGATTCACGCTCGTCCACCGACCAGCGCCACAGCGCCGAGTAGTTTCCCGACGGTGCGCCGTAACGCTCGCGCGCGAATTCGGCGAAGCGCGTCAGGTTCGACGCTGCGACCTGCTGCAGCGTGGGCGTCCAGACCGCGTCGGACATGGTGGGCCCGTCACATGCCCTGGTATGTGGGTCCCGATCCGCCTTCGGGCGTGGTCCAGGTGATGATCTCGTACGGGTCCTTGATGTCGCATGCCTTGCAGTGCACGCAGTTCGATGCGTTGATCTGCAGGCGGCGATTGCCCGCGCCGTCGTCCACCATCTCGTAGACATGCGCCGGGCAGAAGTGCTGGCAGGGGTTGCCGTAGTCCTGAGCACAGCGCGTGGCGCAGATGCTGGTATCGGCGACCTTCAGGTGCGCGGGCTGCGCCTCTTCGTGCGAGTTGCCGGCGAAGAAGACGGCGCTCACGCGGTCGCGGGGCTTCAGTTGCCGCTCGACCCATTCCCGATCCGGAGATGCGTACTGGTCGAGACGCTTGATTGCGCTGTGGTCAGCGTGGTTCGCAAGCGTCCACGGCGAGTGTCCGGCGGTCAGCGTCTCCAGTCCGCCATTCGCCATGCCGGCCCACAGTCCACGACGGAAGCCCGGGCGGATGTTGCGGACCTTGTGGAGTTCCCTGCCGCCGGCGGACATACGCCAGCGCTGGTCGAAGCCGGCTGTGCCGCCGCGCTCTGCAACGTGCTCGGCGGCCAGCGCGGCCGAGCGGATTGCCTGGTGAACACCCTTGATCTTCGGCACGTTCAGCGTGCCGCCCGCGTCGCCAACCAGCAGCGCGCCGGGCATCTCGAGCGTCGGCATGGACTGCCAGCCGCCCTCGACGATCGTGCGCGCACCGTAGGCGAGGATCTCGCCGCCATCGAACAACGGTCTCAACGTTGCGTGGTTCTTGAACTGCTGGAATGCCTCGAATGGCTGGAAGCGCGGGTCCGCGTAGTCGAGGCCCACGACGAAACCCACGTACACGCGGTTCTGGTCGAGGTGGTACAGGAAGCTGCCACCGTATGTCGCCGGGTCCATCGGCCAGCCTACCGTGTGCTGGATAAGGCCCGGCTCGGCGCGTCCTTCCGGCAATTGCCAGAGTTCCTTGAACCCGAGGCCGTAGGTCTGCGGCGACTTGCCGGCGTCGAGGCGGAAGCGCTGGATGAGTATCTTCGAGACGCTACCACGACAGCCTTCGGCGAGGATCGTCGTTCTCGCACGGATCTCCGGGCCGGGAGCGAAGTTGGGTCCCGGCTGCCCGTCCTTCTCGATGCCCATGTCGCCGATGCGCACGCCCACTACCGTCGTGCCCGCGTCGTCGAACAGCGGGGCCGCCGCGGCGAACCCTGCGAAGACGTCGCAGCCCAGCGCTTCGGCTTTCGTTCCGAGGTACCCGACGAGGTTGCCGAGCGAGATGATGAAGTTGCCGTGATTGTTCATCTGCGGCGGCGTCGGCAGGCGGAAGCGCTTCGTCTGTGTCAGGAAGCTGAACTCGTCCCGGCCCGCCGGCACGCGCAGCCCCTTGTATTCGTCGCGCCATCCGGGCAGCAGCTCGTCGAGCGGGCCCGGCTCGAAGACGGCGCCGGACAGCATGTGTGCGCCGACGCTGGCGGCCTTTTCGAGGATGCAGACGTTGAGGTCGGGCTTGAGTTGCTTCAGCCGTATCGCGCAGGCGAGCCCGGCCGGGCCCGCACCGACGATCACGACGTCGTATTCCATCTGATCTCTTTCGACCGTCGCGTCAATCAAGTCGCTCACATTCGACTCCCGATCATGCGTGCCAGGGCCGGATTCGCCCCGCTGGATGATCAACTCTAACCGCGCCGCTCAGCGGGGCGCCATCCGTATGGACCCGTCGAGGCGGATGGTCTCGCCGTTCAGCATCGGATTCTCCGCAACCTGCCGGACGAGCGAGGCGAATTCCGACGGATGGCCGAGTCGCGGCGGGAAGGGGACCTGCTTGCCGAGCGACTCCTGCGCTTCCTTGGGCAGCGAGGCCATCATCGGTGTCAGGAACAGGCCAGGTGCAATCGTGACCACACGGATGCCGAAGCTGGCCAGTTCGCGGGCCATCGGCAACGTCATGCCGACGATCCCGCCCTTGGAGGCGGCGTAGGCGCCGCGTTCGCCCGCGGCGTTCGGACTGCCTTTCTGCATGGCCGCCGCGGCGGCCTTGCAGACGAGCAGCGTGCCGATCAGGTTGATCTCGACGACTTTGCGGAAGAACTCGCCGGGCATTGGGCCGTCCTTGCCGACCAGCCGCTTGGGCCAGCCGACCCCTGCGCAGTTCACTGCCAGGTTGAGCCCGCCCATGCTCGTCACGGCCGATTGCACTGCTGCATCCACGGCACTCTCGGAAGTGACGTCCACTTTCTGGAAGGCCGACCGCTGGCCGAGACGCTTCACCGCTTCCAGGCCCGCCGCGTCGTTGACGTCGAGCATGGTCGCGAAGCCGCCGGCCGCGACCACGTCCTCCACGACCGCGAGCCCGAGGCCCGAGGCGCCTCCAGTGACGATGGCGCGAATTTCCTGCATCAGCATGGCCGGTCTCCTCGCAGCAAGTTGAAGGTCAGAGGCGCAGTCCGCCGTCGACGTCGAGTGCGCGCCCGGTGAAGAAGTCATTCTCCGCGATGAACACGGCGGCGTGCGCGACTTCCTCCGGGAGGCCGAGTCGCTTGAGCGGCACGGGCGCCGTGACTTTCTCCAGCATTTCCGGCGGCATGCCCGCAAGGATGTCGGTGCGCGTGAATCCCGGCGCGATGGACGCGGCGCGAATCCCGTGACGAGCGAGTTCCTTGGCCCACACGACGGCCATGGCGGTGACGCCGGCCTTGGCGGCCGAGTAGTTCGTCTGCCCGGCGTTGCCGCACTTCGAGATGCTCGAGATGTTGATGATCAGTCCGCCGTGGCCGAGCCCGATCATGCGCTCCGCGGCCTCGCGGCCACAGAGGAACACACCGGTCAGGTTCACATCGATGACGGCCTGCCACTGCTCGAGTCCCATCCGGCCGGTGACCACGCCGTCCTTCGCCTTGACGAGCAGTCCGTCCTTGATGATGCCGGCATTGTTGACCAGCACGTCGAGACGTCCGAAATCGGCGACGACGCCGTTGAACGCCGCGATGACCTGATCCTCGCGCGCCACGTTGGCGGCGTACGCGCCGACTTGCGCGCCAGCGTTGGCGAAGTCTGCGCGCGCTGCCTCCAGGTCGGCAGGGCTCAGGTCGATGATCGCAACGCGCGCGCCGCGCTCGACGAACGCATGGGCAATGGCCTTGCCGATTCCGCGCGCACCGCCGGTGACGGCGACGACCTTGTCCTTCAATTGCATACGTGGTTCCGAGTCGAGGCGTCAGTCGGCGATCTCGATCGCGATCGCGGTTGCTTCGCCGCCGCCGATGCATTGCGACGCGACCCCCCGGCGCAGGCCACGCCTCCTGAGCGCGTGCAGCAGCGTCGTCATGAGCCGCGCGCCCGTGGCGCCGATCGGGTGGCCGAGCGCGCAGGCGCCGCCATTGACGTTGACGCGCGCAGGGTCGATGCCGAGGTCCTTGATCGCCGCCATCGTCACGCACGCGAACGCCTCGTTGATCTCGAACAGATCGACTTCGGCGACCTGCCATCCGGCGCGTTCGATTGCCTTGCGGATTGCGGGAGCCGGGGCGGATACGGGCGAGGGGCTTCAATCCGTGCTCGGCGGCAAACGCCGCGCTCGTGATCACGAGCGCGGCCGCACCGTCCGATATGGACGATGAGGAGGCCGCCGTGACCGTGCCCTTTGCGTTGAACGCCGGCTTCAGGTGTGGGATCCGCTCAATATCGACACCGAACGGCGTCTCGTCGGTAGCGACGACGTTTTCGCCCTTGCGCGTCGTAACCGTCACCGGTGCGATCTCGGCCTGGAAGTCGCCTTCCTTCACGGCCCGTTGCGCGCGCAGCACGGATTGGGCGGCGTAGCTGTCCTGGTCGGCACGGGTGAAGCCGTACTTCTCGGACGTGGTGTCCGCAAAGCAACCCATCGACTGGCCGTCCCACGGACTCTGCAGCCCGTCGTGGAACATATGGTCGATGAGTTCGGAGTGACCCATGCGGTAGCCGGAGCGGGCTTCCATCAACAGGTACGGCGAGTTGCTCATCGACTCGAGACCACCGGCGAGGACCGCCCGCGCATTGCCGGCACGGATCTGGTCCGCGCCGAGCATCACGGCCTTCATGCCGCTGCCGCACATCTTGTTCACGGTCGTGGCCGGGACGTTCGCCGCGATGCCGGCCGCGATCGCCGCCTGCCGCGCCGGAGCCTGGCCCTGGCCGGCCGGCAGGACGCAACCGAATATGACCTCGTCCAACGCATCTGGCGCGACGCCAGAGTCGGCCACAGCGGCGCGGGCAGCCACCGCGCCGAGCTCCGGGGCAGTGACGGTCGTGAATGCCCCCTGAAAGGCTCCGATTGGGGTGCGACGCGCGGCAAGGATTACGACGTGTTCTTTCATGCAGGTCCCCTCGTGGCTGACTGGCCGTTGGCCCGGGCAGGTGCGCGGTCGCCGTGCAACGGTTGCTTCACCGCAGCAAGGCAGTGTAAGCCGGGCGGATTTTGCAGCGCAAGACGGCGCTCAGGCGCGGGTTGACATGGTTCCAGCGGAGCGGGGCAGCAGGCCGTTTCCGAAGAAGGTGACGAAGGCGTCACCGACCTCCGCGGCCGTAAGCGGCTGGTTCTCGCGATACCAGTGCGCGATCCAGTTCAACGCGCCCGCCATCGCGAATGCCGCGATTTTCGGGTCGCACGGACCGATCGAGCCATCGCCCATGCCCTCGTGCAGCAGTCGGCGGATGCCCTTGTCGATCTCGGACTTGAGCGCGTTGATCTGCCGGCCGAGGTCGTTGCCGAGGTCGTGCTCGTGGGCGCGCACCATGCACCAGCCGTACTCGGATGCGACCGCTTCGGCATAGCCACGCACCACAGTGTCCAGTCGCTCGCGCGCGGGACGGTCCGAACGCCCGGTCGCGATGACGACCTCGCGGATTCTCTGCAGGCCCTCGCGGAAGCATTCGAACAGGAGTTGCTCCTTGTTCGCGACGTAGTAATAGACGGTGGGCTTGGTGACGCCGAGCGCGGCGGCGATGTCGTCCAGCGACGTGTTGTGGTAGCCGCGTGCATTGAATTCCCTTGCCGCCGCCCGGACGACCGCATCCCGCTTCAGGTCGTGGTCGCGCGGGCGGCGATGTCGCACAGCCCACGGGGACCCGTCGCCGGTGAGGGGGGGTCGTGGCAGGGCTGCACGCTTGCGTTGTTCGGCCATCCGGATCTCCACTGGTTGCAACCGCCCGGCCGGTTCAGGGGATTGACCGCCCGGGCCGGCCAAATCATACTCGCGGGTACTATTCTACTCAATAGTAGGAATAGACTCACGGGGCGGCAGGACACATCGGAGCAGGCACATGGCGGCAGGCAAGGCGACTGGCAGCGTGCGAGGGCTACCGGAGGAGCAGGCGGAGGTTGCGCCGCTGCGCTTCGTGAGCGCCGCATCCCTGTTCGATGGTCACGACGCCGCCATCAACATCATCCGTCGTCTGCTGCAGGCGCACGGCGCCGAAGTCGTGCACCTCGGGCACAACCGCAGCGTCGCCGACGGCACAACCGCAGCGTGGCCGACATCGTGCGGGCGGCGATCCAGGAGGACGCCGACGGCATCGCGGTCAGTTCCTACCAGGGCGGCCACAACGAATACTTCCGCTACATGGTCGACATGCTGCGCGAACTCGGCGCAGAGCACATCCGCATCGTGGTCGGTGGCGGTGGCACGATAGCGCCGCACGAGGTCGAGGAACTGCACGCCTACGGCGTCGAGCGCATCTACTCGCCCGAGGACGGGCGCATGCTCGGGCTCGACGGGATGATCCGCGACGTGATCGACCGCGTGGGAGCCTGGTCGCGGCCGGCGTTCCGGTTCGGGCCGGTGGGTCCGCGTGACCACCAGCAGATTGCGCGCACGATCTCGGAGCTGGAGTGCGAAGAGGATGCGGCCGGGTTGCGCGAGACATTGCGCAAGGCCGTGGCGCGCGCCGGCCACCGCACGGCGATCGTCGGTATCACCGGCACGGGCGGCGCGGGCAAGTCGAGCCTCACCGACGAACTGCTGATGCGGTTCGTGAGGCACTTCCCCGATCGCAACATCGCGGTCGTCGCGATGGATCCGACCCGCCGGCGCAGCGGGGGTGCGCTGCTCGGAGACCGCATCCGCATGAACTCACTTGCGGCGGAGCAGGTATTCATGCGCTCGCTCGCGACCCGACGCCAGAACCTCGCGACCAGCGCCGTGCTGGCCGACGTGCTGAACCTGCTGCGTTACGCGAATTTCGACCTCGTCGTCGTCGAGACGGCCGGCATCGGCCAGAGCGACTCCGAGATCGTCGACCTCGTGGACGTGCCACTGTACGTGATGACGAGCGAGTACGGTGCCGCGAGCCAGCTCGAGAAAATCGACATGCTCGATTTCGCGGAGCTGATCGCACTCAATAAGTTCGAGAAGCGGGGCGCCGAGGACGCGCTTCGTGACGTGCGCAAGCAGTGGCGACGCAACCACGTCGCATTCCAGCTGCCGGACGCCGAAGTGCCGGTGTTTCCGACGATCGCGAGTCGATTCAACGACCCGGGCGTCAACCGCCTGTTCGCGGCGCTGGGACGACGGCTCGACGAGAAGCTGGGAGAGGGCAGTCGCAGGTGGGCCGTCGCCGATCCCGGCCCCACCGAGCTGGTGGAGCGCGCGGCGAACGGCCGGCGCGCGGCCATCGACCTGCAGCATCGCTCGGAGGCGGCGAGCCGTGCCAACAGCCTCCACGAAGCGCTGCGCGCGCTCGACGACCCGCAGCTGCCGGCGGCGCTCAACCGATTCCCCGACGCGGCGCTGGCCGACACCTCCGACACGGCAAGATCGCGGCTGCGGGAAGCCTATAACGACGCGCTCGATGGGGTCGGGCCGGAGGCGCTCGACCTGCTGCGCCGTTGGCCCGCGCTCGCGAAGTCCGCGACCGACGACGAGTACTGCTACGTCGTGCGCGGACGTGAGATCCGCGGCGACAACTACACGACGTCGTTGAGCCACACGACGGTCCCCAAGCTCGCGATTCCGAAGTACCGCGACTGGGGCGATCTGCTCGCATTCCTGCTGAAGGAGAACCTGCCCGGGCATTTCCCCTACGTGGCGGGTGTCTACCCGTACCGGCGCGAGGAAGAGGACCCGACGCGCATGTTCGCGGGCGAGGGCACGCCGGAACGCACGAACCGGCGCTTCCATTACGTTGCCGCGGGTCACGGCGCCGCGCGGCTGTCGACCGCTTTCGATTCGACGACGCTCTATGGCGAGGACCCGGACGAGCGTCCCGACATCTACGGCCGGATCGGCAACTCCGGCGTGTCGATTGCGACGCTTGACGACATGAAGAAGCTCTATTCCGGCTTCGACCTCTGCGCGGGCTTCGACCTCTGCGCACCGGCCACTTCGGTGTCCATGACGATCAACGGCCCGGCGCCGATGATTCTCGCGATGTACATGAACACCGCCGTGGACCAGCGCGTAGAGCGGCACTTGCGCGAGACCGGCGGATGGGCCGAGGCGCAACGGAAGATCGGGGAGATCTACCGCGACCGGGAAAGGCCCGCCTACAAGGGCGAGCTTCCGCCCGGCCACGACGGCTCGGGTCTCGGCCTGCTCGGCGTGACGGGCGACCAGCTGGTCGACCGGGAGACGTACGAGCGTATCCGCGCCGAGGCGCTCGCGCAGGTGCGGGGAACCGTGCAGGCCGACATCCTGAAGGAGGACCAGGCGCAGAACACCTGCATCTTCTCGACGGAGTTCGCGCTCCGGATGATGGGCGACGTGCAGCAGTATTTCAGCGAGCGCGGCGTCCGCAATTTCTACTCGGTGTCGATCTCCGGCTATCACATCGCCGAGGCTGGCGCGAACCCGATCTCCCAGCTCGCCTTCACGCTCGCGAACGGCCTCACGATCGTCGAGTACTACCTCGCGCGCGGCATGAAGATCGACGACTTCGCGCCGAACCTGTCGTTCTTCTTCTCGAACGGCATGGATCCGGAGTACGCGGTGATCGGCCGGGTGGCGCGACGCATCTGGGCACGCGCGATGCGCGACCTGTATGGTGGCGGGCCGCGCTCGCAGATGCTGAAGTACCACATCCAGACGTCGGGTCGCAGCCTGCACGCCCGCGAGATCCAGTTCAACGACGTGCGCACGACGCTGCAGGCGCTCTATGCGCTGTTCGACAACTGCAACAGCCTGCACACCAACGCGTACGACGAGGCGATCACGACACCCACCGAGGAATCGGTGCGACGGGCAGTCGCGATCCAGCTGATCATCACCAAGGAGCTCGGGCTCAACAAGACGCAGAACCCGTGGCAGGGCTCCTTCGCGGTCGAGGAACTGACCGACGTGGTCGAGGAAGCCGTGTACCGCGAGTTCGACAGCATCTCCGAGCGTGGCGGCGTGCTCGGCGCCATGGAGACGATGTACCAGCGCAGCCGCATCCAGGAAGAGAGCCTCTACTACGAGACGATGAAGCACGACGGCCGGTTGCCGATCGTCGGCGTCAACACGTTTCTCGGCGCGGAGGACGGTGGAGCCGAGATCCGCGGCGCCGAGCTGATCCGCTCGACGGAGGAGGAGAAGCGCGACCAGGTTCAGGCGGTGCGAGCGTTCCTCGAGCGCAACGCCGACCGGCGTCCGGCGGCGATCGCGACGCTGCAGGACACGGCTGCACACGGCGGCAACGTCTTCGAGGCGCTCATGGAGACGGTCAAGGTCGCTTCGCTCGGCAGCATCTCGCGGGCCCTGTACCAGGTCGGCGGGCAGTACCGGCGCAACATGTAGCGGCGCGGCCTTCAGCGATTTGGCAGCCGATGACCTGGCAAGAGCCTTTGGCGGCGGCCCGCTGCCATCGAACAGGTACAATCGCCGGTACCGATGCTGACTGAACCGCTGCTGCTGGCACTGCTGGGCTTCGCGCTCGTCCTCCTGAACGGCTTCTTCGTCGCGGCTGAATTCGCGATCGTCAAGCTGCGCCGGACTCAGGCGGAGGAACTGGCGCGAGTTCACGGCGTGCGCGGCCGCGTGCTGCGAACCGTACGTACGCACCTCGACGCCTACCTGTCTGCCTGTCAGCTCGGCATCACTCTCGCGTCGCTCGGCCTCGGCTGGATCGGTGAGCCGGCGTTCGCCCGCTTGCTCGAGCCGGTGCTCGCGCACTTCGGCGTGACCGATCCCAAATTGCTGCACAGCATCGCGTTCGCGGCCGCCTTCACGTTCATTTCGTTCCTGCACATCGTGCTCGGCGAGCTCGCGCCCAAGTCGATCGCGATTCGTCGCGCCGAGGCGGTGTCGCTGAACACCGCGTTGCCACTGTACGTCTTCTACTGGGTGATGTACCCGTTCATCTACGTGCTGAACGGTGCTGCGAACGTGATCGTGCGGCGCCTCGGCGTCGAGTTGGCGTCCGAGGGCGATGCGGTGCATTCGGTGGATGAGCTGCGTAGCGTGCTGCGTGCGAGTCATCGGCATGGCGAGCTTGGGCCGGTCGAGACAAGGATCCTCGTCCACGGTCTCGAACTCGGCGAGCTGACCGTTGGAGACCTGATGCGACCCCTGTCGGAGCTCATCTGGATCTCGAACGACAGCACGATCGACGAAGTGCTCGCCGAGGTGCGCTCGACCCGCTATACGCGCTACCCGGCCCGTGACCCGGAGTCCGGCCGCTTCACGGGGCTGTTGCACATCAAGGACCTCGTTGCGGCCGAAGAACGGCTGCGCGACATTCGTGATCTGCGGCCGCACCTGCGCCGGCTGCCGTATTTCGACGAGAATGCGCCGCTGCTGAAGGTTCTCAAGGCATTCCGGGCGGGCGATCCGCATTTCGGGATCGTCACCGACGAACGGGGTACCGAGATAGGTTTCGTGACGTTCGAACACGTCATCGAGGCGCTGTTCGGGCCTATCGAAGACGAGTTTGCGAAGAAGACGCCGTCGTGGCAGCAGTCGGGGGACGGCTC
>PDVJ01000902.1_pt1 | contig 10109 bp, 11 predicted proteins | sample 1369811 | NCBI WGS metagenome assembly PDVJ01 (sample SAMN07795376, study PRJNA414565) | Alkali sediment metagenome, whole genome shotgun sequencing project. | reverse complement strand
TTCAAGCATGATATACTCGTTACTTGTTGATTGTATCTGCATTTGTGGCGTCGAGATATGTTGAGAGAAAGATATGGTTGCCTGCTGGTTTATGTTTATTCCTGCGACTCCAAGTGTGGAGCCAACAAGAATTCCTACAATAAACAGAATTGTTATTTTTTTCATATTATCTAAGACTCCCTATTATATTGTTTTATATTATAGTTCAGTAGTAATTAAATATTTGGGTCCTCTGTTATATAAACAGATTTCTCCTTTTAAATGCAGTAAAAGTGCGTTATAAATATGTTGAATCAAACTTTTTTAACTAATAAGTATAGACATAAGGAAAATCTTCATTATTTGTTAGGAGATGATTTTCTATTTTTCGCTATAAAATCTTTTTAGTACCTTCAGAGCGTGCAAGGTAATCCATTTGCTTGGTTTTCCTTTCTGTTCTATCATGGTTTGATATCGACCGTTATATGTGTTCTCTAGTATCCATTTACCTTCGTTGTTTTGCTTTGAAATCACGATATCGATAGCTTCTTGCATCCGTTTATCGTGGTAGCCGAGTTGGGTTAAAATTCCAAGTATCTCCAACGCATCTGTCTGATACATCAGAGGAAAACCAAATTTCAGCCACCCGGGTTTTGGCACACGGTTAAGATTATGACTGCTTTTAAACACATGATGCAATAGGAAGTATTCAGCACCTTTTTCAAGGGTCTGTTTCACTGCAACAGATCGTTTCTTTTCAGGGATTTCAGCTAATGCTTTTAATGTTTTTACTGCACCCATATGACAGGTGTGTCTACCGAAACATCCTGTTTTTAAACGATCATAAGGCCAGCCCTGTGGTACTTCGTTTATTCTATCATCAAACCGTTGATACGTAGTGATCCATTTGATGCCTTGTTGAAGTCGAGGGTCCTTTAGGTATCCAAGTCGTATTAAACTCCAAACCATATTTCCGGTTAAACAGGGAATGACTTCACTATGACGTCCTCCACCGGTTTTCGTACTTGAAGAATACGCAAAACCCCCACTTTCTAAATCCTGTGATGAAGCCAGAATGAACTCACATGCGTTTCGTATGTTGTCATTGTGCTCATCAGCTCCGTGTTCTGCGAGAATCATTAATTGCCAGACGGTCCCTCTGTATTTCGCAGAATAAAAACGTTCAGGTGTATCCCAGTATCCTTCTTTCTTCTGTTTTGCTAAAATCGCAGGGACCACACCTGTTTTCATGATCTCCTGCTTTGCTTCCTTTACTTCTGGATTTGCCCATGACCGTTCTAAAATATCATGTAAAGTAAAATATCGTACCGAAGGATTGTTTTTTTCTAAAAGCCATTCGGTGGGATCCGCGGAAAGACAGGAGTTCCATGCGTCCATTTGAAAACACCTTTGTTACGTGTTTTAGATTTTCATTTTCTTAAATGCATATGTGCCGATGAGAATCATAACGAATGCAAAGAGACAGACTACAGCAAAATCAAACAAGAGGTCAAATCGGGAGATTCCCATCATCACACCTCGGATTCCATCCACTGCGTATGTGACAGGGTTGGCTAAAATGAAGGGAGCTAACCAATCGGGGAGATTTGTTATTGGGAAGAGAGCGCCGGAGAGAAAGAACAACGGGAAGACAAGAAAACTGATAATAAGTTGAAACCCTTCTGGGCTTTCCATTTGAGACCCAAGGATGAGGCCAATGCTGACTAAACCAACTGTTGTGACGAGTAAAAACGCTAGTGAAACGAGCACTGAAATAGGGGTAAGTTTCAAACCAGGCAGTATACCACCGATCATAAAAAGAAATCCAATAACAAATAAGATTAAAACCTGAAGTAATGTGTCGGTTGATCCCCCGAGTATTTTTCCAACGAAAATGGAGGTTCGTCTCATTGGGGCGACTAAGACTTCTTTCATGAAATCTATTTTTTTATCCCAGACGATATAGACTCCAAAGAATACGGATGAAAACAATGCGGTTTGAATCAGAATCCCTGGGTAAATAAAGGTTTGATAATTGATTCCGCTAAAGGACACCGCTGATCCAAGACCACCCCCGATGATCAGTAACCACAGCAGTGGATTGATAATCGAGGAAATAACCCTGGAGCGTTCTCGTAGGAACACCTTAGTTTCTCGATACCATAATGCGTAGATTCCTTTTATTTCGCTCATTTTCTCGCACTCGCATTCATGGCTTTTTCAGCCCAGCTGCCTTCAGGGGTGTCTTCTCGAATCGCCCTTCCGGTATAATGTAAAAACACATCATCAAGGGGGATATTTGCGTTTTCTAAGGTGAGACACACCTCACCATCGCAGGGTTTGATTTCTTTTACATAGGGTAATTTCTTTAATGCATTCAGGTCGAGTGTCTGTGCTTTGATGCGGATAATATCTCCGCCAACGTCTTTTTTCAATTGGTTCGGGGAGCCTAGTACAACGATTTTTCCTTTGTCAATGATTGCAAGTCTATTGCAGAGTTTATCTGCCTCATCCATGTAATGGGTGGTGATGATAATGGTCATGTTTTTTTCTTTTGCAAGATTTTCGATGTATTTCCAAATATGCTCTCGTGATTGTGGGTCTAGTCCGAGTGTCGGTTCATCTAAAAAGAGTATCTTAGGATGATGCATCAGTCCTCGTGCGAGCTCTAACCTTCGTCTCATCCCGCCAGAGTATTTTTTTACGCGATCATTTTTTCGGTCAGTAAGATCAACAAGGCTCAGAACCTCAGTGATTCGATCTTCTCGTAACTCATCGGGCATGTCATACAGCCACCCATGTAATTTTAAATTCTCATACCCAGTTAAGATCTCATCAGAGCTTGGATCCTGAAACACAATACCGATTGATTTCCGTACTTTGTCAGGTTGTTTAACGATGTCAAACCCATTGATTGTTGCAGTCCCGGATGTTGGTGGTTTGAGTGTAACCAGCATGAGAAGCGTTGTTGTTTTTCCTGCGCCATTTGGTCCAAGTAACCCGAAGATCTCTCCTTCTTTTATTTCAAGGTTGATAGCATCAACCGCAGTTAATTTTTCGAATTTTTTTGTCAAGTTTTTTATTTCTATGATGTTCATGAACTGTACCTTCAACTGGTTGTTTGACTCTTTTTTATTTGATTGATGAATTCTATGATTTTAGCGGAGGCTTTTGAGATTGACGAACTTCTATTTAAAATAATATGAGTCATGGGACTTTGCACATGAAATTATGACAGTATGCATGTTAACAATACAGGATACTAAGATATTTTGGCTCTATTTCTACTTTGAATATGAGTAATCCCATTTTGTAATATGATTGCCTCTACCCAGCCTGTAACTGGATGTTTACCTTGATGTTCTTCAATTCTGATAAAACCGTTCGCAGCCAATGCCATCCCACATTTGGTGATTTGATCTAATCGAATATGTTCCCCTGTTCTTCGTTCTAAAACATCCCGTATTTTTCCGATAGGTGTCATCTGAACTGAATTTTGTTGATAAAACTCATGTAATACGCCCAACATATCCTCCATTAGTTGTTCATCATCCATCTTCTTCGCCCATTTTCAAATCATCTCGTTCTTTAAAAACTCAACCACATAGTTAATAAATGGGTAACAAGTGTTCAATATCATCTAAAGATAATGATAAATATATGATTTTCTTCAGTAATACAGATAAAAGTACAGGACAGGGATTTGAACCCCTAAAATCCATCAACAATACTTTTTTCTAAACAAAGACAACGTACCTCTATATCCTATGAAAAAAGAAACACAAATGAAATTTTCCAACGTCTATAATGACCAAAGACGTGCGGAAGCATACTCAAAACTCAAGTTTGATAAGACCTACTATCTCGCATATCGAGACCTCCCAAAAATCATCTCAAAATATATATCAGGAAAAAACGCCCTTGATTTTGGTTGTGGCACAGGGCGGTCGACACGATTTCTCCAGACACTCGGATTTAAAACCATTGGAGTCGACATCTCACAGGAAATGATAACAATCGCGCAACAACTCGACCCTACAGGAATCTACCAGCAAATAGACGACGACTTCAGTAAGTTATCGAGTTCCTCATATGACCTGGTGCTCTCCGCGTTCACATTCGATAACATTCCCACCATGAACAAAAAAATCACACTTTTTGAAAACTTATCAGTACTCCTAAAACAAAACGGAACAATAATAAACCTTGTCTCATCACCAGAGATATACACCCATGAATGGGCATCGTTCACAACGAAGGATTTTCCCGAGAACGCAGAGGCAAAAAGTGGTGATATCGTTCGTATTATCACGATCGATATAGAAGATCAACGGCCTTGTTATGACATTTTCTGGTCTGATGAGGATTATAAAAAGGTGTACACAAACGCGGGGTTACGGATCATCAACACCTTTAAGCCGATAGCAACGGGACATGAACCATATCAGTGGATTAATGAGACGAAAATAGCACCTTGGACCATTTACGTCCTGAAAAAGATGGCAGCAAAATTACGCTTGTAGGGAAATTTTATTAACCTCTTGTCATTTTTAGAGGTCTACCTATAGCGGAGATGTGATCGATGAATATACCAGTGAAGAATAATGTTTCTTGGGTTGGAAAAATCGATTGGGAGTTACGGAAGTTTCATGGAAACGAACTTTCGACTCATCATGGCTCAACCTATAACTCGTATTTAATAAAAGAAGAAAAAACTGCGTTGATTGATACGGTCTGGACACCGTTTGCAAAGGAGTTTGTGAAAAACCTTTCCACAGAACTTAACCTGAAAAAAATAGATTATGTGATCGCGAATCATGGGGAAAGTGATCATAGTGGGGCGCTGCCTGAATTGATGAGACAGATTCCCAACACACCAGTGTATTGTACTGCGAATGGTGTGAAATCGTTGAAAGGTCATTATCATGAGGACTGGGATTTTAAGGTCGTGAAAACCGGTGACCGTCTGAGTCTTGGGAAAAAGGAACTGGTCTTTATCGAAGCGCCTATGTTGCATTGGCCTGATTCGATGTAAGCGCCTATGTTGCATTGGCCTGATTCGATGTTTTGTTATCTGACGGGCGATAATATTCTTTTCAGTAATGATGCATTCGGTCAGCATCTCGCCTCAGAGTCGATGTTCAATGATCTGGTGGATCAATCTGAGCTTTTCTTTGAAGCGATGAAGTATTACGCCAATATCCTTACTCCGTTTAGCCAACGGGTTGAGAAAAAAATCAAGGAGGTGCTTGGATTTAACCTTCCGGTTGATATGATTTGTACGAGCCATGGGGTTATCTGGAGGGACAACCCAAAACAAATTATTGAGACGTATCTGAAATGGGCGAATAAGTACAAGGAAAATCAGATTACGATTCTCTATGACACGATGTGGGGTGGTACTCGGGTGATGGCTGAACAGATTGCGAAAGGAGTCGCTGCTGCAGATAAATCCGTCACTGTCAAAGTCTACAACATCGGACATGGTGACAAAAACGATGTCATCACGGAGATCTTCAAATCGAAGGGAATCATCTTTGGATCGTCTACGATTAATAAGGGGATTCTCACCGCTGCTGCATCGATGCTTGAAGAGCTACGGGGTTTAGGTTTTAAGGATAAAAAAGCTGCTGCGTTTGGGTGTTATGGGTGGAGTGGTGAATCAGTACCCGTGATAAATGAGCATTTGAAAAAAGCAGGATTCATGGTAGTCGATGAAGGACTGAAAGTACTTTGGAAACCAGATGGTGCTAGTAGGAAAGCCTGTTTTGAGTACGGGCAGAACCTGGCAACGATTCACATCCTCTATTTTTTTTATGCTTTAGATTCTTTGAGTTGGCTACTCGGGATTAAATCCTCTGTAGAGCACTATTGCCAAGGAAAAACCTCGTCCTATTCAATTTGTTTAACAAATGTATTAACGTGTTCAAGGAATGTATCAGAAATGATATTTAAATGAAAGACGTAAACGATTTTAGGTGAATACAAAATGAATGGAAAAAAAATAACAATCATCGGCATGTGTCTGGTCCTGATCGCCACCTCTTTGAGTATGGGTGTGGCAGAGGCAGATGAGACAGGGAATGGAACAGTATCCACTTCAGGTGGAGTTGGATTTGATACGAGTTACTGGTATCCTACGATGGGTCGTATCACCTATAACCAGGGAGCTGCAAGAGGTTCATTTGTTCATTTCACTATTGATGAAAACACCGGGACNATCTCTGATTATACGGTAAAATTAACGATGTATCCTATGGATTGGTACTCCCCCGTGAGTAGCTATCGTTCTGATCCTAATGACGGGGGTACTTCAGATTCTGTCACCTACCAAAATAAGACTATCTTTACCTCAATACGAATAACTGGTTTTGAGCCGGCTGCAAGCCCAAATGCGTTCGCGGATTATCTTATATTCCAGGGAAAAAACACATTCATGCGGTTTTCTGATGTCGAGGGTGGAAGCCTGTACTACGCTTCGAGTGATAATCCTACGACAATAACCTTTGAGGTGCCTGCTGGATTTGACATTTCACAATTATCTGATGAGTTGTACTATATACTAACTGTCGAAGTTGAGACCGCAGAGGAAGACACCAAGACCATACCATCTGATCTGTCGGGAGAACTTGTCGGGAAATGGAGTCTTGTCTCCTATGGAGATGCTGCTGACCCGACTCTTGCGTTGCAGGATGTGGATGCGTTTATTCAATTCAATATCGATGGTACGTTTGGTGGGAATGTCGGGTGCAATTGGTTTGGTGGGAATTACACTGTAGATAATGGTATAATCTCCTTTGATTCGATTGTGTCAACTGAGATGTATTGCGATAAAACGATGGATCAGGAACAAGAAATCCTTGATGTATTGTCTCAACCTGATTTAAAGTTCCAACTGAATAATGAAAATCTCACGATGACTAATGGCATTTCTGTGTTAACCCTTCGAAGAGAATCCATTGATATCATAAAACCATCCGTTGATCCTGTGTCATCCCCATGGCAGACCATCTGGATAAAATCTGACAACACGACAACCTCAATTAATAGTTATAATGGAACAGTTACAATAAATGGGCAGACGGTACAGGTTGAGTTGAGCTCCTATGGATATCTTGATGTCTACACCTGGATTGAATACCCTGCACCTCCCGTGGTGAACGATTTCTGGTACGATGATTTGAACATTACTCGAGAGCAAATGATTATTGAAGAAGCAAAAAGCAACGGTATTATCTCAGCAGAAGGATGGGTCACCAATGAAGATACATCGACACCATCAGCAACGGAAGGATCTACAGCATGGGATGAAGTCAAGCTCGCAAACACTGCGTCAAATAATTATTACACCTATGATGATCCGACCTTTGAAATGACGTTTAATACCGTCGATAGCAACGGTGTTGATGTTCTTGTTAATTCAGAAATACCAACCGGCAGAATCGTTATCATCAACGTCGATAAAGATGTCATTCAGAACACATCGGTTGAAGAACTTCTTGTGAGTATCGATGACGCTACAATCAGCGCGGTTTCCGCGTTAGAAGAGCTAATGGAAAGCTTACCACCGTGTTTGTGTACGTCCCGCATTTCTCCACCCATACGATATCAATAAAAAGCCTCGCTTCCGGGATTTCTGCGGTGTCAAATGTGATACTCCCAATAATCCTCTCCATGTTGTTCATTTGTCTGATCATCGGAGGGATCATTATGCGAAAGAGAAAACAACAGGATGATTTCTAAATCATCTCCTCTCTTTTTTTAATACGATGATGACATCATCTAAACTAACTTATACACCCATCAGCATTAAGAAATTAAAAGGTTTAACACATGAACGAACTTGAACTCTTCATACGATTCTCATTTCTTGGTCTATCAGTAGTGGTAAGTATGATATCACTTCTGTCTTTTGTAAAAACCAAAGAACTAAAAATAGCTTTTGCTACGATAGGCTTCTTGTTATTTACCTTGGAAGGAATTATCGTTTCAATAGGTGTTTTCTTACCAGCTGTTGAACATTTCATCACCACTGAGGTACTCGTAGGTACGACATTTATTTCATTAATTTTCTTTTATCTCTCCATCGTGAAACGATAGGTGCCTGGAATGGATCATGAACTGCTCAGCCTATCCAGACGAAAAATGATTTTTCATCAAATCTCTCAGTACCCTGGAACGTACATAAGAGAAATGGAAAAAACACTTTCTTTAACCATGGGGGATTTACAATATCATCTACAACAACTCGAAAAAGCAGATTTGATTACATCACTTGATGATGGGCGGAGAAAACGATATTTTGTAAAAAACGAGGTGAACTATCTCGACAGAGAAATCTTATCATTTATAAAAATGAGAACGCCACGAAGAATTATCATTTTTCTTCTGTTACATCCTGAGTCAAGTTTCAAAGAGATCCTCGCTGAGATACATTTCACAAAAGGAGCACTCTCCTTTCACCTAAAGAAACTAATCAAGGCCAATATCGTAACATCCGTAAAAAGAGAAAAAGAAATGATCTACAGAATTAAGGATGAAGACAGAATCAGTCAGATATTAATCACCTACCAATCCGGAATTTTTGATGACGCGCTAAATGGATTTATCGACCTTTGGACTAAACTGTAAAAAAAATTTGAGTTTGATTTGAAAGATAATTATATATTAATACTGAGTGTAAGGTCTATATGTTCATATTTCTCCCCCCCTGTATTTAAAACATTTTTACTACTAAATTTTCAATTACTAGCCCTCTTAGCGTGAATATTAGATACTCTCCTATTGAAAATCAACTACAGTAGATGATGTAAAAACAATAGAAGATAAAAAAACAGAAAGAACTGACTCAACTGCAAAAGATTCTAACTTGGTGAATGCATATATTTTATTTTCAAATAATATCCGGAGTTAACCAGGTCAAATATCTTTCAACTATACATCGACGGAACATATCCTTAATGTTCTTTGAGCATATCCATGACCATAACCCCATATGATGTAAATCAGCGTTCTGAGTATTCCCTTTGTAAACAGAATCATCATCATCCATCAAGAATACCCAATAGATGCCCCCATCGGAGAAGACATATGAAAATTCCACGGGAGTTTCTTTAACCGTAATACACATCAGGGGGAATAGAATGATCATCTGGGGTCGAATTCACAAAAAAAGAAAAATTACCCTCTGCATCAGTAGTACTCGTGATTCCTCTGCAACGAATTGTGACATTTGAAAGTCCTTTAGTTGACTCTAGTACTTTCCCATATACGTGGATTGGCTGTTCCCATGGATTACCACTAAGCCAGTTCATAAAATTGTTAGTATCGTAAATAAATCGAAAGAGATCACCGGCAAGAATACCAAAATCACTTGCTATGATCTCTATGGATTGTAGTATCTGTCTTATATCCTCAATGATGATTCCTAGGCTCCATGCTCTGAGGAATTGACCGTATTTTCCTTCAGTAAGCAGCGTTGCTAAATTCTTTAATTCATTCAAATTTTCAATCAATAGTCCAATTTCGGTGATAATCTCTTTCGGAAGTGATTTATCATTCCATAACTGCTGTGTAGTAGACAACACATTTGTTGTCTTTTCAAGAAGGTCATAAACCCATCCTAATCGTTCGATGATGAGCTCCATTATGAAATTCAATACATCATCAGCGATATCTGTCGTTTCCTGATAATTAGATACATTTTCAAAACCATATTCCCTAAGAATTTCCCCAAATCTATCGATGTCGATATCCTTCTCATCCGATAATATCTGATCAGCAATACTCTTAGCAATACTCTGGTCTTCAACAGAAGGTATACTATTTATGAAATCATTAAACGAAAGTAACTGTTCCTCTGTTAATTTCACTTTAAAGGACGAAACAGCGCTGACAGTATTATACATTTTATTTACTTCATTAAATGAAACAGCTTGAGTGATTGGCAGACCTACGAAAAGAATGGTCATGAAAAGAGCAATAGACAGTTCCTTGAATCTCATTTATTATAACCTCCAAACTATACTTATCAAAGATATTATTTTTATCCATATAAAACTACCCATCAATAATTTGGAAAAAACAACAAAAATACCATTTATTGCTAATTACACCAGCAGTAATCCGAA
>PDVJ01000901.1_pt1 | contig 10109 bp, 9 predicted proteins | sample 1369811 | NCBI WGS metagenome assembly PDVJ01 (sample SAMN07795376, study PRJNA414565) | Alkali sediment metagenome, whole genome shotgun sequencing project. | reverse complement strand
CGGGAGATGAGCGGCCGCATCATGGGAAAGGGATTTCCTGCTTTTTCAGGGGGCTTCACCAAGGCGCCCTTTGATGTCATCGGGGACAGCCTTCGCGGAACCAAGGGCGTTATGCTGGATATGTTCCGTTACCCGGATGAGCTGAAGGAAGCCTGTGAGCGGCTGATACCGAGCATGGTCAAGTGCGCTGTGGCCGCCTGCAGGGCAAGCGGCCACATAATGCCCTTTATCCCTCTGCATAAGGGCGCAGACGGCTTCATGTCCGATGAGCAGTTCAAAACATTCTACTGGCCGAGCCTGCGAAAAGTCATCATCGGTCTGATCAATGAAGGATTGGTGCCCCAGCTTTTTGCCGAAGGGGGCTACAACGGTCGTCTTGAAGTCATTTCAGATATCCCCAAGGGCAAGGTGGTGTGGTGGTTTGATCGAACGGATATGAAAAAGGCTAAGGACACGGTTGGCCGAGTGGCCTGCTTAGCCGGAAACGTCCCTCTGGATCTGTTGTGCACCGGCGCACCCGACGAAGTCAAAGCCTATTGCCAGGAACTCATCGATGATGCGGGAGTGGGCGGCGGATTTATCCTCTCCACCGGTGCAGGGATACAAGGTTCTAAAAAAGAAAACGTGAAAGCGATGATCGAATTTGCAAAGCGATACGGCTCATACCAAAATCGATGAGACCGGGCTCTGACCAAAGGGAAGGTTCTGCATTGTGGCGGGCGGAGAGACGAGCGTGAGAAGCAAGAGGATCAGGAAGAGAGAAAAGATCAACCTCACGGTGAATGGACATGCCTATGAGTTGGACGTGGGCAGGCAGGCGCACCAGCTTGACCCTGCACACACGCTGGCCAAGACCCTGAGAGAGACGCTGGGGTTGACAGGGACGAAAATCGGCTGCGACCGCGGCTCCTGCGGTTCCTGCACCGTCCTCATGGACGGGAAGGCGATTCTCTCATGCACGACCTTGACGGTGGAATGTGATGGGAAGTCCATCACAACCATCGAGGGGTTAGGAGACCCCCAAAAGGGAATCCTGGACCCTCTTCAGCAAGCCTTCATCGACCACACGGCTTTTCAGTGCGGATTCTGCACACCCGGGATGATCATGGGCGCAAAAGCGCTCCTCGGGCAGAACCGCTCACCCGATGAAGGGCAAATCAAGGAAGCTCTTTCCGGTCACTATTGCCGGTGCATCAGTCACTATCATGTTTTGAGGGCGGTGCTGGAAGCAGCTAAAAGAATTAGATGACAGCCATGAAAACGCAATACCGATACATAGGCAAACCCACTCCGAGGAACGATGCCCTGGAAATCGTAACCGGAAAAGCGGAATTTATTGATGATGTGAAGCGGCCGGCTATGCTTTACGGAAAGGTTTTGAGGAGCCCTTACCCGCATGCCAATATCCTGGAGATCGACACCGCGAAGGCAGAGGCGCTTCCCGGGGTCAAGGCCGTCCTGACCCATAAGAACGTGCCGGGCTGGAAAATGGGAATTCCCAGACACGTGCGAGTCCTAGACCGGAAAGTCCGCTTCGTGGGAGACGCGGTGGCTCTCGTTGCTGCAGAGACAGAGGAAATTGCGGCTGAGGCCCTCGGGCTCATCAAGGTGGAATACGAGAAGCTTCCTGCTGTTTACGATGTAGAACAAGCCATCCAACCTGACGCCCCTCAGCTATATGATGAGTTTCCGCGCAACCTTGTTCCGCTGGACGTAAAGGTTTTTGGGCCCAAGAGCCTTTCAAAGGTCGTGATGGGTGACGTGGAAAAAGGATTTGGCGAGGCTGACTTTATTGGCGAGGGAACCTATGCCTATGAAAACCTTGCGAACCCACTTCCCCTTGAGCCTCCCGGTGTGATCGCCGAGTGGGAAGGGCCTGAGAAACTGACCGTCTGGTCCGCAACGCAGAGTGCCTCATGGCACCGGTTTATCATGCTCTCCAAAATGGGTTTCCCGGACATCCGGACGATCAGTACCCATTGCGGCGGGAGTTTCGGATCCAAGAATTATTCCGCCCAGCCCCTCTTCTATGCAGCGGCGCTTGCAAAAGCCTCAGGTAGAGCGGTGAAAGTCAGGTACACGAAGGAAGAACAATTCGGAGCCTTTGCCCTGCGGTTGGGATCCCGGTTCCGAGGTAAGGTCGGAATCAAGAAGGATGGAACCGTGACCGCGGTTTCAGGGGAATGGTTCGTTGACACCGGTGCCTTTTCAGATATGGCGCAGGCGCAGATTGCAGTTGGTTGCGGAGAAGCTCAACTGATGCTCCGGTGCCTTAATTGGGACTTACGAACGAGGCTGGTGTGTACGAATCGAAACGCTTCAGGGATCGTTCGGGGTTTTGGAGGACAAGAGTTAGAGAGCGCTTTTCATCCCATCCTCTCCATCGCCATGGAGCAGGCGGAACTGGATCCCGTGGAATTCTTCAAAAAGAACTATGTCAAGCCGGGTGAAGGCTACTACTGGCGCGATGGAAATTGGTGGGTGTGCAGAGGTAAGGACTATTCCAACGCCATCATGGAGGGAGCCAAGGCCTTTCAATGGAAAGAAAAATGGAAGGGCTGGCTCACTCCCACGGCTGTTCAGGGAACGAAACGAATCGGTGTAGGAGTGGGTGTTCACGGCAACGCAGACGTGGGGGAAGATGAGTCTGAAGCGTATGTGCGATTGAACCCGGATGCGACAGCCACCATCCACGCTTGCGTGTCAGAATCCGGAATGGGACAAAGGAGCAGCCTGTGCAAGATGGTTGCAGAGGTTCTCCAACTGCCCCTTGAGCGTGTGAGCATGACCCCTCCTGACAGTCTCATCAATCCCTTTGATTTCGGACTCGTGGGTTCAAGAGGCACTTTTGCCATTGGTTCTGCCGTCATCGCCGCTGCAGAGGACGCGAGACAGAAGCTCCTTGCCCTTGCAGCTCCCCTGTTTCACAGCGAACCCGATGAGCTGGAGAGCATGGACGGCAAGGTGTGTGTCAAGGGCAAGCCTGATACCGGCATCCCATGGAACAGGGTCACCGGTCTCACGCAAACCTGCACGGGTTTCGGGCGATTTAAACCCGACTATTCGGTGCCCAATTTCCTTATCTTGTTTGTGGAAGTGGAAGTCGATACAGAGACAGGCCAGGTGGTCTTGCTGAACGTGGTTGCGGCCACAGATGTAGGGCAGGTCATCGACCCGCTCAGTCTAGAGGGCCAGCTTTATGGGGCTTTGGGCGCTGCGGGAATGGATACCGCCCTGTTCGAAGAGTCGGTTCTGGATAGGAGCCGAGGGCATTTGCTGAACATCAACATGATGGACTACAAGTGGCGCACCTTCAGCGAACTCCCCCGGTTCCGCAACATCATCCTTGAAACCGGTATTCCAACGCACCGCTATAAGGCCCTGGGAGTAGGGGAGATCGCAACGTCCCCAGGCCCGAGCGCTGTCCTCATGGCGGCCTCCAATGCAGTGGGAAAGAGACTCTGCGACTATCCGGTGACACCGGAAAGAGTCCTGAAGGCTCTGGGGAAGATCAAGAAGGAGTGAGACAGGGTGAAGACGTTTGAACACTTTGATGCCGCCTCCGTGGAGGAGGCCCTGTCCTTGCTGAAGAAGTATGGGGGTAAGGCCCGTGTTATGGCAGGCGGTACCGATCTTTTGGGTGTCCTGAAGGATGAGATTCTTGAGGACTATCCTGAGGTTCTTGTGAACATCAAATCCATTCCAGAACTGGACCGGATCAAAGAGGATTCCCAAGGACTGAGAATCGGAGCCCTGACAAAGCTCGATCATGTTGCCTCATCCCCGGCAATCAAAGCAGGATACCGCGCCCTTTCCGAAGCGGCCGGCTCAGTGGCTTCTCCCGAAATCCGTTCCATGGGCACGATAGGCGGAAACCTCTGCCAGGACGTGCGCTGCTGGTACTACCGTTATCCTCATCACATGGGAGGAAGGTTGCTCTGTTATCGCAAGGGGAGCGGTCCGTGTCTCGCTGTCAAGGGAGACCATCGGTATCATGCGATCATGGGGGGAAAGCGTTGCTTTGCGGTTTGCCCGTCAGACACCGCCACGGCCCTTTTGGCCCTGCAGGCGGAAATCCAGGTTGTGGGGGCCAGAGGAACGAGAACGCTTCCTGTCGACGATTTTTTCACGCCCTTGGGCAACTCCTTGAGCAAGGGGGACCTGGTGACGGAGATCAGAGTGCCCCGGCCGGCTCAGGCGAACAGGCAGACCTTTCTCAAGTTCACCGTACGAAAACCCATCGACTTTGCCATTGCGAGCGTCGCATCCGTCATCACTGTCGAGGACGGGGTCTGCGTGGATGCGAGAATCGTGCTTGGCGCTGTCGCACCGGTTCCTCTGAGGGCGAAGGGCGCGGAACGAATGGTGCAGGGAAAGCCTCTTGATGCCAAAATAGCAGAGGAAGCGGCGAAGGCTTCTGTCTCCGGCGCGAGAGCGCTGAGCGGAAATGCTTACAAGGTCGAAATCACCAAGACGCTGGTGAAAAGAGCGCTTCTTCTTTAGAAGTAGATCTTTCCCTATTCTTTTGGACTCATCCGTTCTCTAAAGCTCCTCAGGTAGCGCTGTGCAAACCGATCACGCCCCAGAAGCAAGTCGATACACAAAACAGCAGGGCGAACCTTGGCCGCATCCACGGTGGGACAGGTGACCCCGGAGGAGATGGCCGCAGTTAAGAACACAAGGCTGATCAGGTGCAAAATCGAGTTCTTATATTCCCGAGGGTAAGGCCGTATAGCGGCTATGACAAACGCATATTGTTCCTGAGCAACTGCTTGATTTTGTCCACGAGTTCTGCCTTATCCTTCCGTGAAAAACCCTTCAGAAGGGTTTCGATACTGTGGTTCTTTTTCCCCTCAATGTTCTTCAATGTCCTTCTCCCTTTTGGGGTGATTTCAAGGATGGTGACGCGCTCATCTTTGGCATCTGATTTCCTGATTAAGAAGCCATCTCTTTCCAGCCTCTTGGCGATGCCCGTCATGTTGGCGCCTGGGACGAGCATGATTCTGCTTATCTCAGAGATTTTGTTCCTGCCATTCCGGGACGCATCCAAAACTCTAAGGACATTGTACTGAGGGAAGGAGAGACCGTGGTTTCTGAAGATGGTCGTGTGGGTTCTCTTGAAGATTTCTGCGGCTCTTACCAGGGCCATGAGCACTTTTTCGCTGTTGCTCAAGTCGCTCACATATCGTCTCGTATCCACTGTGCTCACCGAGGCTTCCATGCAATCCGAAATTCAATTTTACCATTATCACTCTCTTTTTCCCGAAGCAAGACTATTTCTGGGTCATGCTAAAGAACTAAAAACATTGACAATGAATCAATTGACAAAAATGCAAATTTGCTCTAATGCTTCCTAACAGAGATACTCCCTCTGTTTCCTCACAAGGCATGAAAAATGTCTTTTGAAGCGTTCCAAATAAAGAAGACAATCGGTACCATGACGTTACGCACACAATGCCCGCTTTGGAAATATCTTTAAGCAGGCGCAGCCATTGCGATTTGATTCTCCACGAGGGAAAGCATGTCGGACAAACTCATACTGAGAGAGTTGTGCCGTTATGAGCGAGGAACTTTTGCCGATATTATTTACAGAAATGCGCTTCTCTATGCGAGCCATGAGGCTTTTGTATGCGGCGCTGAAAGAGTCACTTTTGCGCGCTTCAATAGCCGGGTGAATCGCTTGGTCCATGGTCTTCGGTCGTTAGGGATCGAGAAAGGGGACGTCCTAGGCGTTCTTTCGTGGAACTGTCTCGAGTACACGGATGTCTATGGGGCTGCAATGAAAGGGGGATTTATTGCTTCACCCCTCAACCCTCGGCTCCACAGTGAGGAACTGGAATATCTCGTCAATTACTCGGAAGCCAACACGCTCTTCGTGGGTCCTGATTTTTTCGAGGCGGTTAGCGCCATGCGGACCCGCCTTCCCAATGTGAAACACTATATTTCCCTCGAAGGTGCTGACCGGGACATGCTCTCCCATCGCGAGCTCCTCGAAAGGCATTCACCGGATGAGCCTGACATCCACGTGCAGAGAGACGATCCCCTCATCATCTTTTACACGAGCGGAACGACCGGGGTCCCCCGGGGCGCCCTCTATACGCATGCGCGCAAGCTCGACAATACTCGAATCAAAGCGTTAGAAATGGGGACAAAGGCTGGAGACAGGCATCTCATGGTGCTGCCCTTTTTTCACATCGGCGGAGACAGCCACGTGTGGCCTTTTTTCCTTACAGGGGGATGCAATGTGATCATGACTCAAAGATCCTTTGATCCTGTTGCGGTTCTTCAGGCCGTTCAAGAGGAGACGGTCTCGGATATGCAGATTGTCCCCACGCAGCTCAATGCTCTTCTTTCCCGGCAGGATATTCATGCATACGATCTGAGCAGTTTGAGCAGGATCTATTATGCGGCTTCCCCGATGCCTTTGGAGCTATTGAGGCGGGGGCTAGAGGTGTTCGGCCCGATCTTCGCTCAGGGATACGGCCAGACCGAGTCAGGACCTCAAATTGCCACCCTTCCAAAGGAGGCACACCAGGTTTTAGACAAGTCGCCGGAAGAACAGAAAATTTTGACTTCCTGTGGACAGCCCAGTCTTGGGGTCCAGGTCAGGGTTGTCGATAAAGAGAATAATGATGTTGGGCCTGGAACGGTAGGCGAGATCATCGTCCAGAGCGATTCCATCATGGTTGAATACTGGAAAAGGCCAAAGGAAACCGCTGAGACCATAGTGGAGGGGTGGCTCCATACGGGAGATCTGGCCTACTACGATGAGAAAGGATTCATCTACATCGTGGACAGGAAAAAGGACATGATTGTGACCGGGGGAGAGAATGTGTACTCCCGGGAGGTGGAAGATGTTCTTTACAAGCACCCGGTCATTGCCGAAGTCGCTGTGGTGGGTGTACCGGATCCACTGTGGGTGGAGCGGGTTCATGCGGTGGTGGTGCTCAAACCGAATGCCATGGCTCAGGAAAAGGAAATCATTTCCTTCTGCAAAGAGCACCTGGCCTCTTACAAGGCCCCCAAGTCCGTTGAGTTTGTTGAATCTCTCCCCAAGAACGCTCAGGGGAAAATACTGAAAAAGACGATCCGGTCGAAATACCGAGCGCCACAAGCTCCGGATTCAGAAGAAGGGAACCGGAGGGGCTGAGAGGCGAGGTTCTAGATCATGTCCTTTAGTCTAACCAAAGAGCAGATCGATATCCAGAGAGCAGCGAGAGAATTCGCTGAAGGGGAGTTCAGACCCATTGCGAGAGAGCTGGACGCCAAAGAGATGTTCGACGACCGCCTGTGGAAGAAAGCGGCGAACCTTGGATTTCTCGCCGTCTTTGTCGATGAGAAGTACGGAGGATTGGGATTAGGTTACCTTGAGCAGTGTTTGATTGTAGAGGAGTTCGCCCGCGTGGATCTTGGGATAGCCCATGCCATTGAATCGACTTTTTTTGGAGCTCAGCTCATCCAGCTTGCAGGCTCTGAAAAGCAGCAAGAGAGATACCTTCCTCCAATATGCCGCGGCGAGATGAGGATGGGCGTGGCCATCACAGAGCCGGATGCAGGGAGCGATGTGACCTCTGTCACAACGGCAGCGATCAAAGAAAATGATGAATATGTCATCAACGGGAACAAGATCTTTATCACCAATGCAACGCTGGCCGATTTTTTGATTGTTCTCTGTGTCACCAATCCGGATCATCCCAAAAAGCACGAAAGATTCAGCACGATCCTTGTGGAGACGAACAGGACAGGGTATGAAGCCAACGCTTTCCATGGCAAACTTTCCCTTCGCTCATCCAATACCGGGGAAGTGGCATTCAAGAATGTCAGGATCCCGCAGGAAAACTTGTTAGGCAAGGAGGGAAAAGGCTTTTACAACATCATGGAGTTCTTCAACCGGACACGCGTGCAAGTGGCCGCCTTCCTTTCAGATGATACAAGGAAAAATCGCGGAGATGGTCACCATGACGGAAGCCGCCAGATCTATCTGCTATCGTGCTGCGTCAAAGCTTGATTCGGGCGGCGCTGATCCCTCCCTCAGCTCCATGGCGAAGTGGTATTGCGCAGAGGTGGCGGTGAAAGTTGCGGATGAGGCGATTCAACTTCACGGAGGATATGGAATCCTGGAAGAGTATGACGTTGCTCATTACTGGCGCAACGCCAAGGTATTGGAGATCTTTGAGGGAAGCAAAGAGATCGAGAAAATCATCATCGGTAAAAAGATTCTTGGTACGAGATGAGTAAGAATGCAAACCGATAGGCAAGTGGAATTGCGGATTGACCGCCTCTCGCTCAGCTTTGGCGGCGTTAATGCGCTGTCGGATGTGAGCATGGACGTCAGAGAGAACGAGATCCTGGCGGTCATTGGGCCCAATGGCGCGGGCAAGACCGCCCTTCTTAACTGCATCAACGGCTTTTACAAGCCTCAAAAGGGCGATATATTCCATAATGGAAAAAGAATCACCCGAATGCGCCCGGACAAGCTCGCTCAGCTCGGTATTGCGAGAACGTTTCAGAACATCGAGCTTTACACGGGCCTGAGCACTCAAGACAATATCATGGCTGCCCGGCACGTGCGCATGAAGCAGAGCTTTATCAGCGGTGCGCTTTACTTCGGCCGGGCGCAAAAGGAAGAAATCGAGCACCGCCGGGTTGTGGAGGAGATCATCGACTTTCTGGAAATTCAGCCCATTAGAAAAAAGGTTGTCGGCCTTCTGCCCTATGGGATGAGGAAAAGGGTGGAGCTGGCAAGGGCATTGGCTCTGGAACCGAAAGTCCTGCTCCTTGACGAGCCGATGGCCGGGATGAACCTTGAGGAAAAAGAGGATATCGCCCGATTCATCCTGGATGTTTTCGAAGGTCAGGGAGCCACCTATCCTGATACACCGGTCCTGAGGGATGGGATTCGGTGTATCGTCCTGGTGGAGCATGATATGGGCGTGGTGATGGACATTGCGGACAGGATTATCGTCCTCGATTTTGGACGCAAAATTGCCGAGGGGTCCCCTGCCGAAATCAGCACGAATCCGGAAGTGATTACGGCGTACCTGGGCAAAGGGAAGTAAGCCGCTGTCGGCTGAAGCCGACTGCTTGAGGGACAAAGGGACAGATGAAGACAGGCACAAAGGCACAGAGGGCCAAAGGTACAGAGCGGAAGGGTTTTTCTGCTTTGTGCCTTTGCACCTTTGTCACTTTGCCCCTTTCTTTCTTTGTGCCTATGTGCCTTTGCAACNTTGTGCCTGAATCGTTGTGCAGAAACCAAACGGAAGGNTTNGACTAAAGGCGAGGGTTTTTNTCCCAATCCCCGAGGGGAACAATAAATGCTNCNAGTGAACAACATTGAAGTGGTCTATATGAATGTCATCCAGGTGCTGAGAGGCNTTTCCCTGGAAGTCGGTGACGGTGAGATTGTCGCCCTGCTGGGGGCTAATGGGGCGGGCAAGACGACCACCCTGAAGGCTATATCCGGCATGCTGAGGACGGAAGAGGGAGAAGTAACCGATGGCAGCATAGAATTTGATGGCAAAAGAATCGATGGGTATGGTCCTGAGGTAATCGCCGCGATGCGCATTAGCCAAGCCATGGAGGGGCGAAGGGTTCTCGAACACTTGAGCGTTGAAGAAAACTTGCTGGTGGGCGCCTACTGTCGGAAAGACCGGGCTGGAGTCAAGAGGGATCTGGAACTCGTTTTTGATTACTTCCCGAAGATCAGACCTCTCCGTCAACGGACAAGCGGCTACCTCTCGGGCGGTGAACAGCAGATGTTGGTGATAGGACGGGCGCTCATGGCAAATCCTAGTCTCATGCTCTTGGATGAACCCTCCCTCGGCCTTGCGCCTCTCCTGGTTGAGGACATCTACGAAATTATAAAAAAAATACGTGCCGACCGGAAGATGGCGATCCTTGTTGTGGAACAAAATGTCAGGGCTGCCCTCGGCATCGCCGACCACGGGCATGTGATGGAAAATGGCAGAATCGTCATGGGAGGTCCCGCCGACAGGCTGAGGGATAATGAAGACGTTCGGGAATTTTATCTGGGAGTGTCGGCGGTTGGATCCAGAAAGAGCTATCGTGAAGTGAAGCACTACCGGCGCAAGAAGCGGTGGCTGGGGTAA
>PDVJ01000900.1_pt1 | contig 10112 bp, 10 predicted proteins | sample 1369811 | NCBI WGS metagenome assembly PDVJ01 (sample SAMN07795376, study PRJNA414565) | Alkali sediment metagenome, whole genome shotgun sequencing project. | reverse complement strand
AAAAATATTTTTATAAAACAGCGAAAGGATGCTCCATGGGTTTATAGTGTAAGCAATTCTGGGTAAACCGTATATCGTAGTTTGTATACCTGCGCACCGTAGCCGGTTCTCTGCCTGTGAGTCACACGCAGACAGGTCTGCGGGCGGGTCGCATATCGAGGAGCCGTAAATCGTATATTGCTCTTGAGTTTTTTGCTCTCGACATACTATATACTATATACGACATTCGAATATGGTCACAGTAAGCAATCTTAGTAAAAGCTATGGCAACCAGATCGTCTTCGACAGCATAAGCTTTACCGTTGGAATGGGTGAGCGCGTTGGTCTCGTGGGACGAAACGGCTCAGGGAAGACCACCCTTTTCCGGCTGATCCTCGGAGATGAGGTGCATGACGGGGGTACGATTACCATTCCCCGGCGTTACGGGATTCGTCACCTGTCTCAGCACATTCGTTTCAGGGCCACAACGGTCCTCAAGGAAGCGTGCAGAGAGCTTCCAAAACACGAAGATGGTACAGACCAGTCATACAAGGCAAAAAAAATACTTCTTGGTCTTGGCTTTTCTCCTGATGAGTTTGAACGGAGCCCCCATGAACTGAGCGGAGGGTTCCAGGTACGGCTCAACCTCGCTCGGGTTCTTCTTTCAGAGCCAAATCTCCTCCTTCTCGATGAACCGACAAACTACCTCGACATTGTTTCGGTAAGGTGGCTCACCCAGTTCCTTCGGGGTTGGAAGAATGAGCTTATCCTCATCACCCACGATAGGGACTTCATGGACAGCATTACGACCCACACCATGGGTATCCACCGGACAAAGGTTAGAAAAATAGCAGGCCCTACCTATAAGCTCTACGATCAGATACTCCAGGATGAAGAAGTTTACGAGCAGACTCGGATTAACGAGGATAAGAAGCGGAAAGAAGCAGAAGAATTCATCAATCGTTTCAGGGCCCAGGCAAGTCGTGCCAGAGCTGTGCAGTCGCGTATTAAGGTGTTGGAAAAGATGGGCAAACTTGAGAAAATAACCGAAATTGACACCCTCGACTTCCAGTGCAATACTGCGCCATTTCACGGAAAATGGCTTCTTGAGGCAGATAACGTATCCTTCTCCTTTAAACCGGACGGACCATTTCTTGTCGAGGGTTTAAGTTTCGCCATTAAAAAAAAGGACAGGATTGGCGTAATCGGAAAAAATGGCAAGGGCAAAACAACACTTCTCAGCCTCCTTGCAGGAGATCTCACGCCTGTTGAAGGCCGCGTGACCATCCACCAGAATGTAGGTCTTGCCTATTTCGGGCAAACGAATATTGACCGCCTTGATCCCGAGAGAACTGTGGAGGGAGAGATTCTCGGGGTCCAACAGGATTACAGTAGGAATGCAGCCCGGAACATCTGTGGCGCCATGATGTTTGAAGGCGACAATGCCCTTAAGAAGGTGGCAGTCCTCTCGGGTGGTGAAAAAAGTAGGGTTTTACTGGGGAAAATCCTTGTGAGCCCCTCCAACCTCCTTCTCCTCGACGAGCCCACCAACCACCTTGATATGGAGTCAATAGACTCTCTTATTGAGGCTATTGAAACGTTTCCCGGGGCGGTTGTTATCGTTACCCATAGTGAAATGATCCTCAATGCCATCGCAAAGAGGCTGATCGTTTTTGACGGCGGTAAAACAACAATCTTTCATGGAACATACAGGGACTTTCTCGAACGGGTTGGATGGGAGGGTGAAGAAGAAGAGCTGTTTTCCACGAGAAAAACCGACGAAGAGCGTGGAAGACCGAGTATCAAAAAGAAGGAACAAAAACGACTGAGGGCAGAGTTCATACAGGTCCGCTCAAAGATCTTAAGTCCCCTTGAACAAAAAATGTCCTCCATCGAGATGGCAATCATGGACCTCGAAAAGAGAATCGAAGGGGATAACCAGGCGTTAATAAGGGCCACGACCATGGGCGAAGGGAAGTCAATAGCTGCCTTATCGATATCTATTCACAACACTCGCAATGAAATTGAAATACTTTTCGATGAGCTTGACAATGTCACAAAAGAATATAATGCCAGGTCAAGAGAACTTGAGGAAAGGCTGAATGAGATTATGTCAACTATTCAATGATGAAATCCCACGCCGAATCATTGATCCAGATGGACGTATACCCCCTTCCTAATAACTCTTTCGATTTTACCACGTACAGGTCGTCAGACCTTTTCTTCAGGTCAAAGGCAATTTCTTTGCCGAAGGCGTAACGTTGCTTGCCAAGTGAGGAAGGCTGAAAGAAAAGCATAGGATTCAAGGTCAGGACTTTCATATCATATTTGCCGTAAATGACAAAAAACTGGACATCTTTTAAAAGAAAACGGGGAGGATTGTTCATTTCAATGTAAAGAAGACCTTTTTCATCGAAAACGATGTTTGGTATAAGTCTTGTTAGCGCCTTCTCAGTCTTCACATAGACGCCAAATTCTTTTGGCTTTGCAAAATCATCCTTGCCGTGGAGAAACGTGACGGCAAACAAGGAAACCGATACCACACAAAGAGCTGTACACAGAAACCTGGAAACATGATTCATTCTTAACCTCCGTTGATATTTGCTATGGACTCAATTTCATTATTCAACAAGGGTAATAAAGACCTTTCTCTCTCTCGGGCCGTCGAACTCCATGAGGAAAATGCCCTGCCACGTTCCCAGTACCGGCGATCCCTTTGAGAAGGGCACCGTTACAGAGCACCCGGTGAGAATTGACTTAACGTGGGCTTCTGCATTTCCCTCTAAATGCTTATACGAATAATCCCTGGGCACCAATCGATCAAGCGCCTCCAGGACATCCTCCATCACATGAGGGTCGGCATCTTCATTTATGACAATGCCGCATGTTGTGTGGGGGGTAAAGACATGGAGGATTCTCCCCATCTTTCCTCGAACAACATTTAAAACCTCGTCGGTGATATTCCTTGATTCCACCCTCTGAGAGGTCTTGACCAGTACTTCGAACATAGCTTCAGCCCGTGATCATGTGCCTTTCTTTTTCCTGTAGTCCTCGATGGCCGCTCTAACAGCTTCCTCTACCATGACCGAGCAATGAACCTTGGCCTCCGGCAGCCCCCCCAATGCCTTTAGTACTTCTCCGTTTGATAACGCGAGGGCGTCGTCGATACTTTTTCCCTTCAGAAGTTCGGTCGCCATGCTACTCGACGCGATCGCTGCGCCGCACCCGAAGGTCTTAAATTTTGCATCCGTTACCTTTTCATTGTCTATCTTTAGATATAGGGTCATCATGTCGCCACACTGTGCGCTCCCAGCTTCCCCCACAGCATCAGCATTTTCAATCTCACCGACGTTTCTTGGATTCATAAAGTGATCCATCACGGTCTTATTGAACGGAGCCTGCGCCATTGTGAAACCTCCTTGTTAAGGATAAGCTTTGAAACTATACCACGTTCAGAGTATTTTTGCATGTGTTTCTATTGCTGGGGCTTGCGTCGCCCCCTCAGCAAGCAAAGCTCGCTGAGCCTCCCCCTCTCGCCCGAGAACGGGCTAATGGCTTCACCAATCTTCGGGCTTGCGTCTGTCACCCGTATGGGTGGTCGCCCCCTCCTTGTTTCCGTATATCCGAAGGACGATTGCTTCGCTAGGACGTTCGCTCGTTGCCCCACCGCGACTCGCTCGGACGCAAAGGCAGTTCAGTATTTATTCGTCCCTCGTCCTAGTCCTGAGCATATTCAGGACGGTCGTCCCTCGTCCGTCGGGCCTTGCCCGCGGGGTTCTACTTTTATCATTTCTCTTGTCTTTTTAGCCCTTATTTGATAAAAATGTACACTTAAGTTCAAGGAGGTAGACAATGCAGAAGAGATACTTGCTCGCCCCGGGCCCGACCCAAATTCCACCTGAAGTGCTTCTTAAAATGGCCGAACCAATTTTGCATCACAGGAATCCCTTATTTGAAGAAATTGTGGCCGATGTGAGGGAAGGCTTAAAGTGGCTCTTTGGCACTCAGAATGAGGTACTGATTTTTGCTTCTTCCGGCACAGGCGCCATGGAAGGAGCTGTAACGAATATGCTTTCGCCGGGCGACAAGGCAATCGTCGTGAGGAGCGGCAAGTTTGGGGACCGGTGGGCCAATATCTGCAAGGCTTACGGTATCCAGGCCATTGAAATTAACGTTCCGTGGGGAGATGAGATAGACCCGGCCCTCGTTGAGAACGCGTTGAAGGAAAATCCAGACGCAAAGGCAGTTTACACCCATGCGACAGAGACTTCCACAGGCGTTAGGTATCCTGTAAAAGAAGTTGCTGCAATTGTCAAAAACTATCCGAACACGATCTGTGTTATAGACGGTATAACCGGTGTTGGTGTTTTCGAACTCCCTATGGATGAATGGGGCATCGATATCCTTGTCGCAGGTTCTCAGAAAGCATTCATGCTGCCGCCGGGTCTTGCCTTCGCAGGCGTAAGCAATAAGGCATGGGAGATGAGCAAAACATCGAAAATCCCCAGGTTCTATTTCAACTGGACGAAGGAGCTCGCCAACCTTCAGAAAAACCAGACAAATTTCACACCGGCTATCTCCCTCATCGTAGGCCTGAGAGAATCCCTGAGGATGATGAGAGAAGATGGGTTGGAGAAGATTTACAAAAGGGCAGAAATACTCGCTCGCGCAACCCGTGAAGGGGCGATCGCCCTTGGTCTCAAACCCTTTGCGAAGAATCCGAGCCCTGCAGTGACGGCTATTTATGCCCCCGAAGGGATTGATGGACAGGCCATCTATAAATCACTGTGGAAGAAGTATGGCGTTACCGGTGCAGGCGGCCAGGACCACCTGAAGGGTAAGATTTTCAGAGTAGCCACACTTGGTTATGCCGACAAGTATGATGTGGTCACCGCTCTATCGGCCCTTGAGCTTACCTTGAAAGATCTTGGACATAATTTCCAGATGGGGGCAGGCGTGGGCAGGGCCCTCGAAGTTCTGCAGGAACTGTAAAAGGAGAGGAACATGAAGGTTCTTATCGCTGATGCACTATCAGACAAAGCAGTCGAAATCCTGAAGTCAGCCCAGTTGACTGTGGACACAAAGACAGGGCTGAAGAGTGACGAACTCCAGGCCATTATCGGTGATTATGATGCGTTGATCGTGAGGAGCGCTTCGAAGGCGACGAAAGACATCATCGACAAGGGGACAAACCTTAAGGTTATCGGGAGGGCTGGGATAGGCGTGGACAACGTGGATGTGGCTGCGGCGACAGAAAAGGGCATTGTGGTTATGAATACACCCCAGGGGAACGCCCTCGCTGCCGCAGAGCACTCAATAGCTCTCATGTTTGCAGCAGCGCGCAAGATTGCATATGCAGACAGGACGATGAAACTGGGTAAGTGGGAGAAGAAATCCCTCATGGGGATAGAACTCTACGAGAAGACCCTTGGCGTTATCGGTATTGGCAACATCGGAGCTCTTGTTGCCCAAAAGGCAGTTGCCCTCGGTATGCGGGTCATTGCCTTTGATCTTTATGTATCAAAAGAATTCGCGGAAAGCATCGGCGTTGAACTTGTTGAATTCGATACCCTTCTCAAGAAGAGCGATTTTATAGCAATCCATGTTCCCCTGGTAAAGGAAACCAGGGGCCTCATCAACAAGAACACATTGGGGAAAATGAAAAAGGGCGTAATCATTGTCAATGTGGCAAGGGGCCCCATCGTCGTGGAAAAGGATCTTTTGGAGGCCCTTGAGTCGGGCCATGTTGGGTGCGCTGCCCTTGACGTCTTTGATGAAGAGCCGCCGCCAAAAGACAGCTCTCTCGTTCTGTCGGAAAAGACTGTCTGTACTCCTCACCTCGGGGCATCCACCATAGAGGCTCAGGACAAGGTGGCCATCGACATCGCAAATCAGATTGTCGACTACTTCAAGAATGGTGTTATTAAAAACAGTGTTAATGCGCCATCTGTTTCCCTTGAAGTGGCAAAACAGATTTCACCGTATCTCAAACTTTCAGAAAAGCTGGGAACCATCGTCTCCCGTATCACCGACTTTCCCATAAAGGAAGTCACCATCCAGTACATGGGTGAAATTGCAAGGGCAGAGACAAAAATTCTTACCCAGGGCATAGTGAAGAGCATCCTCCAGGAGCAGATGGAGGGGGTTAACTATGTAAACGCACCGGTGGTCGCAAAGAGCCGGGCCATAAAAATAAAAGAGACAAAGATGGAAGAAGGCGGTGATTTTGCCTCCCTTCTCGTTATAACAGTGAAAGGCGATGCAGGAGAAAACACGGTCCAGGGTACGCTCCTTGGCAAGAAAGAGCCGCGACTCATAAAGGTGAACAACATCTACCTCGAGGCAGACCTCAGGGGCCACATTCTCTTCGTCTATAATTATGATAAACCGGGTGTCATCGCAAGCATTGCGAATGTGTTTTTCATCAGAGATATCAACATCGGTGGCATGCATTTTGGTCGGGAAAGTATAGGCGGGCTTGCAATCTCCCTCCTGGATCTCGACAAAGAGGCAGAAGACAATGTGATCAGGGAAATCCAGTCCCTTCCTAACATTGTAACGGTTAAGAAGATAGAGCTTTCTTAGTAAAACCGAGAATGAGTAAATGAGAGGATGGGCTGTGAGGAGGTTTCTCATTCACCCATTCTCTCATAATCCCATCATCTGATTTATCAAGCAGGGGAACATGATAAAAGGTGTAATATTCGATTTTGATGGAACGCTCACAGAGCTTACCCTCGACTTCGGGCATCTTCGGACAGAAATCGAAAATTCCGGCGTGAGGCATTTGTGAAACTCCGCGAGCTTGAAATGGAGGCTTCCCGGGGAAAGGATGTGTACTCTTACACAAGGGATGTCTTGAGAAGGCTCCGGGAAAAGGGTATCAAGATCGGCGTCATAACGCGGAGCCATGTTGATGTCCTTAAGCTTGTATTCCCGGACATTGCAAGCTATGTAGAGACTATTGTAACGCGGGACGAGGTTAGGGAGGTAAAGCCCCACCCGAACCATGGCTCTGAAGTTCTCCGACTGCTTGGCATCACCCCAGAAGAGGCTATCCTTGTTGGAGATCATCCAACCGATGTCCTTGCAGGTCGGTCTGTGGGTATGAAGACTGCCGGTGTCCTTTCGGGGAGGACAACCAGGGAAGGATTCGAAGAGGTGGGCGCAACGTATGTCCTGCAGGATATCAGGGAGATTCCAGGCATAGTGGGTAAATGAGTGAATGAAATATGTATGGCGATAGGCAAGGGGCTATAGGCAAAGCCTTGAACCTCGGCTTGCTGTGTATATCTTTCGTAATCTTAGCGATCTCTTACCACTATTGATTATCATCAAAATTACAGACTATTTTGTGGGTCATTTACAATCGAGACGGAATATTGTATACAAAATATGACCAAGGGGTTGAATGGCAATGAAGGGTGAGACATTGGTAAACGTTGGGGAATGGATACGGAAATGGGCCACCATCCAGCCACATAAGACAGCGGTTATAGAGGAGGGCACACGGTATTCGTACCATGATCTGAACAGACGCATAAACCGGCTGTCAAACTTTTTACTCGGCACAGGCTTGAAGAAGGGTGACCGGGTCGCAGTCCTTCTTCGCAATTCACATGAATACATAGAAATTTTTTTTGCACTCTCAAAGATCGGTGGTGTCCTTGTTCCTCTTAACTGGCGCCTTGTCTTGCCTGAACTTGAATTCATCATCAAGGATAGTGGCGCAAGGTTTATCATCTTTGACGGGGATTTCATCGACAGCGCAGAAATGCTGCAGGAAAAAATCCCCATGGATGTTGCAATAGCCTGCGCAACTGAAGGGCCCAGGATTGAAAGTTTGCCGGATTGGGCGGTGGACTACGAGGTGTCACTCGATGGCTCTTCTGATTTGGAGCCGTGCATGCCGTGGTTTGCTGGAGGTGAGGACGCCCAAATCCTCATGTATACCTCTGGAACAACCGGCCTGCCGAAGGGCGCTATCCTCTCGCACAGGAAGACCTTTTTCAATGTTCTGAATGCCGACATCTACTTTAATTTAACAAGCTACGATATAGTCATTATTGCACGACCTATGTTCCATTCCGGGGGGCTCATTGTGGACATGGTCCCGGTCCTCTACAAGGGAGGGACTGTGATTGTCAAGAGTCGGTTTGCCTTCGCTGAAATCCTTGAAACTGCAGAACAATACAAGGTCACCATCCTTGAGTTGCCTGCTACGGTCTATAATTTTATGCTCGAAGAGTGCGACATTGACCGCTATGACCTATGCGCCATTAAATGCTGCTTTACCGGCGGCGAGCGGGTCCCTGTTGCCCTCCTTCAGGCCTTCGCAAAAAAGGGGATCATCATCTCCCAGATCTATGGCCTTACTGAGGCATCAACCATCTTTTGGCTTCCCATCGATAAAGCTGTTGTGAAAATGGGATCGGTGGGGCAACCGGTAGTCCACGGTGAGGTGAGGATTGTTGATGCCAAAGGAAGACATGTAAAAACCGGTGAAATTGGTGAGATTATTGTAAAGGGATCCATTCTGATGAGTGGCTATTGGAAGAGACCTGACCTGACCAAGAAGGTGGTCAAAAATGGCTGGCTCCGCACAGGCGACCTCGCGCGGATGGATGAGGATGGTTTCGCCTACATCATCGACAGAAAAAAGGACATGTTCATAAGCGGCGGTGAGAATGTTTACCCGGCGGAGGTTGAGAAGGCGCTCTTCAGTCATCCAGCGGTGCTCGATGCGGCAGTTGTTGGTGTCCCGGACAGGAAGTGGGGTGAAGTGGGCAAGGCATTTATCGAACCAAAAGAAGGACATTCGATTTCGCCGGACGATGTCCGTGTCTTTTTAGCCGAGAGGCTCGCCAGGTATAAAATTCCGCATTACATTGAATTTACCAAAAAGCTTCCCAAGACTGCATCAGGGAAGATCAAGAAACATCTGCTGAAGTAGAGCCCCGCATAGCGCATGGAGCATAGCGCATAGGGTATTTAAGCAAAACCCATTGACAATTCAGAGGTTTATTGATATAAAAAAGGCAGTGGGGCTGTAGCTCAGTTGGGAGAGCGCATGACTGGCAGTCATGAGGTCGACGGTTCGACCCCGTTCAGCTCCACCATTTTTTTATCCTCATTGCTTCGCCTTAAGATAACATAACGATAAAGTTAGAGAAGGTGCCTAGCTGCGAAGAGGTTTTCCGAAGTCGAGCCACAGAATGTAGTTCTCAATCCCCCACCTGTTCCCTGTGAATATCCATTGGGCATGTCCTCCGGCAACTGATCGAAAAATATATTCGTTCGAAGGATAAGAAATCGTTAGACCTTGGTTCGACTCGGTCCTGCACCCCATACGTGGCTCATCGCTAACGCACTTTTGGGCTTGATCAGAATTGATACAGAGCGAGGCTTGATATGATGCATAGTAATAAATCTTCAATGCCTTCAATGTGTTTGCCTGTAATGTACACTTAACAACTGCCCTGCCATCTTTATGAATGGCAAACAGATCCTGGATTTGATCAAGATACATGTTGAAAGTGCTAACCCACACAGGGTGGCGAACAGCAAGACAGGCTCGGGCATCTACTGAAAGGGTTTTGATGTATGAGTCTCTCCTTTCTCTGATTGTTTCTTTAAGGTTTAGCAATTCTTGATTTTCTTTGTCTACCCATGCCCGTAACTTTGTTACGTCACGCTGAGAAGTCCTGGCTTTTTTCTGTAGAGCATCGAGTCCCTTGAGAAGTTTGGGAGTCCGATCTGCCAATCTCTCTGCCATTGCTTCTGTCACTTCCTCAAACCCAGGAGATATATTTGGATTATCTGTGTCTGAACGTGGGCCGAGAGAAATGAGCGACAAGTGTTTTATACTCAATCCCATTCTGAGGCCTTCAGAGTGATCGTGGGCATTGTTGAGATAGTGTGATACTTATTCCAGACATATGAGGTTTTTGACTTGCATATCTATGGCCCATCTCTACATTACCTTGTTTTTAATAAAATTATCTCATTTGATTCTTTTTCGGTAAAAAGGTTCCAAAAGATAAGAGTTTCCTCTGTTTTTGTTATTTTTTTCTAATGTTTATGATTTTGGCAATAAATTACTTCTTAGTGTCTCCGCCCTTATGTCCTGAACT
>PDVJ01000899.1_pt1 | contig 10117 bp, 10 predicted proteins | sample 1369811 | NCBI WGS metagenome assembly PDVJ01 (sample SAMN07795376, study PRJNA414565) | Alkali sediment metagenome, whole genome shotgun sequencing project. | reverse complement strand
TATGACCAGCCGATAACCTTTCCTGGCTATGCCTTCTTTCTTAGCCAGATTCTTAGCTATGATTATAAGGCGTCCGGCAAGCTCTGCCTGTCCCTCAGTCAGCTCAGCCGCTGATGCGATATGAGTCTTGGGTATGATAAGCACGTGTGTAGGTGCTTTAGGCATGATATCCCTGAAAGCCAGGAAATCCTTATCTTGATAGACTATATCGGCAGGTAGCTCACCAGCAACAATTCGGCAAAAAATACATTCTTCAGTCATTCTAACTCCCTTAATGCACTACGCCTTCCTGGCGCATGTCATTAATCTCTTCTTGCTTATAGCCCAGTCCCCGTAGTATCTCATCAGTGTGTTCCCCGCGAAGCGGAGATAGACTTCTCACCTTGCCCGGTGTGCTCGAGAGCTTGGGAGCTATGCCAACTTGTTTGATTTTGCCCAGGGTCGGGTGTTCCACCTCGATCACCATCTGGCGATGAAGCACCTGCGGATCACTGAAAACCTCGTCCGGTGTGTGGACTTTCCCAGCCGGCACGTCACCACGAATCAGCAACTCAAACCATTCATCTCTTGTCTTAGTTAGGAAAATTCGTTTTAAAGAAGAGCGGATTTCATCCCACTTCTCACCCTCTGGCTTGTGAAAAGTGTGTTCCAGAGCGAAGCCATAGGGAATATACCCTTCGTTGCTTAGAAGTCGGCATAGGTTCTCCCAAAAATGTGGCTCGAGGCAGCCAATAGTAATGTATTTGCCATCCTTGGCTTCGTACACTCCGTAATAGGGATACGCACCATGAAGCCATGATTCACCCCTCTTCAACATTGAGCCATCAAAAAAACAACCGCAATTGAACCAGGTCATCAGTGATATGGCTCCATCCATATAGGCCATGTCCACATACTGTCCTTTGCCGGTCTTGTTTCTAGCCACCAAAGCCACTGAAATACCCAAAGCCCCATATAGTGCCGCCCCTGCAAAGTCGGCAACCAGATTCAAGGGTATGACTGGAGGTCCTTCACTGGACCCGATTAAGCCCAGGACACCAGCCATAGCTATGTAGTTGATATCATGCCCGGGAAAGGTATGATAAGGCCCATCCTGACCGTAACCACTAAGCGAGCAATATACTATCCCAGGGTTTAGCTTACTTATAGTCTCGTAATCTATCTTCAAACGCTTGGCTACTCCAGGTCTAAAACCTTCGACAATAACATCTGCATGCTGGCAAAGGCGGTAGAATATTTCTCGTCCCGCTTCCGATTTCAGGTTAACCACGATGCTCTTTTTGTTCCGGTCAAGGGCATAATAAGCTGCTGCCTTCTGTTGTTCTTCCTTTGGAACCGCCCTCGATGAACCCCTAAGTTCATTCACTCCCGGCGCCTCAACCTTAAGCACATCAGCGCCCAAGTCTCCCAGCAGCATGGTGCAAAACGCTCCCGGAACCAACATCGATAAGTCCAGAATTCTCACACCTTCCAAAGCTAACATGTGTCCTCCCAAGCTAGCTAATTGCCCATTATAAGCTATTTGGACAATCTTTTGCATTTTTGGTCTAAATGTGGTAGATTACAGGAAATATGTCCAGTCTAAGGTGGGGTTTACCCACCTTTTTACTACATGAAAGAGACTGAATGGGAATGGGAAGATGAAAACAGAGCTTAAGGCTGCGATTACTCAGCTTTCGGCTGAGAGAAACTTGTCTAAAGAAATAGTCTTGGCTGTCTTGGAATCAGCGCTGGCTTCAGCGTACAAAAAAAGCATGTCCGCTCTGGAACAAGATGTTGTGGTAAAAGTCGATCCTGAAAGCGGCGAAATCAATTTCTATGTTCAAAAGGCCATAGTTGAGTCCGTTGCCAATCCAAGCCGTGAGCTCTCCATCGAAGACGCTAGAAAACTGCGAGCTACAGCGCAACTTGGCGATGTAATAAACATAGAGTGCACACCCAAGAATATCGGCCGTATCGCGGTTCAAGCAGCAAAACAAGTCGTTCTGCAGCGGTTGCGGGAGGCAGAACACCGTATTGTTTATGAAGAGTTCACCGATAGGGAAGGAAAGGTTGTCAGTGGAGCTATTCAATTCATGGAAGCCAAACGAATTTATGTCAGGTTGAATAGAATAGAGGGGATACTTCCCGCAGATGAACAGGTCCCTAATGAACACTACTATAGAGGCCAGAGACTCAAATTCTATCTTCTTGAGATGTCCCAGAGGGACAAAGAGCCTCAAGTAATAGTCTCTCGCTCTCATCCCAACCTGATTCGTGGCCTCTTTGAGTTAGAAATCCCTGAAGTTCATAACGGGATTGTGGAACTAAAAGCACTAGCTCGCGAGGCCGGACGTCGAACTAAGGTGGCAGTGGCAACCATGCAAGAAAACGTCGACCCGGTGGGTTCTTGCCTTGGCCCTCGAAGCATAAGGCTCCAAAGTATCATTAATGAATTAAATGGCGAAAAAATAGATGTAATCCAATGGCATCCAGACCCGGCGGTGTTCATTGCTAACGCCCTTAGCCCAGCTCAAGTAGCAGGCATCAAGACCGATCAACAAACAAATACAGCTACTGTGGTTGTGCCCGACAAGCAACTTTCCTTAGCTATAGGCAAGGAAGGACAGAATGCCCGACTAGCTGCGAAACTCACAGGCTGGAGAATAGACATCAAGAGCGTCTCCGCTATTGAGGCAGAAAGAACCGTTACGCAAGAACCGCAAACGGCGGAGGAAGTGATTCCGTCTAAAGCTAAGGGAAGGAAGCGACTTGAAGCAGAGCCGGCTGAGGAGGTCGGTGCCCCAGAGCCAGTTGAAATTCCAGGCATTGCAAAGGCTCCAGCTGAGAAGCCCCGACAGAAACATATACGTTTTGCTGAAGATATCTTGGCAGGGGCATCAAAAGCAAAAGTGCCAGACAAGGCGAAAAACGAAGCCAAGGGCAAAAAGAAGGGAAAGGTGCTAAAGTACAAAAAGCAAGATGAGCACTTCATAGATGATGAGAGTGAGTAGTAAGCGTCCACCTCAGCGTAGTTGCATAGCTTGTCGGCAGGTTAAGGAAAAGAAAGACTTAATTCGCTTGGTGAGTTCGGAGAATGGCATTGCTGAGATAGATGTGTTTGGAAAGAAGCCAGGCAGAGGCGCTTACCTATGTCCAAGAAGGACCTGCTGGGAGTTGGCTCTGAAGAAGAATCGACTGGATTATGCTCTACGAACAAGGCTTCGTGATGATAGTAGACAAACCTTACGTGAGTACATTCATAACCTGGAGGGAAGCTAAACTTGGATGATGCCAAACCGGGATTGAAAAAAGGCCTACCGCAAGTTGAGCTTCCACCTTCTATAACTGTAAGACAGCTGGCGGACTCGTTAAAAGTAGAGCCTGCAAGAGTAATCAAACAACTCATGCGCAAAGGCATCATGGCCAGCGTTAACGAGGCCATCGATTTTGATACTGCGCGCACGACAGCTGCAGACCTTGGCTATGATGCTAAAGCAGCAAAAGAGCGTAAAGCTGTGCCTACCCGACAGGCAAGAGGGAAAGGGAAAGTCAAAGGCAAAGGCAAACTGTTAGTTCGCCCTCCGGTAGTTACTGTCATGGGCCATGTTGACCATGGCAAAACCACACTTCTGGATGTCATCAGAAAGACCAATGTAACTGCCGGTGAGGCAGGAGCAATTACCCAACATATCGGTGCCTACCAGGCCCTGGCGGATGGACGAAAAATCACCTTTCTGGACACACCGGGACATGAAGCTTTCACCGCCATGAGAGCCCGAGGAGCACAAGCAACTGATATTGTGACTCTGGTGGTTGCCGCTGATGACGGTGTTATGCCCCAGACTGTAGAAGCTATAAACCACGCCAAGGCCGCTAAGGTGCCCATAGTAGTGGCACTCAACAAGATTGATAAGTCGGATGCTAATCCCGAGCGTGTAAAACAGCAGCTTGCCGATCTGGGTCTGGTTATTGAGGAGTGGGGTGGCGATACTGTTTGTGTACCTATATCTGCCAGGCAAGGAAAAGGAGTATCGGATCTACTGGAAAACCTGTTCTTAGTTGCTGACATACTGGAACTCAAAGCTGACCCTGATAGCGCCGCAGAAGGCGTAGTTATTGAGGCTAAGCTCGACAAAACCAAAGGCCCTCTGGCCACCCTTCGATGTTGTGGTAGCCGGCAGTGCCTGGGGAAAGATGAGAGCTATGTTTGATGATCAAGGGAAACGAGTCCAGAAGGCTGAACCGTCTACTCCTGTGGAAGTCCTCGGCTTGAATGAGGTGACAACATCCGGAGACCGTTTCATTGTGCTTCCCGATGAGCATGAAGCGCGAAGCATTGTCGAAAAGCAGAAATATGCCCGACCACATCCTACCTTGAGTCTAAGTGTACTTTCCAGTCAGATAAGCGCCGGGCGAATAAAAGAACTCAACGTAGTCCTGAAGACGGATGTCGAGGGCAGCATTGAACCCATAAGGACTTCTATAGAAAGGTTGGGGACAGAGAAGACAAAAGTCAGAGTTATCCATGCCGCTAGTGGCAGCATCGCCGAGAGCGACATACTTCTGGCCTCAGCCTCAAAAGGTACTATCATCGGTTTCAATGCTCCCACCTCACCCGGAGCAAAGCAGCTGGCCGATGCGGAGGGGGTAGGCATCCATCATTATGACGTAATCTACAAGCTAATAGAAGACGTGGATAGCACACTGAAGGGGATGCTTGAGCCAACTTATGCTGAGGTGCTCAGCGGGCGCGCTGAAGTAAGAGCTGTCTTCCCTCGCAGTAAGCTGGGAAAAATAGCCGGACTCTATGTTATGGAGGGAAAGGTATCGAGGGACGCCCAAGCTAAAATACTGCGCCAAAACAAAGTTGTTTGTGACTCTCGGATCGTCAGTCTCAAGCGTTTTAAAGAAGACGTCTCTGAAGTCTCCGCCGGGGTCGAATGCGGCCTGGGCGTAGAAGGGACTGCCGATTTCCAGATTGGCGATATCGTTGAATTCTACAGAAAGGAAAGAATAAGCTAATCAGACTTCGCAAATAGGAAATTGAAATGAGCAGGCGAAGTGAACGAACAAGCAAACTGATCCAACGAGAGATCAGTGCGCTGCTTGAGCGTGAGGTCAACGACCCCAGACTGAGCAAATTTGTCTCAGTGACAGAAGTCACTCTTTCACCTGATTTTACGCATGCCAAGGTGTACGTTAGCACCCTGGGTAGCGAAATGAATAAAGAGGATTTGCTGGCAGGTTTTGACAAAGCTTCCGGATTCTTGCGCAAAGAACTTGCAGCTCACTTGAGACTAAGGCAAATGCCAGAGCTCAGCTTTCATTACGACGATTCTATCGAGCGAGGAGCGAGATTACTCGAATTGATGAGCGAGCTAAGCATTCAGAGGGATGACAAAATTAGCTCCGACAATAAGCTTCGCATCGACAAAGGAGGAAAAGATGGAACCAATAAACGTAGCCATAGTAGGCGTCGGTAATTGTGCCTCTTCCCTTGTGCAAGGAGTTCACTATTACAAGGATGCCAAGGAAGATGAATTCATCCCCGGCCTGATGCATGTTAACCTGGGGGGCTATCATATATCCGATATCAATTTTGTGGCCGCATTCGATATTGATAGAAACAAAGTAGGCAAGGATTTAGCTGAGGCTATTTACACCAAGCCGAACAACACTATCAAATTCTGTGATGTGCCCGAGACAGGCGTGCGGGTTGAGCGGGGCATGACCCACGACGGACTGGGCAAGTATCTGTCTCAAGTTATCACCAAGGCGCCAGGCCCGACCGCCAATATTGTAGATATACTTAAGAAGACTGAGACTGATGTGGTGGTCAACTATCTGCCTGTAGGGAGCGAAGAGGCAACGAAATGGTATGTAGAACAAGTGCTAACTGCCGGCTGCGGCCTCATCAATTGCATACCTGTTTTTATTGCCCGTGAAAGCTATTGGCAAAACAGATTTGCCGAGCGGGGATTGCCTGTCATTGGTGATGATATTAAGTCACAGGTAGGCGCTACGATTACTCACAGAATATTAACCAAACTTTTTCGTGACCGCGGCGTTAAACTAGAAAGAACTTACCAGCTAAATTTTGGCGGCAATACCGATTTCTTGAATATGCTGGAACGAGAACGCCTGGAGTCCAAGAAGATTTCCAAGACAAACGCTGTTACCTCACAACTAGACTACGATATCGGTCACGACAACATTCATATCGGTCCCAGCGACTATGTGCCCTGGCTAGCTGACCGCAAATTTTGTTACCTGAAGATGGAAGGACGTACCTTCGGCGATGTGCCTCTGAATCTAGAGCTGAAGCTAGAGGTATGGGATAGCCCAAACTCAGCCGGGGTAGTTATTGATGCCATAAGATGCCTTAAACTAGCCATGAACCGTGGCTTAAGCGGGACTATAGTGGGTCCTTCAGCTTACTTCATGAAATCTCCGCCAATTCAGTACTCTGATGAGCAAGCCCGAATAAGAACTGAGACATTTATCGCAGGACAAGAGCAAGAAGGACCCGTTTCTTTGCCTGAACTGCACTCAGTTAAGGTCAAGGGATGAGTCTCTTTCGGGACACAAACACTAGCTTCAGACAACGCAGACTGAGAGCCCGCAGCAAGACTCTAAGTTTGCCACGAGCTAAACGACCCCCAAGAAGATCTTGCGATGTGTCCGAGAATCTAGCTAGTATTTAGAGTAAACACAACAGGTCTCCGGAAGTCGCAAGAGTTGCCAGGGTTGACTTAAGGATAGCAAGTTGTTCGAAGTTTCCCTCTCCACCATGTGGGCTAAAGGTAGATTTAGCCACATGGCGGGATTTGCGGCCAAACTTAGAGAATTGGGCTTTACCCACGTAGAGCCAAACACACTAGTCTCGCCAAGAATGCTGAATGAGCTTCTCAAGGCCACAGTTCCCATTTCAAGCATTCACTCCCCCTGTCCAGAGGTACTGTCATCCCGAGGAGTCCCCGCAAGTAGGCTTTCTTTGAGTTCTCTGGACGCGAGCGAGCGCGTGGAGGCTGTTAGCTTCACCAAGAAGACAATAGACCTGGCGGCAAATGTGAGCGCCAGAGCTATTGTCCTTCACATGGGGGAGGTGCCAATCGACCTGAGTTTACAAGATAGGCTGTATAAGCTCCATGACGGAGGCTACATTCAAACCAGAGAGTATCGCCAGGCTAAAGAAAGGCTGGTTCACCAGCGCCTTTCTCTAGCTCACTCTTATGTTGATGGGGCTAGGAAGAGTCTCCAAGAGCTTAGTAAATATAGCCGACAAAAGGGTATAATGCTGGGGCTTGAGACCAGATTCCATTTCAACGAGATACCAAATATGGATGAAATGGCAGAGTTACTTGACGAAGTATCAGAACATCTGGCTGGCTACTGGCATGACGTAGGACATGCTGAGGTACAACAGCAGCTCGGATTTAGCATTCATGAAGAATGGCTTTTGCGGTTCAGAGACAGGTTGGTTGGCATCCACTTGCACGATATCCGCGGCATTTCCGACCACCATGCCCCAGGACAGGGAGACATGAATTGGGAAATGATAGCCAAGTACTTACCTCGGGGAATAGTAAAAGTCTGCGAGATCGGCGAGTGGAATGATGAAGAGCAAATGCAGGGAGTGGTCAAATTCCTCCAGAAGAAAGGAATACTAGGTTAGCCGGAAGAGCGTAATGAATCTACAGGACATTCGACGGAACTTAGCCTATCGTATCACCAGTCCTATAGTCAGTATTTTGAGCAGAAGTGGCATAACACCCAATACTCTTACTCTCACGAATCTGGCCTTGAACATAGTTGCGGCCTATGTTATTGCTACGGGCCACTTTCTTCTTGGCGGGGTGTTAATACTAGGCTCCGGCTTATTTGACCTCCTTGACGGAGCTTTGGCCCGCTTCACCAAGCGAACTACGAAGTTCGGTGCTGTCCTGGATTCCACAGTTGACCGTGTCTCTGAAGCGGCGACTCTCTGTGGTCTCTTGATTTGGTATGTCCCACAAGAAGACGCCACCCTGGAAATTGTACTTATTCTTGCTGTTTTGATCGGTTCCTTCCTGGTCAGCTATATAAGGGCCAGAGCGGAAGGACTGGGCTGGCAATGCCAAGTTGGCTTGTTTACTAGAGCAGAACGGGTTATAGTATTAGCAATAGGTTTGCTAGTGAATTGGATTTTTGTTCATAGTGTTTTTGTAGCTCTATGTGTTCTGGCGGTCTTTGTTTTCGTCACTGTAGTTCAAAGGTTAGTTTACCTATGGAAGCAGGCAAGAATTGAAGGTGACTAGATGGCCGTTGTAACTATTGTGGGAGGGCAGTGGGGTGATGAAGGGAAAGGAAGAATAATTGATCTCTTAGCTGAGAAAGCAAAGATAGTAGCTCGTTTCTCCGGCGGAGATAATGCCGGTCACACTGTGGTCAACCCCTATGGCGAGTTCCGGCTGCACCTCGTCCCCTCGGGCCTTTTCTATCCACAGGTAACCTGCATTATTGGCAATGGTGTAGCTATTAACCCAGCAGTACTTCTTGAAGAAATAGAGGACCTGCACAATCATGGTGTCAATACAAGCCGTCTTTTTATCAGTGACCGTGCTCACCTGATCATGCCCTATCACATCCTCCTTGACAGACTGGAGGAAGAAAGGCGCAGTAAGGGAGCAATAGGTACCACACTCAGAGGAATCGGCCCTGTCTTTGCTGATAAAGTTGCCCGCCTGGGAATTCGTACCGGAGATTTGCTAGATAGGGATGTGTTTCTGAGCCGCCTGAAGTCGGCTGTGGAGCTCAAAAACATCATCCTGACCAAAGTGTACCAAGTTTCGCCTCTATCACTGGAAGAGATCTATCAGCAATATTGCCACTATGGGGAGCAGCTAGCTCCTCTTATCCGGGAAACTAGCTCCATAATTCGCGAAGCGGCGACGAAAGGGGAGCTTGTTCTGTTAGAAGGTGCCCAGGGAACTCTGCTTGACCCTGACTTTGGCACTTACCCCTATGTGACTTCTTCTTCACCTTTGGCCGGGGCAGGCTGTATTGGAGCAGGCCTGGGCCCAAGGGGAATCGATCGCGTGGTGGGCATATTCAAAGCATATGACACCCGAGTCGGTGCCGGACCCATGCCCACAGAGCTCAAAGACAAGATTGGTGACTTAATACGAGAAAAGGCTCGCGAGTATGGTGCTACCACAGGAAGGCCACGAAGATGTGGTTGGTTTGATGCTGTGGCAGGTCGCTTCAGCGTTCAAATAAATGGCCTTAGCGATATAGCTCTGACTCACCTGGATATCTACGACGGTTTTCCCGCAATCAAAATATGCACCGCTTATAAATTCAAAGGCCAGGCACTGACTTCCTTTCCCAGCGATGCAGCGGTACTAGCACAATGCCAACCCATCTACGAGGAATTGGACGGCTGGCAAGAATCAATAAGTGGAATCCGTAATTTCAGAAAGCTGCCGGCGCAGGCTCACAAGTATCTGTCTCGCCTTGAAGACCTCCTCTCTTGCCCCATCAGTCTTGTCTCCACAGGACCAGATAGGAGGCAAATCATTGAAAGAAATCTAAAATCCGAAGTACGAAGCCCTAAATCCTGAAACACGGAAGAATTCACAAGTCAGTAGGCGGTAGAAAGAAGGTGGCTTCTAATTGGTCAATGTTGAATCCTGTCTACTGACCACTTTCGTTGTCTGGGGCTTAGAGACTAGGATTTGGAATTTAACGGGGAATAGGTAAATCTATTCCGTAGTTCTTTAGCGTCGCCCCTATAAGGTCGGCTGATTTTTCATCAGGCTCAACTAGAGGCAAGCGAGGTTTCCCCACTGAAAAACCTACGTAATTCAGAGCCCACTTGACGGGTACAGGATTGGAAACGATGAACAGGGCATTTATCAGTGGCAATAGGTATCGGTGAATCTTAGCTGCTTCTTGAAATTTGCCGCCAAGGCACTTCTCTATCATATCCTTTAGCTGGATTCCTACTAGATGTGAGGCGATGCTGATAACACCGTAACCGCCCAAAGCAAGTATGGGCAAGGTATCACTGTCATTGCCACTGTAGACCAAGAAGTCTTCCCTGGTTCCTTGAATAATCTCAGCTATCTGCCCGAGATTGCCACTGGCCTCCTTC
>PDVJ01000898.1_pt1 | contig 10118 bp, 8 predicted proteins | sample 1369811 | NCBI WGS metagenome assembly PDVJ01 (sample SAMN07795376, study PRJNA414565) | Alkali sediment metagenome, whole genome shotgun sequencing project. | reverse complement strand
AGATCGAGCAGGTCCCGCAGCGCTCGCTGCTGATCATCAGGCTGACGAACAACGAATCGACACGAGTGCGCTGCGTGCTCAACTTCGACGCGTCACCGCAGACGCCGCGACGCAGGACGCGCAGCATCAATCCGGGCGAGACGATCTCCAGCGTATTCCACGCGCAACGTCGCTGGCTCCGCGTCGTCGTCGACGTGACCTGCCAACCCTCATCCTGAAGGAGCCGTCGATCACCGTGGCAAAGTCATCGATTTCAGTCACGAGAATCCTGGCCGTACTGCTGTTCGCCGGGTGTCTGCAGGCGGGCGCGTCCGATACGGCCTCGTTCGAAGCGCAGCGGCGGGCGCTCTTGCGCGAGATCGAGCGTGACGTGCGGGAGACGGCCGAGTACCTGAACCGGCGCAAGCTCGACGAACGCGTCATGGCGGCCATGGCCTCCGTGCCGCGACACGAGTTCGTGCGCCCGGAGGACCGCGACCTCGCCTACGCGAACCGGCCATTGCCGATCGGGTACGGCCAGACGATCTCGCAGCCGTACATCGTGGCGGTCATGACCGACCTGGTCGAACCCGCGAAGGGCTGCCGGGCACTCGAGGTGGGCACTGGTTCCGGCTACCAGGCCGCGGTGCTGAGCCAGTTGTGCGAGCAGGTCTACACGCTCGAGATCGTGGAGGGGCTCGGCCAGCAGGCCCGCGCACGGCTGGCGCGGCTCGGATACACGAACGTCGACCTGCGAATCGGCGACGGCTATTACGGCTGGCCCGAGGCCGTTCCGTTCGACGTGATCGTCGTGACGGCCGTGGCGGGCCACGTTCCGCCGCCACTGCTCAAGCAGCTCAAGCCGGGCGGCCGCATGGTGCTGCCGGTCGGCACGCGTTTCACGACGCAGCAGCTGATCCTGGTGCGCAAACTCAGCGACGGCCGCATCACGACAAAGCAGATGCTGCCCGTCGCCTTCGTTCCGCTGACGGGTGGACATGACTGACGTCGCGCAGCGCCCACCGCTTGCATCGGTGGCACTGCTCTCGTCCGCAGCGCTGGCCACCGAGATCCTGCTCAGCCGATCCTTCGCCGTGGTGCACTGGCACCACTTTGCCTACATGATCATCAGTCTCGCGCTGCTCGGTTTTGGCGCGAGCGGCACGTTCCTCGCGCTCGCACATCGCCGCCTGCTGCGGCACTTTGCCGCGAGCTACCTGGGCAACGTCGCGGCATTCGGCCTACTGGTCGTCGCCAGCCCGGTGCTGGCCCAGGCGCTGCCCTTCCAGGCCGAGGCGCTGCTCTGGGACCCGTGGCAGCCTCTGTGGCTGGTGCTGCTCTACCTGGTCCTGTCCACGCCGTTCTTCTGCGCCGCCAACGCGATCGGTCTCGCGCTGATCGCCTTCCGCGACCGGGCGGGCCGGGTCTACGCAGCGGACCTGGTCGGCGCGGGCCTGGGCAGCATCACTCTGCTCGGCCTGATGTACCTGCTCTGGCCCGAGGAACTCCTGAGGATCATCGCCGCCGCGGGCTTCGTGGCGACGGGCCTTGGCGCGCTCGAACTGCGGGCACGCCCGGCCGTGTGGATCGGCGCCGCGGTGATCGGCCTCGCGGCGACCATCGCGATTCCGACAGCGCTGCTCAGGTTCGAGCCCGGGCCCTACAAGGGACTGAGCCAGGCACTGCTGGTCGGTGGCACGCGGGTCACGCTCGAGCGATCGAGTCCACTGGGCCGCGTCAGCGTGATCGAGAGCCGGGCCGTTCCGCTCCGTTCTGCGCCCGGCTTGAGCCTGAGTTCCACCAGCGAGCCGCCGGATCAGATCGGGGTGTTCACCGACGGGGACCACCTGCAGGTCATCACCGCGGCGAGCAGCGACGACGAGCGCCTGGCGTTCCTTGCAGAGACGACGTCTGCTGTCGCCTATCGCGTCGCAGCGCCCCGCACGGTATTCGTTCCCGGTGCGGGCGGCGGCATGGAAATCCTGCGCGCCCAGCGCTTCGGTGCGCAGCTCGTCGATGCTGTCGAACTCAACCCGCAGGTCGCCGAGCTGCTGCGGGTGGAGTTCAGCGACTACACGGGCGGCCTGCTCGAACGCCCGGGCGTGCGCCTGCACGTCGGCGACGCTCGCGGCTTCCTGGCGGCGAACGATCGTCGCTACGACCTCATCCAGATGTCGCTGACGGGTGCGTCGGGCGGCGGCGGCCTCGGCGGCCTCAACGAGGATTACCTGCACACTGTCGAGGCTTTCCGCCTCTACCTCGGGCACCTGGAACCCGGGGGGTTCCTTTCGATCACGCGCTGGGCGCAGATTCCACCGCGGGACAGCCTCAAGCTCGTGGCGACGGTCATCGCAGCCCTCGAATCGAGCGGCGTGGCCGATGCCTCCGATCGCCTGCTGATGATCCGGGGCTGGCAGACGTCCACGCTGCTCGTGAAGAACGGTCCCGTCACGACGGGCGAGGTGCAGCGACTGCGAGAATTCTGCGACGCACTGTCCTTCGACGTCGTCTGGTTCCCGGGCATCCGGGCCCGGGACGTGAACACCTACAACGAGCTGCCTGCGCCCTGGTACTTCGAGGGCTTGCAGGCGCTGCTGGGACCCGGCCGCGCCGACTTCACGGCCGCGTACGCGTTCGATATCCGGCCCGCGACGGACGACCGACCGTATTTCCAGAATTTCTTCCGCTGGTCCGTGCTGACCGAGGCCTGGCGCGCCAAGGACCGCGGCGGCATGGCGCTGCTCGAGGCCGGTTACCTGCTGCTCGTCGCGACGCTCGTGCAGGCGCTGCTGGCGGGGCTGTTGCTGATCCTGCTGCCGTTGGTGCTGTTCGCGCCGCTCGCGCAGGCCAACCGGCGTCTGCGGTGGCAGGTGTTCGCGTACTTTGCAGGGATCGGGCTCGCCTTCCTGTTCGTTGAGATCGCGTTCCTTCAGAAGTTGATGCTGCTGGTCCACCATCCGACGGTAGCGCTGTCGCTGGTGCTGGCGACGTTCCTGCTCGGGGCCGGCGCCGGCAGCGCCTGGTCGAGCCGCTTCCCAAAGGGTCGGAGTCGAATCCTGCTCGTCGGCGCAGTCGCCGGTATCGTGCTGCTCGGCGCGCTCTACGGCGCAGCGTTCGACGCGCTGGTCGGCGAACTGGCGGCCTGGCCGACCGCGGCGCGGGCACTGGTCGCCGCGGGGCTGCTCGCCCCGCTCGCATTCTGCATGGGCATGCCGTTTCCGCTCGCGCTGCGCGAGCTCGATGAGCCGCTCGTGCCCTGGGCGTGGGGCATCAACGGCTGTGCCTCCGTCGTAAGCGCCGCGCTGGCGACCCTGCTCGCGGTCGATTTCGGCTTCAGCGTCGTCCTGTGGATCGCACTCGCGCTTTACGTCTTCGTCCTCGCCGTCTTTCCACGATGAGGAACGCGATGCTGCATTGCAGCGCCGCGGCGTTTCGTTTTGCGAATTGAGGCTTCGCGATCGACGGCGCAACGTAGACACATCGAGCCGGGGACCACGACCGGCCCCCGCTTGCATTGATCGAAGGGTCGGGACAAAGGGGGATACGATGGAACGCTTCTGGCTGAAAGACTATCCGCCGGGTGTACCCGCGGATGTCGACGTGACGCTGTATCGCTCGCTGCCGGAACTGATGGAGGAGTCGTTCCGCAAGTACGCGCAGCGACGCGCATTTGTCTTCATGGACCACGCACTCACTTACGCCGAGCTCGACCGGCTGTCGGCGGCATTCGGCGCGTGGCTGCAGGGCAAGGGACTCGCACGCGGAACGCGCGTGGCGATCATGATGCCGAACATCCTGCAGTACCCGGTGGCGCTCGCCGGTGTGCTGCGCGCGGGCTGCGTGGTCGTCAACGTGAACCCACTGTACACGCCACGCGAGCTCGAGCACCAGCTCAAGGACTCGGGCGCCGAGGCAATCGTGGTCCTCGAGAACTTCGCCGCCACGCTGCAGCAGGTGGTGGCTCGCACCTCGATCAAGCACGTGATCGTGACCTCGATCGGCGACCTGCTCGGCTTCCCGAAAAGCGTGGTGGTGAACTTCGCGGTCCGACGCATCAGGAAGATGGTGCCGCCGTATTCACTGCCCGGGGCCTTGCGGCTGACGGATGTACTCGAGGAGGGGCATGGTCGGACGCTCGAGCGGGTGGCACTCGAGCCGGAAGAGATCGCATTCCTGCAATACACCGGCGGCACCACCGGCGTCGCGAAGGGCGCCGTGCTGACGCACCGCAACCTCATCGCCAATCTGCTGCAGAGCGAGGCCTGGCTGGAACCGGCGCTCCATGACACCCGGCGCGGACCGGTGCCGGAGCAGTTTGTCTACGTCTGTGCGCTGCCGCTCTATCACGCCTTTGCGCTCGTGGCGAACTGCCTGTTCGGCATGCGGGTCGGGGCGGTGAACGTGCTGATCGCGAATCCGCGCGACATCCACCAGATGGTCAAGGACCTGCGCAAGCACCCGTTCAACGTGCTGCCCGCGGTCAACACGCTGTTGAACGCGATGGCCGAGAACGCGGAATTCCGCCAGCTGGACTTCTCGGGCCTGCGGATTTCAATCGGCGCCGGCATGGCCGTGCACAAGGCGGTGGCCGACAAGTGGCTCGCGCTGACCGGTTGTCCGATCGTCGAGGCCTACGGCTTGACCGAGACTTCGCCGGCGGCGACCTGTAATCCCATTCTCATTCGAGAATGGAGCGGCACGATCGGGCTGCCCTTCCCGAACACGGAGATCGCGATCCTCGACGACGCCGGCCAGCCGCTGCCTACAGGCCAGCCTGGTGAAATTGCCATTCGCGGACCGCAGGTGATGGCAGGCTACTGGCAACGCCCCGACGAGACTGCCAAGGTCATGACGCCCGACGGGTTCTTCAAGTCCGGCGATGTCGGGATCATGGACGAGCGCGGCTACACCCGCATTGTCGATCGCAAGAAGGACATGATCATCGTCTCCGGCTTCAACGTTTTTCCGAACGAAATCGAGGGGGTCGTGGCCATGCACCCCGGCGTGCTGGAGTGCGCCGCGGTCGGCGTTCCGGACGGGCGCACCGGCGAGGCCGTCAAGCTGTTCGTGGTGCGCAAGGATCCGGCGCTCACCGACGCGCAGCTGATGGAGTACTGCAAGCAGCAGCTGACCGGCTACAAGAAGCCGAAGTACATCGAGTTCCGCGACGAATTGCCGAAGACCAACATCGGCAAGATCCTGCGTCGCGCACTCAGGGATTCGCCGGAAGCGGAGGCCATGAAGAGCGCGTAGGAGGTGGTGTCGTCGGTGCGTGTCGCGCCAAAGACGGTTGGGCGTGGTGTAGATTGCGAGCGTGACCAGGACGCCGCACGAACCACTCGATCCGCAGTCCATCGATGCGCTGTATGGACTCGAGCCCGTGCTCGAGCCAGGTGGCCCGGGTTCGTCGCAGGCCACCGAGTTCGTCACCATCCAGTGCCCGTATTGCGGCGAGAGCTTTGAAACCGCCGTGGACCTGTCGGCGGGCTCGTTCACCTACGTCGAAGACTGCCAGGTCTGCTGCCAGCCGATCGAGCTCGCGGCCGAGGTGGATGACGCAGGTGTGCTGGTTGGTGTGACCGCTGGCCGGGCGGGGTGACCGTGGCCCCGGCAACTCCCTGCGTGCTGGCCATCGACCTCGGCACCAGCGGCTGCAAGGCGGCGGTCGTGTCGCTGGACGGGCGTGTCGTCGGTGCGGCGCGCGCCGGCATCGACACGATCCACCTGCCGGCAGACGGTGCCGAGCAGGATCCGGAAGCGGTGTGGAACGCCGTGCGATCGGCGTGCCGGGCTGCGGTCGCGAGTGCCAACGTGCCGGTCGCCGACATCCGGGCGGTGATCTGCGCCAGCCAGTACTCCTCGGTGGTGCCGGTGGACGCCGACGGCATGCCGACCATGAACATGCTGCTGTGGCTCGACAAGCGCGGCGCGACGTCACGGCTGCGCAAGCTGCCGGGCTTCCCGCGGCGTATCGACTCGCCGCTGCAGATGCTCACGTGGTTGCGCGTGCATGGGCTCCCTCCGGTGGCAGCCGGTCTCTCGCTGGCGCATCTGCGCTTCATCAAGTACGCGCGGCCCGAGGTCTACCAGCGCACCGCGAAGTTTCTCGAGCCCACGGACTTCGTGACGATGCGCCTGACGGGCCGCGCGACGACGAACCAGTGCTCTGCATTCATGTACCTGCTGACCGACAACCGGCGGCTGGACGCCCACGAATACGACCCGCGGCTGCTGGCCTACTCGACCATCGACCGCGAAAAGTTGCCCGACCTGGTGCCGCTCGATGCCATCGTCGGCACGCTGCGGCCCGAAGTCGCGCGCGAACTTGGCCTGTCCCCGTCGACCCCGGTCGTGACCGGCCTCAATGACACGCAGGCGGGCGGCGTGGGCACCGCGGCATTCGACGGGGCGCACGCGGCGATCGCGATCGGCAGCACCAGCGTCATGATCACGCACGTGCCTTTCAAGCGCACCGACGTGCGACACGCCATCCTGAGCATGCCGAGCCCGGTGCCCGACACCTATTTCGTGATGGCGGAGAACGGCACCGGCGCCGGGGCGCTGGAGCACTTCCTGGACAAGCTGGTCTTTGCGGACGACGCGTTCGGTGCCTGCGGCGGCACGGACCGCTATGCGCGACTGCAGCGCGCCGTCGCCGCGACGCCGGCCGGCAGTGGCGGCGTGCTGTTCCTGCCGTGGATGGGTGGATCGATGGCGCCGTGCGCGGATGGCAGCATGCGCGGCGGCTTCCTGAACGTCGGCCTGTCCACGACGCGCGAACAGCTCGCACGGGCCGTGCTCGAGGGCGTCGCGCTGAATCTTCGCTGGCTCAAGGGGTCGGTCGAGAAGTTCGCCCGGCGGGAGATGACGCACTTCGTGTTCTACGGCGGGGCGGCAGGCTCCGACGCGTGGGCGCAGATTCTCGCGGACGCGCTCGACGCGCCGGTGCACCAGGTCGAGAATCCGGACTTTCTCGTCGCACGGGGCGCGGCCATGCTGGCCTTCCAGCGGCTCGGGCTGCTCGGCTTCGAGGACATCGCGAGCCGGGTCGTCATTCGCCGTGAGTACCATCCGGATCCGGCCCACCGTGCGCTGTATGCCGATCGCGCGGCGCGCCTGGTCGAGGCATTCAAGCGCACGCGGCCACTGTTCCGCGCGCTCAATGACGAGGATCGCAATCGATGACTCCGATCGAGATCCGCCACTGCCTCGACGTGGGGCTCGACGCGGTGTTCGACGCCGGCCCGATCGCGCTCGAGTACTTCCGCAAGCCGGTCGCGGTCGACGACAAGCGCAAGGGCGGTCACTACGATCCGGTGACCGAGGCGGACCGGCGCGTCGAGACGCGGATTCGCGAACACCTGCGGCGGGAGTTTCCCGACCACCGGGTCGTCGGCGAAGAGCATGGCGCGCATGGCGTCGGGCCCGCCTGCTGGTTCATCGATCCGATCGACGCGACGCGGGCGTTCATCAGCGGCATGCCGACCTGGGGCATCCTGCTGGGGCTGGTCGTGGACGATCGGCCGCTGGTCGGTATCGTGCACCAGCCGTTCACCGGCGAGACCTGGCATGCCGCGACCGGCCTCGGCTCGTGGCTGAGGATCGGTGGCAACGACACGCCGCTGCGCGCACGCGCGGAGGCCAGTCTCGCCGACGCGGTGCTCTACAGCACGCACCCGTCGATGTTCCGCGACGCGGACCTGCGCCTGCGCTACGACCGTCTTGCCGAGCGCTGCCGGCTGCAGCGCTGGGGCGGCGACTGCTACGCGCTTGCACTGGTGGCGCAGGGTTGCATCGACCTGATGGTGGACAGCAGCCTGATGCCCTACGACATCGTGCCGCTGGTGCCGATCATCGAGGAAGCCGGCGGCGTCGTCACCGACCTCGAGGGACGCGTGCCGCTGGCGGGCGGCACGATCATCGCCGCCGCGAACCGCGCACTGCACGCCGCCGCGCTCGAAATCCTGACCGGAGGAGCCTGAATGCAAATCGATCGCCAGATGCTCGCGCGCGCGATCTTCCCGTATGCGGAGGAGTTCGGCGCCGTCACCCGCTTTCCGGAGCAGGGCCTGGCCCCGCAGGCGATCCTCGACCAGCTGCGGGCGATGGCCGGCCGTGAGGATCGCGCCTGGGAGGACGGCAAGTGCTCGGGCACCATGTACTGCGGCGACCACGAGCACTACGGGTTCCTGAACGAGGCCTTCGGCCTGTTCAGCCACGTCAACGCGCTGCAGCGCGACATGTGCCCGAGCATGAGCCGCTTCGAGAGCGAGATCGTGGCCATGACGCTCGAGATGCTGCACGGCGAGGCCGTGCACGACCACGACTCGTCGCAGCGGGCCTGCGGTGTGCTCGGGTTCGGCGGCACGGAGAGCATCCTGAACGCGATGCTGGCGTATCGTGACCATGCGCGGGCGCAGCGCGGCGTGACGCGCCCGCAGATGATCTGGCCGGACACCGCGCACCCGGCGTTCACCAAGGCGGCGCACCTGTTCGGCATCGAGGTGGTCGTCGCGCCGACCCACCCGGAGACGACACAGGTCGACGTGGATTTCGTCCGCGATGCAACCACCGACCGGACGGTGGTGATCATCGGTTCTGCCGGCAACTATCCCTACGGCACGATCGACCCGATGGCCGAGCTGTCGCAGGTGGCGGTCGAGAAGGGCGTCGGGCTGCACGTGGACGGGTGCCTCGGCGGCTGGATCCTGCCGTGGGGCCAGCGGCTCGGCTACCCGGACATTCCGGTGTTCGATTTCCGCCTGCCCGGCGTGACCTCGATTTCGGCCGACACGCACAAGTACGGGTACGGTCTCAAGGGCACGTCGGTGCTCGCCTGGCGCGACACGAGTTACCGCCGTCACCACTACTTCATGCGGACCGACTGGAAGGGCGGCGCCTACGCCTCGCCCGGCCTCGCCGGCAGCCGTTCCGGCGGGCTGATCGCTGCCACCTGGGCGTCGATGATGCGCCTCGGCCGGCAGGGCTATCTCGAGCGAGCGCGCCGGATCTTCGACGCCGCCTTCGCGATGCAGGCATCGGTGAAGCGCCATGCCGACCTGCGCATGATGGGACGCCCGACCTTCTGCTTCTCGTTCCGCTCCGACGCGTTCGACATCTACCACGTCAACGACTTCATGAAGACTCGCGGCTGGCGCTTCAATGGCCAGCAGAATCCGAATGCGATCCACATGTGCGTGACCGGTCCGCAGACCCAGCCCGGTGTCGTCGACAGCTTCGATCGCGACCTCGCCGAGGCGGTGGCCTATGCCCGGAACCCGCCGCAGGCCGCGCCGCGGAGCGCCGGCATCTATGGCGGCGGCGGCGTCGCGCTGGATGACCCGGCCGCCATCGAGGCCTTCTTCCTGCAGGTGATGGATGCGCTGACCGACGGGCCGGCCTGAACGCCCGGCGTGACTCGAGCGTCACGACTCGCGCTGCCGAGGGGTCGGTGGCAGAAGGATCGACTACCGCCGGTCAGTCGGTCGCGCCTGGGACGGGCGTGCCCAGGGAGTGAACAGCAGCAGGCGGCGCATCGCGAAGTTGGCCAGGAACGTGAAGCCCGCCGCGCCGCCTTTCGCAACGAGGTAGTGCAGGCCGAGGCGCGAGACGCCAACGTGGATCACGCCGAGGTTGATCGCGAGCCCGACCAGCCCGATCGCCAGGAAGATGGCGAACTCGTTGCGGGCACTCGCGAGGCGCCGGAACCCGAAAATGTGACGGATCGCCGCCCAGTAAACGAGCACGGTCCCGGTCAGGAAGGAAATCGCGGCGGCCGCGAGGTACGGGACGCCAAGGACCGAGACCTGCAGCCAGAGCAGCGAGACGTCGATCGCGAGACCCACGGCCGACGCGCCGAAGTAGGCAATCAGTTCGCGAGTGAGTCGCATCGTCGGCCTGTTCTTCGCCCGTGCGTCGTGATTGTTGATTATCTCGCCGGAGCACGCGGGATTTCGCGCTTTGCGGCTCATTTGTATCGGTCGACGGGCCGCGTACGGGCTTGTCCCGATGTCTGCTGCAACCCGGAGCGTCATGCTGCCTTGGCACCCGACTGCCCTGGAGGGCTGTTCAGCTGCCAGATCGCCTGCTTAACGGCCGCTCATGACCTCGCGACGTTATCTGATCACCGGCGGAGCCGG
>PDVJ01000897.1_pt1 | contig 10121 bp, 12 predicted proteins | sample 1369811 | NCBI WGS metagenome assembly PDVJ01 (sample SAMN07795376, study PRJNA414565) | Alkali sediment metagenome, whole genome shotgun sequencing project. | reverse complement strand
GATACTACTGGCGACCCCGAGGGGATTCGAACCCCTGATCTCCACCGTGACAGGGTGGCATGTTAGACCGCTACACCACGGGGCCGATCGTCCACTGACCAGACCACCAGCCCGCCTCACGATTCTCAGGGAGACTGTCTCTTCGCAGCAGGCAGCACAAGACCGGATGTCCTTCAGGTGGCCCTTGTTGATGAGAGTTTACCTTTGCCAAATATGCTTGTCAAGAAACCGCGCACGGTTCTCGTTTTCCATCGGTGGCGAAGGAGACAATGGCCCGCAATCCCAGGGAATACTGCAGACTGTTCGGCATAGCGACTCACTGATTGGCGCCCAGAGCTGCTACCACGTCCATGAGGCTGCGATGAGCGTGTCTGAGCCCGTGAGTCCGGCATGGAGCCTTATTCGCGTCGCACCGTCAGAGGACATGAGATTGAATTGGGCGCGCTGGCAAGCATATAATACATTCGAGGGGTGGTAGGTGGCTGAGAAGAGATCGATGCGAATTGCCTTGGGCTGTGACCACAGGGGCCGAAACCTCAAGCGTCTGGTAATCGAGGCTGTCACTGAGAGAGGAGACGATTATCAGGATTTCGGCTCCAATGACACCGCCGTTGCGGATTACCCTGACATTGCCCGAATGGTAGCTGGCGCGGTGGCCAAAGGCGAGTTCGCTTTCGGCATTTTGGTGTGCAGCAGTGGCATTGGGATGAGCATAGCCGCCAACAAGGTTAGGGGCGTGAGGGCTGCCGTTTGTCAGGACGTTTTCACAGCTTCTCGTGCCCGACAGCACAATGATGCCAACGTTCTTTGCCTTGGCGAAGACGTCGTAGGACCGGGATTGGCCAAGGAGATACTAGGGACCTTCCTGAACACTGACTTTCAGGGGGGGAGACATGCCGCTCGCGTAGAGAAGATCAGGGATCTGGAAACGAACTAGAGAAGAGGGAATGCGAGCTTTTCTGCGCTCTGAGCCCAGGAGTGATCCGAAGTGAGGATTCTGGATTCCATCAATCAGCCGGCTGACCTGAGAGGCTTGTCTCTGGAGCAGCTTCAAACGCTGGCTGCGGAATTGCGGGATGAGCTAGTCGGAAGGATCTCCTTGAACGGGGGGCACCTCGCTTCCAGCCTGGGAGCCGTTGAGCTATCCATTGCCCTGCACCGAGTCTTCGATAGCCCTACAGACAAGATTCTGTGGGACGTCGGACACCAAAGCTACGCCCACAAGCTTCTGACAGGTCGCAGGGACCGATTCGCGACCATACGGCAGCAAGGCGGTCTGTCAGGCTTCACGGACCCGACCGAAAGCATTCATGACGCATTTGTCGGAGGCCACGCCAGCAACTCTATCTCGGCCGCGTTGGGCATGGTGCTGGCGCGTGACCTCTCGGGGGGCAAGTATCACGTAGTGGCCGTTATCGGGGATGCTGCTCTTACGGGCGGGATGGCTGTTGAGGCCATCAACCACTGGGGGCACTTGGGCGCGAGAATGATCGTTGTTCTTAATGACAACGGCATGGCCATCTCTCCCAGCGTGGGGGCCTTCTCGAGATTCCTGAACCGCATGCGTCTTGATCCAAGATATGAAGCGGCGAAGAGGAAGGCTAAGGCAACGTTCACGCACTTGCCATTCGGTCAACCGGCATGGACAGTGGGCAAACGGCTCAAGGGCAGGGTCAAACGGGCGCTGGTTCCAGGAGCCCTATGGGAGGCGTTTGGTTTCACCTACGTCGGGCCTGTGGATGGCCATGACATCAAGAGCCTTGAGGCGGCACTGATCAGGGCACGGGACTACGAGACGAAGCCCACCTTCGTTCATGTGATCACGAAGAAGGGCAAGGGTTATCCTCCGGCCGAGGAAGACGCGGTGACTTTCCACGGGATTGCACCCAGCACAATCATGGCTGGCGACGGCCCGTCATACAGTCAGGTTTTTGGCCAGACTGTGCTTCGGCTGATGCGCGAGAACCCAAGAGTGGTGGCCATCACCGCGGCCATGCTTGACGGAACTGGAATCGCCCCGGCGGGACGCGAGTTTCCTCAGAGAGTCTTTGATGTTGGCATCTGTGAACAACATGCGGTCACCCTTGCCGGAGGCCTGGCCACCAAGGGATTCATTCCCATCGTGGCTATATACTCAACCTTCCTGCAGCGAGCCTATGATCAGATAGTCCACGATGTCTGTATCCAGAATCTGCCCGTGGTCTTCGCCATTGACCGGGCCGGTATCGTGGGTGATGATGGCAGGACACACCAAGGCACTCTGGATCTCTCGTATCTGGGCTGCATCCCGGGTCTGACCGTGGCTGCCCCCAAAGACGAGAATGAATTGCAGCACCTTCTGTTCACCGGAACAAGGGCAAACCGCCCTGTGGCTATACGTTATCCCAGAGGATTAGGTCCAGGAGCCGCGCTGGATCCGGACCTTCACGAGATTGCCGTTGGCCAAGGAGAAGTGCTGAGGAGCGGTAGCGACGTCGCCATATTAGCACTGGGGACCACGGTCTACCCGTCCCTTGAAGCGGCTCAGGCTCTGTCTGAGAAAGGCGTAGATTGTGTGGTGATCAATGCTCGCTTCGCGAAGCCCCTGGACGCAGCTCTCATAGTGGATACCGCTAAGAAGGTGAAGAGGGTGCTCACGGTGGAAGAGGGTGCACTGGCCGGTGGGTTTGGCAGTGCTGTGCTGCAGTTGCTACAAGCCAGTAATCTACGGGATGTTCAGGTAAAGTGTCTGGGCATCCCAGATGAGTTCGTGGAACATGCTTCTCAACCATTCCTCCGTGCCAAGTATTCTCTTGATGCCTCAGGAATAGCCAGTCAGATAGTCGATTCTTTCCCGGAGCTGCGCCAGCCTCTTCTTCACAGAAAGAGGGGCGGGTGACCGGCCTATTCGGTTTCTAGGGTGGCCGGGACTGCACAGTCGAGTCACATGTCGTCGGCTTGGGTGGCGGCAACTCTGGGGACCTGGATAGTGCGAATTCAGGCGCTCCCGATTATGGAGATATGAACCAGCCAGACTCTTTCCACAGATACTTGGGTGACCTGGAAGCTGAGCTGAGGTCAGTCCTGGGGGACAACGCCTCCCCGCTGTATACGATGATGCGCTACCATTTGGGCTGGGTGGACAAGGAAGGAGAGGCCCAGCCCAGCCCCGGCAAGATGTCCCGCCCCACTCTCTGTCTCCTGGCTTGCGAAGCCACCGGCGGTGATTGGCACTCGGCGCTGCCTGCGGCGGCGGCTGTTGAGCTCATACACAACTTCTCTCTCATCCATGACGACATCCAGGATGGGAGTTGGGAGCGGCGGCATCGACCGACCGTGTGGAAGGTGTGGGGCGAAGCACAGGCCATCAATGCCGGTGATGCCATGTATGTGCTGGCGCAACTGGCCCTCTTCAGATTGGAGCAGAGAGGCATTCCGTTGCCAAAGGTGATCCTCCTCTCGAGGCGCCTGAATCAGGCCAGCCTGCAGTTGTGCGAAGGGCAGTATCTGGATATCGAATTCGAGAGGCATCTGGACATAACTGTCGATCAGTATCTGGACATGATTGACAAGAAGACGGCTGCCCTCTTTGCGGCGTCCCTGTATTTCGGAGCGCTCCTGGGAACAGATCAGCAGAATCAGGTTTCCTTGCTCTCTTCCTTCGGCCGGAACCTGGGCATGGCCTACCAGGTGCAGAACGACTTGCAGGGCATTTGGGGAGAAGAAGAGAACGGAAAAGCCGCGCCATACACTGATATTAGGAGCAAGAAGAAGGCACTTCCGATAGTCTATGCGCTGCACACGACCGAGGGAGAGGACCGGGAGGCGTTGCTTCGTATCTATGGCAGGCAGAAGATAACCACCGCCAACGTGGGGCGGGTCGTGCGCATTCTTGATAGGATCGATGCCAGGGCTTTCGCCGAGCAGATGAGGGATGACTTCTACCGGCGGTGTCTGAAAGACCTCGACAAGGCTTTGCCGGATTCACCGGCCAAGCACCAGCTCAGCGACGTGGCAGCCTTTCTCATGGGGAAGGGGGTCGATTCCTAAGATGAAGACCTTCAACAAGCGGGGTGACAAGGGTGAGACGAGTCTCTTCCTGGGTCCGCGGGTCCCCAAGTCCGATCCACACTGCGAAGCCTATGGCACTGTGGATGAGGCAGTGGCGGCCCTGGGACTCGCCAGGGCGCTGTCCCGAAAGCAGAAGATCCGGGACATATTGTTCGGCGTGCAAAAGGACCTCCTCGTGCTTGCCGGTGAACTGGCCACACCACCGGAAGCCTATGAGAAACTTACTCAGAAGTATCCGGTCATCACCGATGGTGACGTGCAGCGGCTGGAAGGTTTCATCGATGATTTGGAGCAGACGGTCAAGATGCCGGAGAGATTCGTTGTACCCGGGGACAGTCCGGCCTCGGCCGCGATACATCTCGCCAGGGCGACTATCAGGAGGGCGGAGAGGCGCGTCGTCAGCCTGCAACAGGGCGGGCAAGTGCCGAACAAGGAGGTCCTGAAGTACTTGAATCGCCTGGCGGATCTCCTGTTTACGCTCAGCCTGTGCGAAGAAACGGGCCCGGCGAAATGAGGTCTGCCCAAACTGCCGCGAGAGCCGAGTCCGGTGTCCGGGCTACTGGAAGGTGCACATCATGGAAGTGATTCCTTCGATCGACCTTAAGGGCGGCCGATGCGTTCGCCTCTATCAGGGCGACTACGCCAAGGAAACCGTTTTCTCGAATGATCCGGTGGGGACCGCGCAACGCTGGGAATCCTTGGGAGCTTCCCGGCTTCACGTGGTTGACCTGGATGGCGCGGCCAGCGGAGAGCCACGCCATCTGACGGTTGTTGGCAAGATAGCGGCCACGCTCAGGATTCCCGTGCAGGTAGGTGGTGGCATACGCCGGATGGAGATGATAGAGCAATACGTGAAAGCGGGCATCCAGAGGGTAGTCCTGGGCACGGTGGCGGTGGAGAATCCGGAGCTGGTGAAAGAGGCCTGTTTGGTCTTTGGCGAAGCCATTGTCCTCGGCGTTGACGCCCGGGATGGTTTCGTGGCAGTTCGCGGCTGGAAGGACAAGACTTCCGTTCTGGCCGCCGACATGATTGAGCAAATGGAAGCCCTCGGCGCTAGACGTTTCATCTACACCGACGTTGCGAGGGACGGCACTCTCACCGAACCCAACTTTCAGGCCATTGCCGGACTGATGGCGAAGACCAAGTCACCCATTATCGCCTCCGGTGGAGTGACATCAATCGATCACCTGAAAAGGTTGAGCCAACTCGGCGTCGAAGGCGCCATCATAGGCAGGGCGCTCTATACTGGGGACATCCGCTTGGACGAGGCACTGGCTGCCTTGGAGGGGAAGGCGCCTCATTCACAGAATCAGGCGATCAAGGACGGTGGATGATGTTGAAATTCGATCAGAAGGGCCTCATTCCGGCCGTAATCCAGGATGTCGATTCTGGCGATGTGCTCATGCTCGGGTACATGAATGAGGAATCCCTGCGCCGGACGCTGGAGACGGGCCAGGTGTGGTTCTACAGCCGAAGTCGGCAAGAGCTATGGCACAAGGGCGCCACCTCGGGCAACTACCTCAATCTGCGCGCGATCTGGAAGGACTGCGATGGGGACACCCTGCTGGTCAAGGTGAAGCCGGTTGGACCTGTCTGTCACACCGGGAGCCAGACCTGTTTCTTCGAACAGCTAGAGGGCAAACCCCCTGGCTAGCTACTCTTGTCAGCCTCTATGGCCCCCTTCAAGGCCGATATGGCCACTTCGATCTGACTGTTGTTCGGTTGTCTGGTGGTCATCTTCTGCAAAGCCAGCCCTGGCAGGAAGAGAACTCGCACAATCCGGTTGTCGGCAAACCTGGCGCTGAAACGCGTGAACTCATACCCAATTGCCGCGATAACTGGGATCAGCACAATGCGGGAAACGATGCGCAGCCAGATGTCCGGGCTGCCTATGAGCGAGAACACTACGATGGCGATGATCATCACGGCGAAGAGGAAGCTGGTGCCGCAACGAACGTGGGCGGTCGAGAACTTGGCCACCGGTTCCGGCTCTAGAGGAACGTGGTGTTCGTAGGCATTGATTGTCTTGTGCTCCGCGCCGTGGTAGGCGAATACGGTCCTGATGTCGGGAATCAGGTTTACCAGTGCCAGATACACGACGAAGACGGCAACGCGAATGATGCCCTCTACCAGGTTGCTGAGCAGAGTTGAATTCAGGTGCGGATCTATGAAGCTCTTCGTGATGAGAAGCGGAGTCACGAAGAAGACGGCAGCCGCGAAGGCCATGGAGACTGCCAGCGTCCCCCAGAGCAAAGGGCCTGAGATCTTCTGATCTTCTTCTCCGAGCGATACGTTCGCTGACTCGAACAGCGCGCCGATGCCCAGGACCAGGCTCTCGCCCAGGACGATTACACCCCGCACAAAGGGTATCCTTCTGATCCCGGTCTGTGAATTGGAGATGGGCTTGGTGGAGACGTGCACCTGGCCGCTGGGGCTGCGCACCGCAACAGCCATGCTGCGCTGGCCCCGCATCATGACGCCTTCTATGACGGCTTGGCCGCCGTAGTGGAATTCCTTCGCCAAGTTACCTTCTAGTAGAAACCAGAAGAGCGGAGTCTCATCCTCCGCTCTTCGAAATATGCTACCTTCTGGATTCTCTCAAATGAATGGTCCGGAAAGCCTATGCTTCCTTCTGTTCTGGCTCTTTGCGCTTGTAGCGTCTCTTGAAGCGCTCCACTCTTCCGGCTGTATCGACGATACGGTATTCGCCCGTGAACAACGGGTGGCACTTGCTGCAGATTTCCGTTCGGATCAACTTCTTGGTAGCGCCGGTGACAAAGCTATTGCCACAAGCGCATGTCACCTTGGCATCGGCATAATAGGTAGGATGTATCTTTTCCTTCATTTCTCAGTATCCGCCGGATAGACGCTAACCTTTCTTCTATCCTTCGATGCCCATTCGAACTTGACTACGCCGTCGGTCAGAGCGAAGAGTGTATGATCCTTGCCTACTCCCATATTGCTGCCGGGCAGCAGGCGAGTGCCTCTCTGCCGTACCACAATGTTCCCGGCTCTGACTGTCTGGCCGCTATACCGTTTCACGCCCAGGCGCTTAGGCTGGCTATCTCGATTACCCCTGGTACTGGCGGCGCCTTTTTTATGTGCCACTGTGACCCGCCTCCATCTTGTGACCCCGCCCCGGGTGTATCTCCTTGATGGCCAGCTTGGTATGGAATTGTCGATGTCCCTTCTTCCGCCGAATCCTGACTTTCGGTTTGAAATGGAAGACGATGATCTTGGAGCCCCGCACATCGCCGAGGGCCTCAGCGACAACCTTCGCCCCTTTCACATGGGGCTTCCCCACCACGACCTTGTCATCGCTGGCTATGAGAAGAACCTTGTCCAGCTCGACCTTGCTTCCCGGCTCGGCTGCCAAGCGCTCCACTTCGATGACCTGCCCCGGGGAAACTCTGTATTGCTTTCCTCCGGTTTCAATTAGTGCGTAAATTGCTTTCCTCCAGATTAGCGAGATGCAGACTAGATGTTACCGTTCTCACGCTCACTCTGTCAAGTTGAGCGCCTTAGGTGGTTTCTCCTAAACGAATCGGCGTTGCCATCCTCCGGGTTTCTTGACATGGCGATCACAGAGCCCTTAAAATCGAGCTTGCCGAAGAGGCTGTTTGAGCCTTTGGCTGAGTGTGGTTCGGGGATATAGCTCAATTGGGAGAGCGCTGCGTTCGCATCGCAGAGGTCGGGGGTTCGAATCCCCCTATCTCCATTTGTGCCCCTGTAGCTCAGAGGATAGAGCAGCGGTTTCCTAAACCGCGTGTCGTGCGTTCGACTCGCACCAGGGGTATTTTACAAAGCAGTGCAGGGGTGTAGCTCAGCTGGTAGAGCAGCGGTCTCCAAAACCGCCGGTCGCGGGTTCGAGTCCTGCCGCCCCTGCCAGTATAATGAATGCAATTGCCGAGGTGGTGGAACCTGGTAGACACGCCATCTTGAGGGGGTGGTGAGCATAGCTCGTGGGGGTTCAAATCCCCCCCTCGGCACCAAGGGGCGGCGTAGCCAAGCGGTTAAGGCGAGGGTCTGCAAAACCCTTATACAGCGGTTCGAATCCGCTCGCCGCCTCCATTCAGCTCCATCATCCTGTGCCTTTGGTGGCCCCCGTCACTGGGAGACAAGACCTGACCTTTCGCCGTGGGGTGTTTCGAAGCTGCAGGAAGTTCAGAATATCGACGATTTGCCTGTGCTGGAGGCGATGTCCCAATCGCGGTAGCCTTGCCGTATGATGGCCAGATACTCTGGCGAAGGCTTGGTCTCTTCCGCCTGGTCAGTCCTGATGTAGGTCACTGCCTCCACAAAGTCGCCATCTTCGGTCACCACCTTCACCTTCAGATGGTCGTAGGTCATGGGATAGTCCTCATGCTTATCGAGCAGCCTCAGGTCATGCTCGGAGATCTCGTACAGGGCCCCCACGACCACGTTGCCTGTCGCCTGCCTGATGGTGGCATGGCCACCACGCGATTTCCTGGACCAGCCGGCGAAAACGAGTCTGTGGTGAGGCAGCTTGGCTATCAACTTGGGCTTGGCTCCGGGACAGCGCTCCGCCATCTGCTTGCGGCTGAGGTTGGAGGCATAGGCAAAGTAATACATCAGTCTCGGTGCGTACCTCTCATTCGGACCAGAATAGCAGGAGCGCCCGCTAGGTCGTTTCCGACCTGAACAAGTCTATGTTGCCCTTGGACGTCTCGGCGAATATCTTGTTGCCCCCGTCGCCGATAGTCCCTTTCAGATAACCTTTGATGGCGTCATCGCTGGTGGTTATTCCCCCGAAGGAGTGAGTGATTATGTCGCCAGATGAGGTCTTCAGCTCGATGGCGGCATCGATATCGAGCGATAGATAGAGGCTTATGGAACCGGCGTTGACCCTGATTATGGTACCGTTAGCCCCGACGCTGCTGATCTCAGCCACGACATCAGATTTGGATGTCTCTGCAGACTCTACTGCAGTGGCCCCCCTGATATTAATAGGGGCATTGGTGGTCTTTGCCAGCAAGACGCATCCCTGGAGATTCGACACGTGGATCCCGCCACTGGATGTCTCTAAGGTCATGTTACCTTTGCAGTCCTTGATCGTTATCCCGCCGTTGCTGTTGGTGGCCTTGATATCTCCGTCCGCATTGACCACCTTTATAGAACTCTCTGTGGTGGTCAACTTGGCACCGCCCGTTGTCCCTTCGAGACGGATCTCGCCTCTTTCGGCGGTAATGTCCATGTAGCCGGCCGTGTTCTTCACAGAGATGCTACCGAACCTGGCTATGACAATGGTGTTTCCGCTTGTCCCCGCAATGTTGGTCTTGCCGTCGCCGGCAGTCACTTTGGCCAGCAAGGCATTCTTAGGGAGCTTGATGTCATAGTTCACTGAGACCTTGGCATTCCTACTCAGGAGCTTCGTCTCGACGTCCAGCCTGCCCGGAGCCTCGGTTACCTTGACGTCTGCGTTGGCGAGTTCGGACTTGCCCCAGGTGGTACTCTTGGTCCAGGTCAATTCAACGTAGTCCTTGCCCCAAATCTCGACATTAATATCTCCGTTCGAATCGCCGTTAAGTACTGTCACTTGGGCGTTTTCGGAGACAGTATAGTTCTCAGTGTGTGGGGGCTCGGTGTCCTCCAGACCCAGGGCGCCGCATCCGAAGGACAGGGGGATAATCAAGCCGCCAAGGATTGTCAGGAGTGCTGCTACCCTTACAAGCATGAGCTTCATCCTCCTGCCATTGCTCTGATACATTCGCGCATTCTCAATGATGGTGCAAAGTCTAAGACTTTTTGACGGTCAAAGCAAGCTCTGGCTATGCTCAACGACGTGCCATTCGAGTTCCGAGGCTGCACACGTTGCACGGGTGGGGACGATTATGGGCTGTGGGTCGCAGTGAAGTGTGCTTCACTGCCGAGATAGAGCATAGTATAATGGCGCACAGACACATCCAGATCTCATCGACATTGGCAGTGTCGCAGCCAGATATCTTGAGTGCGCCGACGCCGAGGTGGCGGAATTGGCAGACGCAACGGACTTAAAATCCGTTAGACCTCACGGTCTGTGCGGGTTCGACCCCCGCCCTCGGCAGTTGCCA